>Ga0307511_10007123_pt1 | contig 11269 bp, 6 predicted proteins | sample 13_EM_MG_FD_200266 | JGI IMG/M metagenome (GOLD analysis project Ga0307511, IMG submission 200266) | Populus trichocarpa ectomycorrhiza microbial communities from riparian zone in the Pacific Northwest, United States - 13_EM | ecosystem: Host-associated > Plants > Roots > Unclassified | place...
ATTGGCTAGCCAGCAACCTATGGGGACTGAGGGGAACACCAAGTAAACAACCTATGAGGACTTGAGGTTGTTTACTTATATTGTTTGTGGTGAATTTTGTAATGATTGAAGTTGGTTTAGTGTTTGAAGTTGGGACATTGGTTGATGTTGGGGTATTGTCGGTGGATAAAACATTTTGATTTTGAAGGTTTTCCATCTATAATTAACAATTGAAAACATGTTAACAACATCTGCTTGTTAACATAACATAAAGTCAATAAAGTCATTAACTTGATTTCATCTTGCAGACCAATCAATTCAATTCATAATTCTCATAATAATTCCTCATCCAAAAATACAATTTGATAACCTAGATAGAGTAAGAAGTATAAATTGACAAGACATCCTAGTTATGTCATGAATTAAAAACTAAAAGAAGAAAGCCAGCACAATATTAGATTGACTACTAAGCATAAATTAAAATCAACCATACAACCACCCACAATTCAATTCAACATTGAAATACCCATCATATTACATGATTGACAAGAATCTAATTTTTGAATTTTCTCATTAAAACATTTTGAAAATGATAGAAAAGTTTTTTTTCCTTCTAAAATTTATATTGAAAGGAAAAGCCTCTTTTATTTGTATTTAACTCTTTTGTTCTTTTTAGTTCCAATTTCTCAATCTAAGCTACATTATGTTAGCATGGTTCATTCTTCAACAAGTATTCATCACCATAGAAGGAATAAAAAGAGAGAACATATTAACATCTTATGCATTCAAAATAAATTAATAAATCTCAATCATGTAACTCAGTAAAGTCATTAATCTCATTGCTAAATGAAATTATTTGTTATTAATATGTGATTTTATAAAGTATTATTAGTTTAGAAACAATAATAACAACAACAATGACAGAGAAAGATCTAGATTTCTATTCTCACGAACTTCCATCTACTTCTTAAGTAACCCCGAAAAATATTAGTTACTCTGTCCTTGTGAGTTAGGCTCAATTAAGAATGTCATCGATATCAAAATCTAGTTTAAAAGTAACATAGAACTTCAAAATCAACAAACTTGATTCTGAACCTAATAATATAAAGTTTAATTCCTTAGTAAATGGGCCAAAGAAATTGCAGACAACAATTGCAGAAATTCAAAGAAAAAATATTGTCCTTTCCTTCCATCGAGAAATTAGAAATGTATGTTAAAGAAATAAATAACAGAGAGAGAAATCTTACTACACAGAAGGGTGTTTAGACTGCTGCTGAGGCATGGTAGTGCTGAAAAATCTACTTGAACAACAAACAACAAGAAGTTTGGAATGATGACAGACACATAAACAATAGGAAAAAAAAATGTAAACATGAATCAAAAGCATAGATCGAATACACACACTTTGTTAGTTCTTGGCTTGATAAGCTCTTTGGTGCGACAAGATTGAAGATCAAGTGTGGGAGAAGGAGGCAACTGGCTTGCTAGATGTGGAGATGCCGATTGAAGAATGAAGATTAAGATCTTGGAACGGGGGTGGCTAGTTTGTTTGATCTTCCAGATATGAAGATTAAAGAAAGAAGATTGAAGATGATGATCTGGCCTCTAGGTGTGGCGTGTGGGAGGCTGGGACCTAAGAGTGTGTTTGTGCGAGCTATGAGTTGGGGGTGGCTATGGATGGAAGCTAGGGTTAGAAATTAGCATATTTTTTCTATTTATAGAACCCCTACCAGTTTGGTTCGGTTGGAGTTTTTTTGGTTTCAAACCTATAAAATCAAAACCGAACCAAACCGAAAGTTTTTTAAAATATTCTAATCTATTTATTTTCATAGTTTGATTTTTTTGGTTAATTTTTTTTTTCCTCAATTTAATTAGTTTTTGGGGTTTTTTTCTCACCCCTGTTAAGGATATCCATAAGAAAGAAGAAATGGGCAATTTGGTGAGACTAATGATTTTGCAGATATGGTGCGTGGAGGACATAGTTCTAGGCTTTTAGCATGTTGGTCCCGAACATGTTAAAGGCGAACTACCAAACAAAAAAAATATGTGGTTCAGAATTGTGGTGTCTTCAGGTAATGAGATGCCGTGAATCTAACATCGTATGTCATGTTTCGAACAATTAGGCAATGGGATCTAATAATTGCCTAGGGCGACAAAATTGTGCTGGTTCAGAAAGTATGATACGTTGGTTTCTCAAAAAACCTAAAGAAATTCTCAATTTAAAGATTGTTCCAGAACGCATGATATGTTAACGCATCAAATCTATTACAAGACCATTTGAAGGATTTAGGCAGCCATTGGTCTTCAAAATGGAAGTCCTTTTAAACATTTTCTTGCCTGGTGATAGTGAAGGTCTTAGCACTCCCTTAAGCATTTTGCACAACAACTATTGAATTTTCATGGAAAAGTGTAACAATTGAATGGTATGAAATTGAAAACCAGGCAACCAAGCATGGAGAAATTTTATGTTAATTCTGATGCATTATATTAACTAAATCTATTTCTTTGGTCATGTCTAAAGGGACCAAAGTCACTGATGGCCATAGTTTCAGGCAAGACATAGAAGCATTCTGTCCCCCAAAACATAAAATCATTCTTTCATACCTTGGCTAAGGCAACCAACCATTTCCAATGCATCAATAAAGCGAAGAGGACCTACGAATCAGAGCCAAAAGCCTTGGAGATCAGCATCAAATCCCCCCACAACAGCAAGCCGAAACCCAGCCCAAAAGGAAAGAAAAAGAAGGCTGATAAGCCACGACAACTCTGCGAGGCAACGAGACAAACAACAGCTATCCCACCTTACCATAACAGCTCAGTTCTTGGTGGCTTTGATAGAGAAAGAGAAGAGGAGCGCGGGAAAACCGGAAGAGAGAGACAGAACAAATCACAGAAACAGAGAAGACGAGCTTAACCCAATAGCTAGCAGCCCCACACCCAGCCCCAGCAAATGAAAAACCCAAACCAAAAAACATAATGCCCCAGGCCGAATGAAGGGAAATTAACCCAAGAGAAAAAAAAAAAAAAAGCATGCTCCTGACCTAAGCCCACCAACGTAAGCTGAATAGGTGGAAAAGGCCAGCTAAAAAGAGCCAGGCATGAAGTAAAAAATCCAGCCAAGAAGCGCTTTGCACTGTTCCAATGAATAGAAAGTTGTCTCTTGGTATACACCAATCCTTCTAGTTTTTTTTTTGTTATTTAGTGAAATTTCTCAAGTGATTAAGTGAAATAACAACGCAATTTTGTGGACTATATTTAGTAATTACTCAACCAGAGCATAAAATGGATTTTATTTTAACTAGGATGTATCTTGGGGTTGTCAAAACGAGGGATCCGGATTAATTTACTGTAGAATCTCAACAATTCTGAGATATGATGAATTCCATTGTCCAAGGAAGATCAACCAAACATGACAAAAGATCTTGAATTTCATTAATGTATCGATGTGTATACTAATATTGTAATGTATTTCAGAAGCTACAGATTGACAATTGGTGATGTCTAACATCATGATGAAGATATAAAGATGATGAACATCGGTTGCTAGCTATGGTGACCAGTAATGCTTTCTCTATATCTTTAGCCACATTCTGCTGGATCAAGATGATTGCATATTCCATGAAGGTAGCATCACATGGCAATGTGATAGGTCCATCGCTTGTTAATCCAAACTCTTCTTCTGCTAGATTGAATAGCTCTCTAACAATTTCGTTGTTAAGGTAATTCAAGGGAAGCACAAAGCGTTTCTTATCGGTAGTGTACACAACAAAGTGACCCTTTTCTGCTGTTGATGATGTGCTGCGGTCATCTGATTCTAGACTGCTAATGGTTTGCGGCAGAGTGAGCCTTTTTTGCCTAATGGCAGCCAGTTTCTGCCATTTTCTTGCTAATCTGATGAGCTTCTTAGCACTGATCATCTTGAGAGTGGTTAATCTAAGAAAAGAGATGTTTAGATCTTGAAATAAGGAAATGTTAATCTTGTGATGGATGGAAGGAAATGGAAGTGAGCTCATTATTTATAGACAAGGCTAGAGAAAATATAATCAACACTTTCAAGAGTTCAGGCAGATATGCAAAGCAAAACCATGTGAGAGGTGGGCTATGTGGGGTTCTTCGGGAGGTGGAGCTGTTTGCCAATGTGGGAGCATGGAAGGCATGCACGTAGGCATGTTTTTTTCAGTCAAACGGTTTAGCATCAAAACAGGTCCACATTTGGTCTCAAGATCCTAGCTTGCATCAAACTTTGTGACCACAAAATTGAATCTTGATCACATCCAAGATATAAGCATGTGCATTGCAAGATACGAGCATGTTGGTCCCGAGTCAGGATGAACGAGCAAACAGGAAATGTGTGATCCAGTCAATCCTACTTTATGGGTTCATAGACTCTAGTCCATATATGATCGGATTGCATTGTTGGGAGATGGATTAGCAACAAGGATCTCATATCACTGTGTTCCCCATAGCTAAAAAACAGTATAAAGAACCAAAGTGACTGGTGGTCAGGCATTCAGGTAAGAGAAGAAAATTTGTTCCAAAGACATAAAATCATACACACTGTACGTTGGCCATGGATATTATGTGTCATTTGAACAATTGACAAGATTTCAAATTTCTGTATAGAATATGGGTTGCATCCTACGTGGTATCATTTATACTGCTAATCAAGTTTTTTCAGTCTCACTATTCATATCATGATGTGTTTGTCGAATTAACTTAGTTGATTCAAGTATTTTTTATTTATTTTTTAAATTAATTTTTTTTAGTTTTATCATTCAACATTTAGTTGATTATGAATTAAACTTTGTCATTTGTTTCGGTTTATTTTCTATAAAATTATTTTAATCTTATAACCCGAGTCACAAGTTTTAAAAGTTAACCTGAGTAGACTTATATCATTTTATTATGTTTTTTTTTAGATTCAATTTTTATTCAATTTCATCATTCAATAATTGATTTATTGGGAATTGAGCTTCATAATTTATTTTGATTTGCTTTATTTGGGGTTATCATGGTCTCAGGATCTATATCGTGAATTGAAAAGGTTAACCCAAGTTGACCCGAATTGATCCAATAAGTTGTCGTCTCAATTTTTTTAAAAATATGTCATTTTGAATTTTTTACTAGTTATCGAGGTTAGTTTTGGATCCATCAAATCAATATGGTCATATCGGTTCAACTCTTAATTTTTTACTTGTGTTAAAAACTTAAATCTTATAATTTTAAGTTAATTTATATTTGGATTTAAATTAAAATTATATTTATTGCATATATATATATATAAAACGTTATAACTCTAAAATGCCACTCCAAAACGCGCTTTGAAACTGAAACATATTGAAAAACAGAATAACAACCGCAACGGAATTGACAATGCTTTGTTCCCCATAGCTAAAAAGCAGTCTAAAGAAGCAGAGTGACTGGTGGTCGGGCATTCAAGGAAGAGAAGAAGAAAAATTGTCCCAAAGGCATAAAGTCATCCATACTGTACGTTGGCCATGGATATTATGTGTCATTTGAGCATTCGACAAGATTTCAAATTTCTGTATAGAACATGGGTTGCATCATCTATACTGCTAATCAAATTTTCTCTTGATAACCATATCTTCACTTGCCCCTTTTCATGCCTAATCATCAGTTTTTTAATTAATCAGTGAGATAGGATTAGCTGGTACCTATCTTCTTGCTGTGCACCATGTTTTCTGTTTGTTGATCCAGCTACTGGTAGTCTAAATAATCCAGCAAATAAAAACGATCGTCATTACTTCATAAATTATAGTCATCATCAAACCAAAAGTCCATGATTTTGTTCGAAACTTTCTGCATCTTAAAAAGATATAGTTGAAATTGCCTTTTATGTGTGACCATTAATTAGTATAGATTCATCAATACCAACTCATATGCACCTTTAAGAACACATTTTTGGGGTTAAGATTTCTAATTTAGAATGCCAATAACAATATTGTATACTTTTAAAAAAAGAAGAACAATTTAGAAACGATTTGAGTCTATATAGCTCGAAATCACCTGTCACTGATGTAGCTTCTTATACAGGAAGTAACATGTTTTGGATTTAAACAGAAGCTACTGGTTTGATAAATGAGAGAAGCTAGAAATAGAATTGAAGTCTACATAAAGTAAAAGTTTAATGTCAGATACTTGAATCATTGCCATGATTCAGACTTAAAAAGATATATTTAGTGGCTGCCTCCTTACAATTTTTGTTGAGGTACTTGATCAGGACAGGTATGGATTTTACTTTTAACTGAGATGGATCTAAGGGATACCAAAGAGTTGTTGTATGAAAAAACAGCAAAACATGACAAAAATTCTTGAATCTCGTCAATGTATCAATGTGTTTATTAACTTTGTAAAATGTTTCAGAAAATAAAAAATTGGCAACTGTTGATTTCTAACATCTTGATGAAAATACAAAGATCATACGATGAGCATCGGCTGCTGAATATGGTCATCAGCAATGCTTTCTCTACATCTTTAGCCGCATTCTGCTGGATCAGGGTAATTGCATATTCCATGAAGATAGCATCACATGGCAATATGAGAGGTCCGTTGCTTGTTAATCCAAATTCTTCTTCTCTAGACTGAATAGCTCTCTCTAAGAATTTCACTGTTAAGGTAATCCAAGGGGATCACAAAGCATTTTTCGTCAGTGGTGTACACAACAAAGTGACCTTTCTCTACTGTCGATGATTTGCTGCAGTCGTCTGAATCTATACTGCTAATGGTTTGTGGCAAGGTGATCCTTTTTTCCCCTAATAACAGCCAGTTTCCTCCTTTTGCTTGCCAATTTGACGAGCTTCTTAGCACTGATCATCTTGCGGCCGATTAAACTAAGAAAAGGAGTTGTTTAGACCTTAGAATATTGAAATGCTACTCTTCTGTTGGATGGAAGGAAATGGAAGTGAGTTGATTATATACACACTCAGCCAATTCCATTACCGACACCTTCAACACAACTGGATACATGCAAAGCAAAACCATGTGAGAGTTTGGTTTTGTGGGGTGGACATGTTTGCCCATGTTGGAGCATGGAAGTATGCATACTTGCATGTTTTCAGTCAAGTAAAAGGTCCAACTTTTGTGTCTCTTGATCTAGCCCAATCGAAAATTCGTGATCCATAAGAATTCAGATACATTGATAAGCCTACATGGGCATGTGAATCCATTCCTTATGGTTTGGTGAGAGTTGCAATTCTATGCTTTAAAAAATAAGGACTATTAGCCAAACATGTCCATCAATTGTCTATCAAGTAGTAGCCACAGGTTCCTACTTGACGAGAATTGTGCCTTTTGAAGAATAATTAAATACCTTGTCCAGAAATTTACAATTGATTATACATTTTTACAATAAAATCTTGCTTGATCTTATGCCTAACCTTTTCTTTTTTGTTCTTGTCTTTGAGGCTCAAGGAGTTTAGGCAAAGTTTCGAAGATGAGCATGTCTTACAAGCATGTTCATAATCTGATGAAGCAGATATTGAGCAGTACTATCTAGTGGTAATGGAATTGGTCAGAACTTTCTCAAAATCTTTGGCTTCCCCTCGTTGGCTGAGTGACAAGATGTAGTCCATGTATTCAGAATCACATGGCAATGTGATAGGCCTATCACTTGATACTCCAAACTCTTCTTCAGACATCTTGAAGAGCTCGAGAAAGATTTTGTTGCCCAGATACGCTAATGGTATTGCAAAACGCTTCTAACGCCCCTTTTCAGCAACAAATGATGGATTGTTATCATCCACTTTCATCTTGCCAGTGATTCTTGAATAAGAAATCCTTTTAATCCTTACTGCAGCTATCTTCTGCTGCAGCTATCTTCTGCCACCTCCTGGAATTTCTGATGACCTTTTTCAGACTAATCATGGTGGATTACTCATGACTCACAACTTGATAACTTCTATATGCACAAGATTACTTAAGGCCCTCCTCCCTTCCTGCATGGGATTCCTTTTCTGCGAATTCTATGTAAAAAAAATATACATATGTTGGAATATTCATGAAGGATGTCAAAAAAATTATTCAAGCAGATAATCTTCCAAAATATGTAATTTGGCAGGGCCTCATCATCATGTGGGCAAAAACTAACTGAACATATTCAAACCAGAGACAATAACACGAAGGTTTTCAAGGGTTGGAGTCTGGCCTCTAACCATCAAGAAAACAAAAATAATTCATTAAATTTTCTCTGTGCTTGTGATTATCTTTTTCTATCCGCCCAAACCCCACATGCCAAAATACAAAAACCGCAACCATTCTAGAGTCCTGAAAGATTAATGTCAAAATGTTGGCGTATAATTAGTATCATAATACTATCTTCAGGAGACATTCTTATTAGCATCCATTTTGAGTCTGTGCCCACTTCCTTGCCAATTAGAACATAGGAACGGGTTCTTAGTGGGTTGATCATGGTTTCAAAGAAAATTAGTATAAGAGATAGAACAGGATTCCAGGTGGGTTTTTTGCATGCCTGTTTGTTTTTGTGGAGTTCCCAACAGCTCAAGTTGGCCCATGTAATTTCTTGCCTATCCGTAAGTATTACAATCTTGAAAATCAAATCCTGTGCATTAGCCTCCATGGTCCATTTGGGTGTTTTGGTTTGAGCACTTTCTGTTTTTTCTAAATCTTAGGGCCTCTTTATCTACTAGCGTGTTTAGAAATAGCCTGTTTAAAAATATAATTAAAGTTGTTTTTTAAAATATTTTTCTGAAATATATTAAAATGATTTTTTTTTATGTTTTAAAAATTATTTTTGAGATCAGCGCATCAAAAAGATTTAAAACATGCAAAAAAAATTAATTTTTAGCAAAACAAATTAATGTTTTCCAAACACGGATTGACCTACATTTTTAAACGCTCCCTACACAGTGAAAGTTGTGTTTTAAATTAAAAAATATATAAAAATATATATGCCTTTTTAGCTTAAAATTAAGTTTAAAACGCAGCAAACCGCGTAAACAAACAAACAATTAAACTTGAATTATTAAAAAAACAAAAGTTAATGGTAAACTTGTTCCACTAGTTTATTATATATATAAAAAAAAAGCCTAAAAATGCCCAATAATTCATAGGAGCTTGCCAAGTAAAACAATGTGTATTAGAAGGGTGTATTTACTTTTTTTCTCTTCTCTATACAAAAAATTGCCTTGCTAAGAGGTAAAATCACTTTTTCCAATGGATCCACAATTTATTTGTCAATTGATTGACGATAATTTAGTTAATTTATGTTTTTTCATAGGAAAATTACTCTATTTTTCTTAGAAGCAAAAAAAAATATAAACCTTTTATCTAGGAACTTTTATGTCTTTTTTCATTTCATTAACACAATAAAATGATAATGATACCCTTAAGAGTTAAAAAAAAATATTGAGCAGTTTTTTAGTCATTCCATATTTTTTTTATTGTGAAATGACAGATTTAACCCTAAAATAAAAAAAAAACCAAGGCTAGTTTGGGAGGGTGTTTTTGTCTTTGCATTTGTAATATTCAGATACACTTAGGGGCTATTTTGTAATTTAAAATATTAAAATATTTATAAATCAATAAAAAAAATATTGATGTATAGGTAGCACGCGTCACAACATGATCGTGCCCCCCTCCATCTTGGAGGCATGTGGCAGATTTTTTAATAGTCAAAATAGTTGGTTGTCGTGTCGTTTGACGCATTAAGTGGCGATGCAACTGATGGAGTGATGCGTTTGGTCAGATTAGTTGTAGTTCGGCGGCAATTGATTTTTTTTCTCCCTCCCTCTTTTCTCTCTCCTGAGCTTTGATACTTATGCTGAGCCTTTAAAAATTTAGTTGTATCCTCCAATTTGTATTTCTTTTAAATTTTTTCTCATTTTTTTTATTTCTATTTATTTTGATTTTAATGCTTTTTTGAAGTTTATGTTTTTTTTTCAATTTCATCCTCCAGCGTTTTATTTCATTTAATTTTTGTATCTAACTCTGTCTTCATTCTTTTAATTGCTATTTTTTTATCATTTTCTTGATAGGTTTTTCAATTTTATCCTTTAGAATTTATTTCATTTTATTTTATTTTTAATTTTGGTCTTTATTTTTTTATTGCTCATTTTTTATATATTTTCTTCATTTATTTTGTGTTTCATTTTGATCCCTAATTATTTTCTTTCAATTACATTTTGTACAAGATTTAGTCCTTATTGTTTTGATTTTTAATTTTTTATGATTGAGGATTTTTCTTTGAAATTATTTCTTGTTTACCTTTTATAGGGTAATCTCATTCTCATGACCTGAAATCATTAATTTCAAATATTAACTCAGTTTAAGTTCAGTTTTTTTTAAAAATAATTTTTTTATGATTTTCATCATTTGACATTAAGTTACTAAACCTTTTGAGATTTGATTGTAATGCTTTATGAAGTTTTTTTTTTTCAATTTTATTTCTCGGCATTTTATTTCATTTAATTTTTGTATCTAATCTGATCCTCATTCTTTTGATTTTATTTTTAATTCTTCTTGATTATTTTTTTAATTTTGTCCTTTAGAATTTATATTCAACATAACCCTATCTCATATCTTTTCTTGTTTATTCTGGATAATTAATTACAGGATCTTGGAGATGATAACATATTTATTGAGTTCTACAATCTGGTTTTCATGCAATACAATAGAATGGAGGACGGATCACTTGAACCCTTAAAACAAAAGGAATATAGATACTGGTCTTGGCCTGGAGAGTTTGGCTCGCATTCTTCTAAAGGTACTAATAAGTTTTGCTGCATCATGAGCTAGCCAATGATCTTTCTTTTGCTTGTAAAAACTAAAATAATTGATAGTTTGTGTCTTTAACTAGTGGACTCCGTTTCATCAATGATATATATTCATAGCATCATTTGAATTGCTGATCTGCTTCAGAAATAATCTTTCTTCAAGTCTAATTTTTGCTTCAGGTTCCAAATAATTGTGAGACTGACTTGATTTATCCAATTATAGAGAGGGCTGCAGAATTTGCGAATATAGCATATGCTCTAGCTGATGATCAAACAAAAATGAACCTTAAAGAATGTCGCCACTGAAGTTACTGGATGTTAGAGTAATATATATGATTTCTTGGATGTTCATTTAAAAACTTCAATTTTTTTATTAAGATAATTTTTTAATATAATATTGAAGTCTTGATGAATTAATGATTACAAGTTTGAATTTTATTAATTCCAATCTAATTAATAAAAATTAAATACAAGCAAATTTTATGAATTTTTTTTAAAAAAAAAAATATTAAAAAATAATATAAATTATGTATGGTATA
>Ga0307511_10007125_pt1 | contig 11268 bp, 9 predicted proteins | sample 13_EM_MG_FD_200266 | JGI IMG/M metagenome (GOLD analysis project Ga0307511, IMG submission 200266) | Populus trichocarpa ectomycorrhiza microbial communities from riparian zone in the Pacific Northwest, United States - 13_EM | ecosystem: Host-associated > Plants > Roots > Unclassified | place...
ATTTTTTCTGAAGATCTCATGGTATATTTATAACCTATAAATTTTATTATTTTGTAAGAAAAGGATCTGGAGTGTAATTTTACATTGATAGCATTTTACGAGGAATAAATGTATCTCACAATTCTTGAAGGACTTTTATGTATTTAAAAAATATAAAGAGATTAGAGTTCATGATATCAAATATAACTGAACCCATAAAAATCGAATTTTTTTTCTAGATTAAATCCAAGAATAGTGAGTACTTTTTTTTTGGGTGGAACTAAGAGAGGTCGGTCCGTCTCTTGGAGGAACTCAAGGGAGGCTAGGTCTGTCTCTTGGACGTTCCTAAAAGAGGTAAAAGAGGTTGAGTCCTTCCTTTAGAGGAGATTAAAGGAGGATGATTTTTTTTTTTATTGATTTTAAGGGAGGATGAGTTTGTCTCTTTGTAGGGTTCAAAGAAGGATAATTCTTGGGATTTTTTAGACCGTTAAATTTAAATTTATTAATTATCTAGTACTTGAATAACTCACCGTACCCAGACTAGCTTCAGCTCACTTAACAAAATGTTCATATATCTGTTCATCAATAAATTTAAAACTATAAATTTCCATACAAAAAAAGGTGTCACATCATTAACTTTTGAAATGCTAAAGAAGGATTCGTAGGAAATCTTCCCCTCTTGTTTTATAGTTTATTTCATCACTTGCAAACTTAAAAATATATTATAATAATTTTTTTTTATTTTTAAAATTTATTTTCGACATTAATACATTTAAAAAATAATTAAATAATTAAAAATTTTAAAAAAATAAAAAAATACTTTTTAAAAAAAACACACGATTACATTCTAGACACTTATTTATTACCCCTTTTTAATTAATATTTTAGTTCACAGCTTCTCCACGTAATCATGTCCAATAAAAAATAATCAAAATATTAATTGAAAAGTTGAATACCAGGTGGGTATAAGAGGTAAATAAGAAATAAATGAGGAGTAATATCGTCCAAAGAAAAATAAAACTCACACGTGTTTCTCTCTCCAACGGAGTCCTACTACGAGATTTCCTTCTCGATTCCCACGCTCTCTCATTCTCTCTCCCCCTCGCTCTCTCGCAGTCCTCTTTCCCCAATAACGTTCTCCAGGTAAGGTATCTCCATTTTCCATTCCCTTTACCTCTTTAATCTTTACCGAAATACAAATTTGATTATGATTTTGGGCAATTACAAGATTTAATTTTAAGTAACTGTGATCTGTTGCCAATATCTTACTCACTCACATAGCGGTTAGTTGCATTTTCTTTCTCGAAATTCGCTTTCACATAGCAGTTAGTCACAGTTTCTTTCTTGAAATTCGCTTCGTTTTTCTCTTATTTCAATAGGTACCAGTTTGCCTTTTCTTTTTTCATTTCCCTAATTTCCAAATAAAACCTCAACAACAACAACAATAATAAATGCTGGAGAGACTCAATTGAGTGTGTATTATGTTAGATTATGCTTTTTGTATTAATCTGTACGCGCATGTGCTGTTGTTTTTGGTTAAACCTTGCTTGAGGTTTTGGTCTGTGATTGTGCTCAGTGTGTAATGACTGAGTGTTTATTTTGATTGCAGAGGGTAAGTTCCTGGTTTTTCGAGGACTAAGAAAAGGTATTTCTCCTTGTTTTATTGGTTTTCTGGTTTCTGGGAGTGGAGGGAGTCCTTTGATTGTTCGCATGATTTTGCTACCACTGATCACTGTAATTGATGATTAAATGATCTCACGGTGTATTGAAGTTGAAGTTTTATTGTATCTTAAACTTCTCGTTGTTAATTGTTGATGTAGATGTTATGCATTTTCTACATGCCGGTTGCTTTGAACTTTGGTAGCTTTAAAACGGGTGGATGATTGTTTCGTTTGATAGTCCTTTTGAGCAACCGACTATAACACCCCTCTGCCTGGCCCACTTCAAACAACTCCCTCTTCTTGTTCTGGTGTGCCGCTTATTAAATTGAACTTACACCAGTCTATCCACTGATATACATTTGACCGTTAAAGATTGAGCATAAAAAAATGAACAGAAACAAGAAGAGAAGGTCCTAAGGTGTTATTTCAGCCAAGTTTCCAAACATTACCTCCACCCAGAATTGACGACTTTTTGTTGCTTGTCAGTGCATCTCCTGTTCTGTATTTGTTGTTATCATGTGAGTTTAGAAGGAGAAAAAAGTGAAGAAACAGGAAGAGAGTCCTACAGTGTTATATCAACCATGTTTCCCAAACAATGCCTCCATCCAGAATTGATGACTTCTATTACTCGTCAGTGTATTTTCTGTTCTGTATTTTCTTTTTTCTTCTTCTTGGTTTCTTAGAGAAGGATATGTGTCCTGTATTTAACCTAAAAGCTGGAAAAATGATTGTGGTGAATAACTAGTGCAATCATTGTTTTGATTGATTGACAGAAAAGATGAATGACAGTTTTTTTTTTCTCTGTTAAATTTCCATTCTCTTGTACCTTACTGCTGTTTAAAGTTTGCTGTTCTGCCCGTTTGTATCTATGAGGTGCTCAACAATTTATTGGCAATAGCTATAATGGGGGTATCTGTTATTGTTTAGCAAGTGTGATTTAGAATTTTTATGCTATTCCACTATTTTAAGTAAAATCAGTACTTATTAATTGTTGTATTTGGGATGAGTGATGTTATTGGGTTTCCTTTTTCTACAGGAATGGAACTAAGTACTGCCAAAGATGCATTTGATCGTGTTGCTAAGAAACAAAAATTGTCATTTTCTAAATCTCATGAAGTAATCCATCAAGTGAGCCATGAAATTGAGCAGGCATTGGTAAAAATCCAGTCAGATGAAGATCCTATGTTTCCCATTGATCAGAAATCAATTCTCACAGAACTAAAGCACAAGCTTATCGCAATTGCTCCACTCAAGCAATTAGAAGGGTCACAGAAGGAATTGAATTTAAATCTTAGCAAGTTGCCTAAGATCCTTGAAAAATCATTTCCTGACATATCCATGGCATACAGAAATGTTGACTTTGACTTTCATATCGTTAATCAGATAATAGCAAGTCATTTTTACCGTCAAGGCTTGTTTGATCTTGGAGATTGCCTAATAAATGAAGCTGGAGAGCCAGAAGCAGCTGCTCTAAGATCTCATCTCTTGGAACTACATCAAATACTCGAGGCAATGAGGATTAAAAATATTGAGCCAGCTCTGAAGTGGGTCTCTACCAACCGTGAAAAACTAATGCAGAATGGTTCAAACCTTGAGCTGAAGCTTCACCAGCAGCAGTTTGTGGAGATTCTGAAGAGAGGAAGTCGTGCTGATGCCCTCAACTATGTCAAAACTCACCTTGCTTCTTTTGCTTCTAGTCACATGAAAGAGTTTCAGAAGCTAACAGTTTGCATTATGTGGATGGGCAGACTTGAAAAATGTCCTCACTCTGAACTGTTTGCTCCAATCTGTTGGGAGAAGTTGACTGAGGAGTTGAATAGGGATTTCTGCAACTTCATTGGTCAGTCCCTTCAGAGTCCATTGAGTGTGGCAATAGCAGCTGGGATTGAAGGGTTGCCAACTCTCTTGAAGCTGGTGAATGTAATGGCTGCAAAGAAACAAGAGTGGCAGGCTTTGAAACAGTTGCCAGTGCCAGTAGAGCTGGGAAAGGAATTTCAGTTCCATTCTATTTTTGTCTGTCCTGTAAGTCGGGATCAAGGCAATGAGGAGAATCCGCCGATGCTGCTGCCATGCTTCCATGTTCTCTGCAAGCAGTCAATCATGAAGCTATCAAAAGGCAGCTCCCGGTCATTCAAGTGTCCTTACTGTCCAGCTGAGGCCTCAGCTGTGGTGTGCAGGCAGCTATATATCTGAAGAATTTTTCACTCCTCTGTAGGAATAGACTGGAGAATTTGCCTCAGCTGTGGTGAGAACTTGTTTTTGCTTGGGGGTTACTGTATGTAAACATTCTTTTCAAATTTATGTTTTGATTTTCAGACTTTTCAGTTGCTGAAATCCCACGTATACGGATGTAAATACATAAAAACAAGGTGATTACCATCGTTTCACTTTTATCATGATACTGACATCAGGCGTCATCATTCAGGTGATATTTGTGATCATATTTAGTGATTGAGGATAACTTTCCATTGCTGTATAACTTTGTTCAGTTGTACTGTACAAGTAGAAATAAAAAAGATTATGGAGAATTCTATGTATGCCGACAATAACCACAACACCTAGATCTGATTAGTTATTCACTTCCAAAATCTTTGGGTTATTATTAGAGTTGCAGAAAATAGATTGAAACATGGAATTCATGTCAGCAGAACGAGAGTGCAGTAATCTTGAGGTTGGTGTGTTTAGATTCAGGTATCACTGCTCGTTATATGTAAGAGGGGGGCGGCTTTACCGGATTCAGAGGGGCTGTGAAGCTCTATTGTCGGAAATCAGAAAGGAATTCAGATGAATTTGCACGACAGATGTTTAAGACATCATTTCCATTCTAATAACCCTGGCAATTGGTGTCTACCATGATTTTTCCACCAATGTTTAATAAAAAGAACATCGGAGCAACTTTCAGGGGAAACAAATTATCATACACATTAATAAAAGCATTCACTGATCAATCTTCTTTTTCTGTGAATTTATCAAACTTTACTAGTCAAAAAGAAGCCAAATCCGATTGTCAGCAATATCCAGCACTTAAACAACAAACAACAAACCAGCCATTCCGATTAAGTTTCTATCACTACATGACATATCTTATACGTTTGAACTTATTGAGAAAACCCCATTATCCTCTTCAAACCTGGAAACAGCATGGAACCAGAAGAATGTGAAGGTGGCTTCCCTTCATGTAAGTACTCTTCAATCATTTCCTTGACAGACCTAGCAGATAAAGGGTGAAAATTGACACCCCATTCTTCAACAAACCCTTTAATCAAAACCCTTTTCTCCTCTTGATCCATTTTGCTCCATTTCCTCTTCACTTCGTCTTTATCCAAAGCCAAATACTTGCAAAGCTCAGCGAAAAGTAGTTCTCTGCTTTTCTTCATGGCCTCTTCTCGTTGCACCAAATGGATGTTTATTTTTGCTACTTCTGATGCCAAGTCTGATGCAAGATCAGCATCACTTCTGCATTTTTTGTGGGTGCATAGGATTCGGGTTCTGAAATGGGTTGTAGTGGGGGAGGGACAAAAGTAGGATTTCGGACGTTGAAGAATTGTGTTTGGAAAGAATAGATTTGTTCTTAGGGCCATTTTGAGGTTTTGAATCAACAGGTCGGTTGGGATTTTGGAGAAATTGAGGTTTTTAGGGATTGGTGGTTAAGGAAGATTTTTTTAGAAACAGAGGAATCCCTGCGTCGTGCAGTGTTTGGAATTTGGTTCGGATATAGCTTTTATTGAAGTTTTGACGGCAACATCATACGGCACCGTCTGATTCATAGATGAATCATGGTCCTGGATGACAGAAATGGAATGCTATCCAAATTGGCTTTGACCCACGTTAGTCCAGTGGTTAAATTTGGTTCTGAGGTGGGTTGTGATAGAGAGGGACAAGAGTAGAATTATGGAGGTTGGAAAAGGGTGTTAGGAAAAAACAGATAGGTAACGTTTGGTTCAGAGTACAAGAAGGCAGGAACATGCAAGAAACAAAAAAACATCGTGTTAATTTGATTGGCGGAGACGAAAACAGAGAATATCTATCTAAGAAATAGAGATGGAGATGGAGACAGAAATATTAATAAGAAATTAGTCAAGGAACACAGAGTTTGAAGACCGTTAACAGATGCATAAGAAAATACTATAAATTTCTTGATTGAGATGAATACAACCGTTTGATCAAGATGAAGCACTCACCTATCGCCAATATATTTAGCCAGGGTAAAACTCCCAAGGAACAGCTCCTCGACAAGATTATGTTGCTTATCAAGATTCTGCTGCCCAGCATGATATACAAATCTTTGGAGGGTTCGCAATCAAATAATGCACAGGTTAATTGGTTCTATGCTCGCATTTATCAGTTAATGATAGCTTGCATGAGTCCAGAAGTATTATATTCCAAGACAAAATCCTTGAAAACCTGTGGTGATCATAATGGGAAAATTACCTTCTACAAAAAAGATGAAAAAAGAAAAAAGAAAACCTTTCTGAACTTCTCTACAGCCCTATCAGCTTGAGGTCCAAAGCTTGATTGTAGTGCACTAGCTGGTCCAAACCTTCTTCGGAAAAATGGAAGCCATTTGATCAGCCGACCGAAGTAAATCTGAACTGAGGTCTGAGAATGGAACTCTAATCAACCGAAGTAAATCTAAACCTCAAAATTAAATCGGTCCTTAAACGCAGCAATAGCTTTGTCTAAATTTCTCGTGCCAACAAGACACCATTGCCATGTAGTGTCTGAGCAGACATCTCTATGATAGCTTCTTCCCGCTGTTGCTAGTTACAGTCCCAGCCATACTGCTGCAATGCAATCAGATTCGAACTCAAGTATTTGATTTAATTTCTAACAACAAATTAAAATCGAAGAAAAGGGTTTCAGAAATTCTTGATTTGCTTATCACAACTCGTGGGAACCAAAAAAACCCTTATCATTCAGAGTCGTACAACTCCTTATCACAAAATCTTTGTAAGATCCATCGTAGATGCGATTTTTGTGTGAGAGGAATGAGTACAAGCTAATACTATTTCATCATAGGGCATGACTGACACGATAATAGTTGCTTGTCACATGCAAGTAGAGCCAGTGCAGCGTCTGGAATTTGGTTTGCACAAGTTCTATTGAAGTTTTGACTTCAACACCATAAAAAATCGTGTGATTTATAAAGATGAATCATGGATGATGCAAATGGAATACCCTTCCAGCTACAATGGACACACGTCAGTCAAATGGTTAAATTGGGTCTTGAAGGTTTTATGTTCGAATCCCAGAAAGACTTGAATTTAGGAATGGAGGCAACACTACTCATCCAACAATTCCATTGTATAAACCAAGCTACATTGCCAGGTAAAAAAAAAAGGGGGTTTAAACCGATAGGTCATGTGAGCTAGTTTAGAATTGGAATAGAAGATCAGCAATTGCTGTGCTTGGCAAACAGCAAGCTAGAAATCAATATAGGGGAACAAGGCATTAAATGGTCAGTACAAGGAAAAATTCTTTGGAGAAAGAAATCAACTGTGCCACATTTCATCATGAACCAAACACTTAAACTTAACGAAACAGGAACCTGGGAGCTCAAAGCAGTGAGGTTGCACAGAACAGAATCTGTGACTAAGCTAAGGTCAAATTGTATGCGTTGAAAAGAAAAAAATAAATCATAAAGGAATAAAATGAATTGGATAAAAAAGAAAAGAAAAGAATAATGGCATAAAGATGACTTTCTAAATTAAAAACATGTTAGATTAAGTAGCCTCAGAACCACCTTCCCCACCTGCAAAAAGAATTTCCTATGATTTCACTCTTCTTCCCTTCATCTTTCTCCTTCTCTTTTACAACGTTTCAAAAATTCCGAGAAAGAATAAAGCAGCAACCTTTGTCCATCAGCATATATCTCCATGAAGACTCGTCTTTAGCCTGGCATGCCGACAAACAGATTCTAACAACCTGGTCTCCATGAAATTGCAGCAGCCACTCAGCTTAAGTGTGTCATATAAATATTTGCACAAGGAAATCTGAGATTTTACAATATCCTCCTCACGGTTCACCACCCCATCTACAAGCTATTGTTAATCAGCCCTGAGACGATATCAACCCATGTGTCCGGGACACCAGGGAGGCACCAATGCATGCAGTCCTGACCCCATATTGCCACAGCATCCTTCTTTCCTAACCAAATCGCTGGGTGGGCATCTGCCCTAAACTCACTCAAATGAGTAAGATCCAGCAATCGGATATCTGTACCTTGCAGCGTCTCTTCAATCACGTGATTTATCTTTCTTGCCTCTTTATTCACTCCATTGTTGCTGGGATCAAACCACAAGTCCAGCTGTGCAGGTATCAGTATCAAAATCTCTTGAGCGAGGAAATAATGAAAGAGGAGAAAATATATATATATATATATATATATATATATATATGGAAACACGTCAGAAGGTGAAGGTGTCAAAGGAGAAACTTTTCATCTCAGAATATCTAGTTCAAAATTTGAACAATTTTCATAACATTTCAGCACATTCAAACAAATTTGATGAAAGACTCTGAGCTTGATTTGGATAGGGGCCACAGCAAAAAATTAATTATCATCAAAATGACATGGGAATGAAATGTAAAGAGTAAATAGCTGTCATCAATGTATTACCTCATGTTCCTTAAGGGGCTCATTAAGCAAGCAACTGCCATTTTGATTCCACTCACCACCATAAAAATGGCGTGGTGATTGCAACCGCCAAAACTTGAGTGTCTTGCGAGGAACTTCTCTTTCAATGTACGAGACCATACTCTCAAGAACAACTTTAAGTCCTTCAAACAATCCAAGGGGAGGAAGTATTGGTTGCCCAGCACGATAGAAAACAAGAGGCGTCTCTTTTGGGAATTTGTCATAACCCCACCTAGTAAGACCAGACCAAATGTTAAAGATACCACAATAAATATAGTACTAGCTAACAAATGAAAGCATCAAAATTAATGCAAGGGAAGAAGCTTGAGAGTAAACAAGCTGCCAGAACAACCTTTGCATGCTTTTGTTTTACTTGTAACAGGAAAAAGAGAAAACATATCTGTGCCAAGCGCAGCAAAATTAAGACCTCAAAAGCAAAAAAAATTCTGTGAACCCCCCAAAAATTAGGTTTTGGAAAAACCAAAATGCCTTTTTCATTCAATTAACCAGGCTTCTTTTAAATCCAAATCATGCATATCTAATGCCAGAGCATTACAGGATGAAAATATAAATTCATTTCCAATGTTTTCCTAAATTTCAGAGAGGAAAAGGAAATTACCAATGACCAGTATTAAAGATGAGAACATCATAGTAGTCGGTGATGGTGGCCCAATCTTCTGCAGGTATATCAACATCTACACGATATATTCCCTTCCGTCCATCATTCACAGTAGGCTGTTTTGGCTGCCACCTTTATTTGATCATGTTATGAGCAAGTGAGTCGTCATTTTCAAACTTTCCAAAAATGATAAGTTAAGGAACCATTTAAAGATTAAGGTATAGCAGACATGACTCATATGACTATCAACAAAACAGAACCAAAGCAGAGAGTGCACACGACTAAATAAGAAAAAAAGTCACTGTTCACTTACAAGGCTGTTAATATCCCCACAAACATGAAATATGAGTTCAAACAAACATAGTATGAACAAACCAAACTGTCAGCCCAATTCAATCCCAAGTTAAATCAATGGAAAATCCACTGCAATAAGGGACAGAAAATAAACTGATGTAGGTTGCACCAATGGTTTCCAGCATAAGTTGCATTCTTGTTGAACTATTCTAACTGAGTGATTTAAATATACTTTCAAAATCCCAAGTATCCAATTCTTTAGTGATGAACTGTATCCCATAGAGACTTTAGCATCTCTCAAAAGCAAACATGGATATTGCAATCATAGGGTAGCGCAGCTTTGAGCAACAGTTTGGGACAACAAACAATTTCATCAATAACAACCAGTAATCCATCAGGGTACTTGATCAAAATCTGTATGAAACCTGTGAAGCTAAAATATGTTTTCCCGGAATCCAAATTAGGACACTTGACAATAGAACAGTGTTGTATATCAAAATACCACTTGGAAAAGAAAATATGAAGCACCTTTCATTATGCCTGGTCTCGATAACCAACATTATGCGAAGTAATCTCACTAGTTTTATAGCATGCAAAGTTTAGTTCTTTGATTGACGTAAATCCATTCTTCCCCTGCATTGGCCTAAAACTCCACACCCTGTTCCATTCTATCTAGAAGATATATATGGCTACAAGTCTATTCCTTTAGCTAAACTGCTCCTAAATTCAAGCGCTACATTTAGTTCAAAACAATAACATCCACAGTGCATTATCAACCAAGCAGTAAAACCAAATGACAAAATAAACAGAAACAGACAGGCATTTAAAAAGCCTTACTCATATTTGGAAAGCAAAACAGCCCGGTGATAAGCAACGGTGACATTGAACTTAGGGAAATAAGCACCTCTCCAAGCTCCTTTCCTTTTCCACTTCTTAGCACTGCCATCAGCAACTCTAAGAATACACAAGAAAGAAACCAAAAAATTCTCATTCAAAGAATCTCCAACCAATCCGATATTCCTATTCCTCATCAACTCAAGAAACCTCTCAGGATCAATCTTTGGCAACTCACAATCTTTAGGTACCCATCTCCAAGAATTAATCAAACCCATGTTTTCTCTCTGGTTTCTAAGGCAATTCCATGCATTTCTGTGAAATGGGCAGGACTCATCGTAAAGAGGTTTTGTGGATTTGGTGCGGTCTAGGACCCAGTTGCCTTTGAAGAGATTACAGGAAGTTGTTTTTGTTTTTGTTTTTGTTGTTGTTGTTGTGGTGGTGGTGGTGGTGGTGGAGTGAGGGAGGAGAGAAGTGGAGTAGATGTAGAAGAAGAGGAAGGAGAGGAGGATCAAGTATGGGAGTGCTGGTGGGAGTTTTGGTGGCATTTTGGATCCACCACCGTCAATAGGTTTTGTGAAAAGAAAGGTGTTGTTCTTTTCAGACTTCACTCTGGCCTTCCATCTCAGAGCTCTGTTTTTTAAGACGAAACCGACATGTAGCTTCGTGGTCAGCGACACGATGTTTCATCGCGAACGATCTGTCACTCTTCTCCTGATTGCTTGCCATTACAGTTTACACCTGTCTTTTTTTATTTTTTTACCATTCAATATTTTTCTCAACACTTTTTATGATATGTTTCTATGATCTTAGCTTTGATATAGCTTGTAAAATACTCTCTTTTTTTTATCAAACCACTGAGGTTTTTAGTTGGGAATGAAAAGAAGCTGTAAACCTTGTAAAAGTGTTCAATGGTAAATCAGAGAGTGTTCCTTGTGATTTGTTCCTATATGATTTCAGTAGATTATTTTTATTTGGAATTCGAATCCTTGTTCTTAAAAAATTAAAAACATAACAATTGAATTAAAACTCTAAATTGAATTAAATTTAAAGAATTCCAAATATCTAGATAAAGTTTAAGCCCCGTTTATTTATTTGTTGAAAATTAGTTTTTTTTTAAATAAATTATTTCTTTAAAAAGTAAATTATTTAAAAATAAATTATTTTCTGATCTTTAATAATATCATAGAAAATAAATAAAAAGAAATTTTTAATATTTAATTAAGTTAAGAAAATAATATTTC
>Ga0307511_10007126_pt1 | contig 11268 bp, 12 predicted proteins | sample 13_EM_MG_FD_200266 | JGI IMG/M metagenome (GOLD analysis project Ga0307511, IMG submission 200266) | Populus trichocarpa ectomycorrhiza microbial communities from riparian zone in the Pacific Northwest, United States - 13_EM | ecosystem: Host-associated > Plants > Roots > Unclassified | place...
TTAAAAAGGGATAAAAGTTGGATTTTGCTTTCACTTCGTCATGAGAACTCCAATGCCAAAAATAAATTATTTGGCAAGTTGCGGTTCAGACTTGGAGTATATATATAATTACTGATTTTATATTTGTTGAAGGCTCCATGTACCGTAATGTTACATATATAATTTGATGGAAGGGAAAGGGGGGAGCCTCCTTTATATATATAAATTTTTTTATATGAGGAAGTTAAAAAAATTTATTAGAATTAACCCGATTAAAATATTAAAAAGTCAACTTGATGGTTGGGTTTTGTTGGGTTAATGCTCTACTTAATTTAAAAATATATTAAAATTTAAAAAATATTATTTTAATATATTTTTAAATAAAAAACATTTTAAAAATTAAAATGAAACACCTTCTCAGTCAATCCTACCTACTCTGGCATCTACCAACCAGTGAGATTGGCATTAGAAATATAAAAGGGAGAAAAAAGAAAAATAATTCCAGCCCTGCAAGAACCAATGGTTAACTGATATTTCTTTCTCGATGGCTTGCAATTTTCACCGACCAGTCCGTTGCTTCCAAGCAAAATGGGTCCGCACGAAGTTTCTTGCTCTCGAATGTTGACAACAGCTTGTGGGCAAATAGAGGTGAAGCTCATGAGATTATTAGAGATCACTGTGTGTAAATAGAGGAAAAGAGCTGGAGATCATTGATGAATTTCCTCAAAATGGGACGGCTTGTACGATACAACTAATCATGTGAACCGCGGCGGAATGGTAAGCCTTTTGCGCGACTGAGCTTTTAATTTATGTTTTTTAGGTGGATTTGATTTAAAAACCTGTTTTTTAACCTATGTTTTATAAAAAATTATTGTAAGAATGATGATAAATTTATTTATGGTCTCAGAACATTCAAAAATAAAAATCAACTCAAAATAAAAAATCAACTCGAGTTTAAGTATGTTTTTTTTTTATATAAATTTTAAAGGTAAAAAACACTTAATATAAACTCTACTCGTTAAATAGAACTATTTGACACAAATATTGTCTGTTTTGGTTATCTAAATCGGTATCAACGATACTTTTCTCTCTCCATCGCTAGAATTTAGCAACTCATCTCTCTCTTATCTCTCAATCAGGAACTAAAAAATAAAAAATAAATAAATTTTTGTAACAAAATTGAATTGGAAAAATATTGAGGTATTAAAATTGTATAATTTGCGTGATTTTCAAAGTTCAAGAAACAAAGTGCATCGTTTACAAAATTTATATCACATCACCCATATTTGATGTCTTTTTCATTTCAGTTTTTTTTTTTAATCTCATCATTTCATAACAAATTAAAAGCAATTGGTCTTCAATTAGGATTAAATTATCGGAAAAAAAAAGTTTAAGAACCAAATTAGAAAAACAAAAAAATTAACACAACCCATCCTCAATAAAATGCAAGAAAATAAACAATATAGTTTTGCACAATGAAAAACCTTCACCTTTTAAAGTTATACTTAATAATATTGTTTTAAAGGAAGTTGACAGTTTTCATGAAAGGAGTTGATTAAGACTTTATGATTTTTTTTTGAAGACCCAAATGTGATTTACTAATAAGTTATTAAAGATCTAATTTAAGATTAATGCCTGATTGGAATTGCTTATCTTCTTTGACATCATTTTTTTATTAATTTATAATTTATTTAAATTATGCTAATGTTTCATGTTGAAAAATTTTGTTGAAAGTGAGTAAATTTTATTTTTAATTTGAAATTAAATATACTCAATAACCATGTATTTTTTTTAAAAAAATCCAAAATATTTCACTCGCAAAGAAATTTTCCAATCGATCAGAATTTCTTTCTCAATTGCTTGCAATTCACCAGCCAGTCCCTTGCTTCCGAGCACAGTGGCGTCGCACGAAGCTTCCTCTCAAACGTGGACAACAGCTTATGGGCAGATCGGTGACTCTCATGAGATTAGGAGAGATCACTGTAAATACTAAATAGAGGAAAAGAGTCGTGTGAGATCATCAATGAATTTCCTCATAATGGGACGCCTTGCACGATAAAATAATGTTGTTTCGAAGGAAGTTGACATTTTCCATGAAATGAGCTGATTAAGAATTTATGATTTTTGAAGACCCAATTGAGATATACCAATAAATAAGGTTAATGACTGGTTAATACAACATATAATTAAACCCCATTGGAATTGCTTATGTATCAATGGAGAAGAAGAAGAAGAAGAAGAAGAAGAAGAAGAGGAGGGTGCCATTGCATGACAATCGAGAATGGCAGGAGCGAGCAGAAGGGGAAAAAAAACCATCACCATGATTGAGATGACAAAACATGAGCTAGATTTGCTTGCCCTTGACGTTTAATTTTCTTTGCTAAAGAACATAATGATAAATAGCCGTGTAATTCTCTCACATTTCCAGACCACTGTTCTTGTAGGACCATTGACAAGTCTGCTTGATGTTCACGATGAAGTTAAGGCCTAGTTTGACAAGGAAGTGCAAGAGAACAACACAGGGAAAAAAATCAGCCTGACATCGCTAACAAGGAGTTGTTTGAGTGAAAAGCAGCAAACCCTAAAAATTAATGAGTTAATGAAGTAACATTCTTTTCGAGATTCAAATTAAAGGTTCCAAATTCAAACAATCACCAGAATGAAATTTTGATGGGTTTAAAACAAATTAATGTAAAAATTAATGAGTTTTAGAATCGATTATGATTAATCACGTTATGCTGCTAGTAGGAGAAATTTTTTTATTGAACATAAAAAAAAATTTAGATAATAATTTTTTTTAATATTATTATTAAACTCAGTTTAAAAAATTAAATCATAAATTAAACCTGGTCAGTTTGAAAAAAAAAAAAAAGTGCACAAAATTACAGGTATTCTATTGCTACAGTGACCCCTACATCGAAGAAAGTAGAAGAAAAATACAGACTTGCCATTTCTACCGTTGGCTGCTGCAATGAAGGAAAAATTGCAGATTTGCCATTTAGTTGATTTCTATAGTGAAATTGGGTTTTCTTTGAGTATTTTGTTTTTTTTTTAAAAGCTAAAAAAATTGCACAAAATTACAGATCTGCTATTGCTACGGTGAAGGAATTGGAAATAATTACAAATTTGCCATTCCTACCGTTAATTGCTACGGTGAAAGTATGTTTTTCTTTGAGTTTATTGTATAATATATGTTGATGGGTGTATATATATATATATAAATCAAGAAAAGAAAAATCAGAGGCAAAGTTCCACATTTCCACTCCATCACAAATACATTCACTTACTCATCGTCTCTCCTTCTCACAAATCACAACATGCAACTCTCTTCTCTTGTTGTCTGTGCCAATGGTGGTCAATAACTGAAAAAGAAAACCCAGATACATAACCTTAAAAAGAAAAAAAAAATACTATGGCAACAAATTCTATCAATGGAGAAGCAAACGACGACCACGAGTCTGTTACCATTCCTCTTCTTACCTCTGAAAGATCAAATGTCAACTCCACTTCTCAAGTTGCCATCGTTGGAGCTAATGTCTGCCCCATTGAAAGTCTTGATTACGAGTAAAACCCAGCTTCCAAAATCTCATCTTTTCATTACTTTCTTTTTCTTTTTTGGTTTATTTCAGTTAAAGATTTGAATTTTTTTTTGGCTTTGAATTTGGCAGGATTGCTGAGAATGATCTCTTTAAACAAGATTGGAGGAGTGGTGGGAAGATACAAATATTCCAGTATGTGTTCATGAAGTGGTTGCTTTGTTTCTTGATTGGCCTGATTGTTAGCCTTATTGGGTTTTTTAATAATCTTGCCGTGGAAAATATTGCTGGCTTGAAGTTTGTGGTCACCTCCAATATGATGCTGGCCAAAAGGTAATGCTTTAGTATTTATGGTAACATCTTCGTTTCTTTTCCTTTTACTTTTTTATCAAAGTTTGAGACTCAATTATAATTTTCTTTCTGATTCTCTATGTATATGAAGTGAGGAATTGATTTTTCCTTGTAACGATTTGTTTTTCAGAGCTAATTTAGATTATTTTTTCAAGTTACTATGAAAGTGAGTTTCTTTTTTTCTTTTCTTTTTGTTTGTCTGTGGCTTGTTGGAATGTTTAAGAAAATATTTTGATTTCCTTGTTGTGAAGGAAATTCTTTTAATCTTGTTTTGTAAGTGGAGAAAAGGGTTTTGAGTTCAGGGAGAGTGGGAATGGTATTTGATGCATTCTTTTTTGAATTTTTTGCAGGTTTGGGATGGCTTTTCTGGTGTTCTCAGTTTCTAATTTGACTCTTACCCTTTTTGCATCTATCATCACCGCTTTTATAGCACCAGCTGCTGCTGGTTCAGGTATTCCAGAAGTTAAGGCTTACCTGAATGGTGTGGATGCGCCAGGAATATTTTCCTTGCGAACCTTGATTGTTAAGGTGGGATTTGGAATGTTTCTTTTCTTTTTTTTCTTTTATTTTCGATTGTTTTGAATAGCTTGGGTTCTATAACTTGCATTGACTGACTATGTATTCCATTTGGGTGGGCGATTTGGCTAATCTGATTTCTTGTTGATGTTCTCTGCTTAAATTTAAGAGCAGTTTGTTGTTTGCATGGCAACAGAAAGTCTCATGTATTTTTGTTCATTTTGCAGATTATTGGAAGCATATCCGCAGTTTCCTCATCTCTTTTTGTTGGAAAGGCAGGGCCAATGGTGCACACTGGAGCATGTGTTGCAGCATTGCTTGGTCAGGGTGGATCCAAAAGATTTAGATTAACATGGAGATGGCTTCATTTTTTCAGAAATGACCGAGACCGACGAGATCTTGTAACATGTGGATCAGCTGCTGGAATTGCTGCTGGCTTCCGCGCCCCAGTTGGAGGTGTGCTGTTTGCACTTGAAGAAATGGCATCTTGGTGTGTTTCTTGCATTGGAAATGCTATTCAATTGAACATTCTGTAATCTTCCTTTGCTGTTGCTATTAACTTAACTTGTCATGATTCCAATTTTTTCATCACAACTTTTTTTGCAATCCACATTAAACTTTCATTTCAGCTTACTACATTCTTTGATTAGTACTTATTGTCTTGGTGTTGAAAAACATGTCCCAAAAAAGGATAAGTTTCCTCTTCATTTTATTGTAAAATTTTATTAGTGGCTTCTCAGGTAAATGACAGAATAATATCACCATGTTCACTTGAGCAAATATTAATGTGGGTCAGTTAATAGTCTTCCACCTCCCCTTTTGGATGGACCGGTTCATATAACTAAAAAGTTTCTACAGTTTGCTGCCTGTTGCACGTTGACCACCACTTTCATTTGTTTGTACATGTTGATTCACTGACCATTGCGTGTTTCATTTGTCACTGTTACTTCTACATTTACACTGTATCTATATGGACATAAGAATTTGCTCCTATGCAATGTGTTTGAGCTGTACCTCTTGCCAATTATTTCTATCTAGTTCCTTCCTGGTGGGAGCAAGATATCAAGGTTGAAGCTGAAATTTTTTCTTCATATCAATGCAGCAATTGGTTATTTGGCTTAGTTTTTGTTGACCATCAGACATCGTGGAAAATTCCGAGGTAGTTTTTTTCAACATTAATATCAATATTTTCTTCTTCAGGTGGAGAAGTGTCCTTCTTTGGAGATCTTTCTTCACAACAGCAGTAGTTGCAATAGTGCTGCGGGCTCTGATTGATTTTTGTTTAAGTGGAAAATGTGGGTTATTTGGCAAAGGAGGGCTCATAATGTTTGATGTGTATTCAGCAAGTGTCACATACCACCTCACTGATGTTCCTCCTGCGCTTGCCCTTGGAGTTATAGGAGGCATATTGGGAAGTTTGTATAACTTCCTTTTAGACAAGGTTCTTCGGATTTACAACCTCATCAACGAGTAAGCTCTCTTGCACAAAATCATTTCTCAATATGATAACATATGATTCCTGACTCATTTTTATTGATGTATTCCCTTTTCCAGGAAAGGCATTGCTTACAAAATTTTTCTTGCTTGTGCAATTTCTGTTTCCACATCCTGTCTTCTTTTTGGATTACCGTGGCTTGCCTCTTGCCAACCTTGTCCATCTGATGCATCTGAATCCTGTCCAACAATAGGCCGGTCTGGTAACTTCAAGAAATTTCAATGTCCTCCTGGACATTACAATGATCTGGCCAGCCTTATATTTAACACAAATGATGATGCTGTAAGAAATCTTTTCAGCAAGAACACCAACTCCGAGTTTCAATATTCGACAATTCTCATATTCTTTGTGACCTGCTTCTTTCTTAGCATCTTTAGCTGTGGGATTGTTGCCCCTGCGGGTCTTTTCGTTCCTGTTATTGTGACTGGTGCATCTTATGGACGTTTTGTTGGAATGCTAGTTGGTTCGCACTCAAGTCTTAATCATGGCCTCTATGCTGTCCTAGGTGCTGCTTCATTTTTAGGCGGATCTATGAGGATGACAGTTTCTCTGTGTGTTATTATCCTAGAATTGACCAATAATCTGTTGCTGCTACCCTTGATAATGCTTGTTCTTCTTATTTCCAAGACCGTGGCTGATGCTTTCAATGGTAATATTTTTGATCTTATCATGAAAGCAAAGGGCTTTCCTTACCTAGAGTCTCATGCCGAGCCCTATATGAGGCAGTTGACTGTTGGTGATGTAGTAACTGGTCCACTCCAGGTCTTTCAGGGCATCGAGAAGGTTGGCAACATAGTACATGTTCTGAGAACTACAAGGCATAATGGATTTCCTGTGGTTGATGAGCCTCCACGTTCCGAGCCTCCAGTTCTTTATGGTCTAATCCTCCGTGCTCATCTTATTGAATTGCTAAAGAAGAAAGCTTTCATGTCCGCTCCAGTGCCAACAAGCATTGATGCCTTAAAGCTGTTCTCTGCTGGTGATTTAGCAGAGAGGGGCTCAGGCAATGGAGACAAGATAGAGGAACTACGATTTACTGAAGAAGAGATGGAGATGTTTTTAGATCTACATCCATTTACTAATGCTTCACCATACACTGTTGTGGAGACAATGTCACTGGCCAAGGCTCTCATACTTTTCCGAGAAGTTGGTTTGAGGCATTTATTGGTGATGCCCAGGATATCTGGTGTAAGAACTTCTGTACCCTCTGTTAGCTTTTTTAAATTTCTACCTGTAGATTTCACAAATTGAAGGCACTGCACTTGATAAGAACTTCTATCCCCTTCCCTTTGACCTGTAAGCTCCTCCTTTTTCATTCCCGTGAAAGCATTGTTTACTTCAAGCATGCTCAATTATTTTTGCCATTCCAGAAGTTTGTATGTCTTTGCACTTGCACAGAAAATTGCAAGCAACAAATTACTATTTTCCAGTAATTATTTTCCCACAAAACTTTCCCTGCCACAGTTTCCTGAATTACTATGCCTTGCAAATCTTGTTCCACTTTATATCTACTTTCTCTTGGCTTCTTTTGCTCTCAATTTACTTAATATTTCAGTATACCTTGTTCCTAGAGTGCCTATCAGATTTCATATGTGATGACTTGTTGGTTGCATTTGTTGTGTCCTCTTTCTGCATGTAACTATGGATCTTCCTTGTTATTTTTAGCGAGGAGACTGACCCCCCTCGCATATTCACATACGCTGTCTATGTTTTAATGTTAATTCTCTTTCACTGCAGAGGTCCCCTGTTGTGGGTATACTGACTAGGCACGATTTCATGCCAGAACATATACTTGGTCTGCATCCTTTGCTGATTAGAAGCAGGTGGAAAAGATTAAGAATCCGGGTGCCGCGTGTATTCAAATTCTTCTAGTGCATCAGTCAAGCAGCTCGAGCTCGCCCTTGAAATTAATATCGTACATACCCTTATATGAGCTCCAAAATATGGTATCGTGCTATCACCATTCTTGAACTCTTTCCATAGAATCCAGAGCTAAAGAGACAGATGAGAACATCCATTAAATTATCCGGCAGTTAATAATAGGTGGTAATGTGTTGAGGTAAATTATTGCGTCATGATGATGCATTGATAGCCAGGAAAACGTTTTCAACTAGTGAGATATGTTGTACTTATAGCTCAGTGTATAAATGCAATTGCCCTTTTGTGGGTTCTTTTTTACTTCTTGGAGACAGAGACAGAGTGATCTCTGGAAATTAGTATATTGACTTGAATCAAAATAGTTCATACAAGGTTTCTTTTAAAGGAGAATACAAAAACTAAATCAAATCATAAATCCTACTTTCCTACTTAGAAGGAAGCGCCAGCTTGCTGATGAAGTAGTCAAATTGTTTCTTTTCAAGTCTCTTTGTAAGTATCTTAACAACTTTCTAGGTGGCTGGAACATATGGATCCATATTATGGATGCATGTTATTCCACTGTTAATATTTTTTTTTGATAAAGTGCTTTGTTCTATTATAAAGAAATAATTGAGATTGTTGCCTTATAGTTACAGTATACCTTCATAGGCGTCGATTTAAGAATCTTCATATCTTTTAAAAACCTTTTAATCCATACAATTTCACAAATTTCATGTGCAGTTGCTTTAAACTTAGCTTCTGCACTACTCTTTGTCATAGTACTTTGTTTTCTTGCTTTGTCATGTATCAACATAATAACTAGAAATTGATCTTCTATCAATTATGCATTTAGCCTAATCTGCATTGGCATCGGTATAGACTTTAATATGTAAATGTTCATGTTTCTTAAATAACAAACCTCTTCCTCGTGTTATTGACTTCAAAATGTTAGTGAATGCATGAACTGGTTGACCATGCTTTTTTGCAAAGGCTAGATCTGGGCATGTATGGGTCAAGTAAATTAATTTACCCACGAGTTTTTGGTATTGCTCTTGATTCACCACTTCTTCAATTTTGGCAGGTTGGATCTTCAAGTTGGCTTGAATTGGTGTTTCGGTTGCTTTGCATCTCAACAATTTTGTTGCATCAAGTAAATAAAGTACATATTTGCATTGAGTGAAAAATATATCTTTCTTATATTTGCCAACTTCCATTCCTAGAAAATGTTTTAAAGCATCTAAATTTTTAATCTCAAAATCATCAGCAAGTTTCTTCTTAAGTCTTTCTAGCTCGATATTGTCATCACTAATTAGGATTACGTCATCTGCATAAATAATTAAGGTAAGAATTTTACCTGAATGTTTATAGAACATAAAATGATTTGCTTGATTTTGAAGTAACCTCATGATCGATGGCCGGATTCAATGTCGGTACCATGATGTCTTATAGCCTTTTCAATGTGTTCAAACCATGAGGCCATATAAATACTTTTTAGTCTACATGCTTTATGTTTGTTAATTCCCTCTTCAAACTCATATGGTATGCTAATAAAGATATTTTCTTTAAGTCTCCATTTAGAAAAGCAAGTGTATCGTATATTCCTGTGAAGCCTTTTGACACAAGCCTTGTCTTATACCTATCTAGGTTTTCATTAGCTTTTCATTTAATAGTAAACACTCATTTTCACTCTGCTTTCTTCTTTTCCCTTGATAAGTCAACTACATTTCAAGTGTCAGTTATATTAAGAGCATTCATTTATTTCATTACTGCTAACTTTTAATTTGGATCACTTGAATATTTTTTGGAATAAACAATTAAAATATCTTCAAAGTAAAAGCTCTATGATTATTTGAAAGTCTTTGGTAAGATAAATATTTAGCAATGAGATGGTTGGTATATGATTGAGCTCGTTTTCTAATAGCTATAGGGAAGTCAAGGTCTATACACTTATTATTAGAATGAACAATAGAAGTATGAATATCTAGAACATTCTTGGCACCATCTGTCAGAGAATTTAGTTGATCTTATGTTGGGATGATAGACATGTCTTTACCTTTCATATGAGTTCTTTTTCTAGTATAAACCTAAAGCTTGAAATTTGGATCAATTTGATCCTTTTATAGCATTTCTCCTTGTGTTTGCAATACTCTTGTACCTGACAATGATTTATTTGTATTTTTATTTGTTTTAATATCATGAACATTCTTTTCCTGAAATTGTGATGTTAAGAAAAATAATATTGTCCATAATTGTATTAAGTAATGAAATACACATATTAGGTAATGAAATAAACATATTTCAAAAGTCATAATCTATCAAATGTTTCACTCCCTGAAGATAATTCTTGGTAAAGTAAAGTTGATCTTCTATATAAAAAATAAAAAAACATCCAATAAAAACATATTTTTATTTGGTACTGCTTTTCCAAATAGGTAACTCTCCATAAAGTTTCCAACAGGTTTCCGTATAGTATTGGTTTCCATGTATTATTGTATTATTTCTAAATAATTTGTCTCGTTTTAATATCAAAAGGGAATGATTTAGATAAGAGAAAACAAGTAAACATGTGATTTTTTTTTAAATCTGGGTTTATCTTAAGATTTGTATTTATGTGATAAAAATGGTGACTTGATTGGTTTATGATAAAACGTTGCGAGCTTTACAGAGAGATATGAAGAAACTATGGGACCTTTTTGTGTTTTGGATACAAAGCATAGACTTCAACAACCTCCATATACCTGTCAGCTTCCAAAAGATACCTCCCATAACATCCTTCCTGGGCATCAACATCTGCTTCTGCAGCAACAAGAACATGGTATTTTCCATCCACTAAACTCCAGCAGCAGAGGAAACCCTCAAGAAACTCTCGGACGCCTGAAGATGAACCTCCTGATATCTGAAAACATGCCCTGACAAATAAAAACAAATTCGAAGTGACATCCATCCACCGCAAAATATAGAAATGCCTTTGACCTAGTCATGTTCAAAGCTTGTATGGTATTGACGGTCTAAACCAACATTGCAGATAAATAAGCCAGTGGAAGATATTGAGGGTTCAATACAAACTAGTTTCTTTCTGATAATCATTCTAATTAACTTATCAGAATGTTACACAAAGTTCGCTAGTTACCTTCTCCACAGCAAAGCTACACCATCCTTACCGAAATACAGATATCTTCGGTGCAAGAATATAAAATTTTTATTTGTTTGTATTTTTTAATTTTTTTTTATGTGCTAATGTCAAAAATAATTTTTAAAAAATAAAAAATATATTATTTTAATACATTTATAAGTAAAAATGATTAAATTAACATAATATTCCACCAAATCTTTTTGAATCCATGTCAATTCATTAAATCTTTTTAATTTACTGTGTTAATTTTACAAAAAAAAAATCCAACCACTGACCCAAACATATTATACCCAGCTGAGAAAAGTTTCTTGGGGGATAGAATTGAAAAATGACAAATATGCCTCTGCTATTTCATTTTATGGTTCAATTGTACTTTTAAAAAATCTTGATTTATTTTATTT
>Ga0307511_10007127_pt1 | contig 11267 bp, 11 predicted proteins | sample 13_EM_MG_FD_200266 | JGI IMG/M metagenome (GOLD analysis project Ga0307511, IMG submission 200266) | Populus trichocarpa ectomycorrhiza microbial communities from riparian zone in the Pacific Northwest, United States - 13_EM | ecosystem: Host-associated > Plants > Roots > Unclassified | place...
GTTTCACCAAGCTTGTTTTGTGCATTCACGTTCACATCATCCCTCTCAAGCAGCAATCGCACGATAGCCTCATGCCCCTTCTCAGTAGCTTGTACCAGTGCTGTTTCACCAAGCTTGTTTTGTGCATTCACGTTCACGTCATCCCTCTCAAGCAGCAATCGCACGATAGCCTCATACCCGTTCTCAGCTGCTTGTATCAGTGCCGTGTCACCACTTTCGCTTTGTGCATTTGCGTCCACATCACCCCTCTCAAGCAGCAATCGCACTATAGCCGCATGGTCCTTCCTAGTTGCTTCTATCAGTGGTGTGTCACCATTCATGTTTCGTGCACTCGCGTCCACATCATCCCTCTCAAGCAGCAACCGCACGATAGCCTCATGCCCGTTTGCAGATTCTAGTATCAGTGCTGTGTCACCGCACTTGTTTTGTGCATTCGCATCCACACTGCCCCTGTCAAGAAGCAACCGTACGATAGCCTCATGCCCCTTCTCGGCTGCTTGTATCAGTGGTGTGTCACCACGTATGTTTTGTGCATTCGAATCCACATCACCCCTCTCAAGCAGAAACCGTACGATAGCCTCATGCCCTTCCCAAGCCGCTAGCATCAGTGCTGTCTCACCACCTGTATTTTGTACATCCGCGTCCACATCACCCCTCTCAATTAACAATCGCACGGTAGCCCCATGCCCAGCGTAAGCTGCTAGTATGAGTGCTGTGTCACCGTGCTTGTTTTGTGCATTGGCGTCTATATCACCCCTCTCAAGCAGCAATCGCACAATAGCTTCATGCCCCTTCCAAGCTGCTTGTATCAATGCTGTGTCACCACTTGTGTTTTGTTGATTCGCGTCCACATCACCCCTCTCAAGCAGAAACCGTACGATAGCCCCATGCCCCTCCCAAGCTGCCAGTATCAGTGCCGTGTAACCACGGTAGTTTTGTGCATTCACGTCCACGTCACCCCTCTCAAGCAGCAATCGCACGATAGCCTCATACCCCTTCTCAGCTGCTTGTATCAGTGCTATAGATTTGCCACCACTTGTGTTTGGTTGATGATTCGCGTCCACACCATCCGTCTCAAGCAGCAATCGCACGATAGCCTCATGCCCCTCCCAAGCTGCCAATATCAGTGCTGTGTAACCACGGTGGTTTTGTGCATTCGCGTCAACATCACCCCTCTCAAGCAGCAAACGCACGATAGCCTCATGCCCATTCCCAGCTGCTTGTATCAGTGCTGTGTCACCACCTGTGTTTTGTTGATTCGCGTCCGCATCACCCCTCTCAAGCAGCAATCGCGCGATAGCCTCATGCCCAGCGTAAGCTGCTCCCATCAGTGCTGTATCCCCGCTTCTATCCTGGGCTGAAAGCGCTATGTGATCAACCCCAACCAAAAATTGAACAAGCTCACCATGGCCACCTAGGGATGCTCGATGCAATGCCGTCATTGCCTCCGCATCCCGAGTATTAATATCGACCCCGTCTCGGATAAAGCTCTTGACAATGTCTAACTGGCCTTGCCCGGCAGCTTCCACGATGAATGTGTCATTATAGCCACCATGGTCATCATTGAACGTGCAGTCAGCTTCAGTTTCGTGAAATAGCACGTTTTGCGGATGTTGAGATGTCATATGTGACTTGAGTTCAGTATTTGTCGCGAATCCTATGTCGGCTGAAGGACATGCTGTTTCTGGGCATCGAAAGCTTCTATCGTGTCGTTCGTCATGCTTTTGACGCTCTTTGGCACAGGCGAAACCCTGGCTGAAGTATAGACAGCCTTCCTGTCGGCACTTGAAATCATTGAAAGCGTGTCCATAAAATTGCTGTAAAACCTGAACTTGTGTCTCGCTGAACTCCGGTTTGTGTTGGCCTTCGAGGAGAGCCCTAGCCCGCCCAACAGGTATCCTAAAATTCAGGAATTCGAAGGGTGAGGGTGCCCCAAGCTTCTCGCGCGCAGATGCGAGGACCGTAAGCCTGTGGAATACCTCAGGGAAACGTTCGTCCTGTAGTACTTTTAATTGCTGCACAACCTTGATAGGCACGCTTTTGTTTTGCTTTTTCTGCTCAGTGGCCTTGGATGGATTCCAGTTGCGTGTGAGAAACAAATTCAATGCTGAGAGGAGGGAATTCACCCCCCACAGATCTAGATCTGACAAACTGAGTTCCACATGATCATACCAGTATACCACAGCATAATCGTGAAAACAGTAATATCCTTTGTGCACGAAGTCGTAGACCTCGTCATCGGTGAGGTCTATTTTAAAACAATCCAGGGTGAGGTATTGGATACAAGTGAAAGCTGCTTGGGATCGAGCGTTTGCAATATTAATCCATGGTTTGAGTTCCATGGAACTAAGTTGGCTTGCGCTTGTCTGATACCGCTGGCTAATAATATACCTTTTCATCGGTGTCAGCACAAGATCTTTGGCGGACGAGGAGTCTAGTTCTATTTCTGGCCATACGGGATTGAAGGTTCACCAAATAATGTGAATATAAACTCACTCTCTAGCCGTTGTGTGAACAAACTGTACAGTTTCGTCGGACTGTAGCTCCACCAGAGCACCGCACAGCTCCTTTGCATCCAGTCTTAAGCGCCTCCTCTGATCGAAGGTCCCATCGGTAGTACCCATACATAAGGCACCCTGTATCTCATGCCACTTGAGAGGGCGTCTGGAGCAAGCCAGCCAGCCAAGAATTTTTACTGCATAAACTCGGTAACGCGGTTCATCATGCGTATTGATTCTATGTAGAATCTTATCATACCTAGCACAAGTTCAATATAAGTACTATAGAGAGTACCCCTCCTAAGGGAGCAACCACTTACGCATCTCCAAGACCTCTGGGCAGGGAATCCGGCTGCAGCTCATGATCAAGGTCCTCGAGTGTCAACTGATCATATAAAATTTTAAAGACCAAGTAGCAATAGAGGTACATCCCTGACGATGTAAGTCTAAGTTACCCCAATGAGATACGGACGAGAGTTGAGGGCTTACCAGCTGCTCTCTTCATCACCTTGCTGACGATTTCCTCCATCTTCTGGTCTGTGAGGGCATGTAATCCCTGAATCCGCTGTGCCCATACCCGAGCATAGTCTTGCATTTCAGAAATATTATCTGTGTCTTTCAGGGTTAAGCACGCAGCTTTGGAGAGCGGTTTCCTGATGTCAACTTCATCAGTGCTAACAAAGAGAATCCGCAGCGAGCCAGGTACAGCTTCATTCTGCGCTTTTGCCAGTCTAGTGAATAGAGAGAGAATCTCTCCTCGTGCATTCGTGTCGCATTCGTCCAGACCATCAATAATTATACAAGTCTTCTCCAACACCTGCAAGCATTCAGCCATTAGGTCCTTTCCCGCTTGGGGTGAAATTAGCTTGAGGTCCCCAGTTTTATTTTTTGCTTCGAGAACGTAGGGACGCAGTTGGCCGTTTGCCTTAACAAGCTGGGATATTATGCCCCTTATGACAGCCAAGAGGGTACTTCTATCTTTGTTACCAAACCTGCAATAAAACCAACCCACATCAAACTCAGGTACCTGGCACACTTGCTCAATGATATATGAAGCAAGAACCGTCTTGCCTGTAAAAGACGTTAGCCATGCCTGAAAACAAATGCCTTGCTATAAGCAATAGTCTCATACCTGCCCCAGGCTTCCCATTAAGCCAAATACAAGGTATGTGGGTTGTTTGGGGATCAATCCATTCCTGATACTCACGACAACAAGAGAGCCACTGTCCACTAGCAGGGTAGTCCCTCCTTTTGCTCGCGTAGTATTCTTGATCTGTTGCAGGAGTAGTCTCTGTTGAAGTCATTGTCAACCATTCCATCACCTCCATCTGCTGTTTTTGTATTTCCACTTTTTCCTGCTGCTTGAACCGTAATTCTGCCTCTTCATGGTGCTTACGAAATAGATCGAAGTGTAGTAAATTAGCCTGTTTCTCGACCAAATCTTTATGGCGGAGAAAGTTAGTGCGGATTTCTGAGAGCGCTGCGCTGAAGCTAGGGCGAGTGAGATTGAAAACAGTTCTCCACACTGTGATATGAGTGTCAGCTCCGAGAATATTGCCCTCATGGAGATTATCAATTTATCAATTAGACCAGGCATGCAAGTACTCACTGGATCCATTCATGACTTTGTACACTCGAGCATGAAAGGTTAAGAGGTCCTTGTACACGTATCCGAGCATTTTGTACATATAGGGATTGCTGCGAAAATATTCTTCGTATTGAGAATATAAGGGCAGACATTCTCCGAGTTCTTCATACGCGGAGAGAACACATTCAAACGCATCCACAAATGTACTGGAAATCTATAAATTGTTATCTCAGAAAGACACTCCAGAATTGTGACAGGATTGATATCGATGTACAAAAGGTACCTACCGTTAGTACGAGTTTAATAGGACCCTGTATTACGGAGTTTTCGAGTCAGTAATGTATACACATCGGAATAGATACAGTGTAAAACACTTTCTGTACTAACCCAGATATACGCAATGATATTCGAGGCGTTGAGGAACATCTCTATAACTTTTCCGTATTGCCTCATAGCATTGAGGAATGGCATGATTCGCGCAATATTCTGCATCTTCTTTTTCTTGGTCTGGTCACGCTGAATGTTCGTGATAGTATCCTCGACATCTTTGAAATCCACGCATTGAAATCGTGCCAATTCTTTCTTTGAAAGTCCTCGCTTGAAGTCACGTAACGCTTCTTCAAAGATTGTTGAACCTGGTGGAGGAGCTGTCCCGGAGGACGGGAGCGGCGGAGAGACTGCCGATGGAACCGGCACGGACTGCATGGGTGGTGTGGTTGCGCGATTAGATCTAGGTTTGGTTCAGATCTATGGAAGTATTGGTATCGATATAGGTACTGGGTTCGAATATTCTAACAACGTTCGTTTTGGTTTCAACTTACCATAGCCTACAAGGCTGAGCGAATTTGTCTTGGCAACACATGTGTACGAGTTAGGCTAGACGAACGAAAAGGTTGACCAAAACACCCTGTTTCCCACAATGTAGTTACCATCCGTAATACCCCGCACCAAAATCGCTTGATGCCCTACCAATATCAGTGACACCGTAACTAACTATTTCCCCCCCCTATATGCTTGTGTGTTGTTAGATCGATCTACTAACCTCTGGTGCATATGAACATTACCGCTGGCTATCCAGCGCAACGATCAAAGACCCCTGCCTCAGGCAAAGAGCTCAATCGCCCCGAAAGAGCGCCATGAGCGCAATGATCAAATGCTTTCGGTGCGTCCTTCCCTGCCAGACAATGAATGGTGGAATAATCACTCCAGCAGCACAAACACTAGTACTCTCCAGGACGCTGCAAAATTTACGAGAGCCCTCGGTTATCATTTTTGCAATGCTTCGACCTCCAATACCCACAATAGCTATGGTCGCTGTGCCCATAGTGATTCCCTTCTCATCACAGTTCCAGATGTCATTGTGTGTGTTTTTTTTCTGTGGACAGGATTGGCAAGCTTTCAGAGAAAATCTTCTTGGAGCTCAATACCATTGCATGCTGCTGCACGAGCTCTCTCCTGGTAGCGGATTTAGATTTCCTTGAACCCCGGGTTGCGGTTAAGGAATCGGTCAACCCAGTGAGCACCAAACGTTCGGAGCTTGACGGAGGGGGGTTGCAGAGCTTGAGGAGGGATTATTGGCCCTTGTGTTGCTCCCTGTTGTTGGAGATGCTTCTCCCGACGAAGTCGAGGGTTGCTTGTAGCTATTTTTGGACCTACGACACCCCCTTGGCCTCACTATGCTATTTGCTTCTCATTCACTATTTATTGTGCTATTCTTCGTAAAGCTCATGATTTAGCGGAAATTCAGCATCCGCCATGGCCCCCCCTCAAAATAGCTGCTTCTCCCTAGCAGCTGTAGCATAGTCTGTAGTGCTTTCGACCTAGTGTGCGTACGTTTACCCAATATAGAGCTGCAAACCTCGCAGTGGGTACCCTGGCTCCCGTCGAGCATGTTGTACTGCGGTCTGCAGCTTTTTGCCTATCGTTCTAAGGAGGCCGGTTGGTGATACTTCTGGTTCTGGCACATCGATTGGGGCTCTGCTGGTTGCAACGGGGGGATTGGTCCACAGGGATTTCTTGCCCCCGGTCAACCTACGGTTGGTCATCCGATATTTCATTTCCACGTCATCATGTATACATATACGTAGCAGTATTCCTCTTATGTCAACTACTCTTAACTCCCGCACAACCACTGTGAAAACATCCTCACATACTTATTGATGGCAGCTTCCTCCTCAAAGAGATTCTGGGATATCGCACTCACAGACCCTGCAAGTGAGCATCGTCCAACTCGGAGAAAACTAAACAACTCGGTCCCGTCCATTGTCATCGATAGCCAGTCCAACGGGAGCGGAGATCACCATGAAGCGCAAGACTATCGATATCGAGCCGAGAATTACCCAACCTCAAGCACCGCTGACGCCATCGGCCTAGTACCATCCCCATCTCCTGATTCAAATATGTCCTGGGACAATCTCGACTCACCCATGTCACCGGCGCCTCTCTCATTCCCGGGTATCTCAAATCCAGACCTCTTGAGCCCAGTCCGCATGCATAGACCTCCAAATGACACTTCGGAAAGTAACCGAGGGTACCTCAACTCTAGCCCGAGTTTGAGCCCAAGTGGGATGCAAATGCTCTCTTTGGATAGCGGTAGTGAGATGGATCTTGATTCCCAAACAGGCGGTAAGTTGATGATTGAGAGCCCCAGAAACAATATATGGTGATTCAGTAATTGATCCCATGACAACATGTACAGATGATATCGATTTGGATAGAAATTGTAATACGATTGAGCTGAATGTAAGTTTGTTGTGAGCACTTGTGTAGCCAGGAACCGCCACGTCGCTGCTGTATATTATTATGCTTACTTGGGGGTTATAGGAATCTGAGCCAGCTATTGGTACCTCACGGTCCGGAAATCCTCTTCACGGTCCCGAATCTCTTTCAACTACAGAAAAGATTGCCAGCACACAACAGAAACCGGTAGAGCTATGTTTTGGAATGGTAGGATTACTATTTCACAATTCCTTTCCCTTCAGGAGTCTTGAATTTGCACCTATGTGGTGATGATGCATATGTTGACAAAGAACATCTAGATATTCGCTGTAATGCGGGTGACCCATGAGATGAATACCGAGGAGCAACTGGTAAATACCGGGGAAGGATTTAATATTTATCGTCGAGCGAAAGGATATTATGTTGTTCTATCGCCCCTCAAGTTTAAAGAGATGGGGTTGATTGATCAAGTGACTGAAAAGTGCCTACAGGCCATGTCTGATATCCCCTCACTTCGGCTCAAAGGTCATATTCTGCCACCGGAAGAGTCGGTATGGGGGGGCACCGGTACTTCGACCAAAAAGAAATCTCACAAAACACCAACGGCATCTGGGAAAGATAAACGGCGAATCACAATAACCATATATGGCTCCCACCAGGTTATGTCTACTGTAGGAAAGGTCCTCTCTAGCAAGATGAAATACTTACAAGAACCGGATCATATCGACAGTGAAAATAGCGTTTATCAGAACCCTCATGAGTACACAAGAATAGAGTCTCAACATGAAGCAAGCAACGAAGGGTGCACCTTGCAATTCACCCAACTAACCAATATCGATACTAGTACAGAGGATAGCAGTCTGGTATCCACGCTTCTGGACTCAATTACCCCGCGAGCGCCTTTAGTCGAAGATACTGCAGCAGATCGTATCTCCACACAACTTTTAAGGTATATACTAACTTTGACTCCCTACCTATATATCTCTAGATCCCATATCCTAACATAACATAGTCATCAAAAAGAGGCGCTGTGTTTTGCTCGGCAACAAGAATCCGGAGATATATTGTATGACGGTCTGTGGAAAACACGCCAAAAAGGTTCACAATATATGTTTGGGTCCCTAAGATTCTCCGACTTCCTGTATCGTCAGTCCTAATCAGCCTTAGATACTCCCACAACATAATAAATATGTCCCAAATTGAGACCCCGTTAAAACTTCGCGGAGGTATCCTTGCCGACGAAATGGGGCTCGGAAAGACATTGACAATGCTTGCAACAATTGTACGGTCATTGGCCGAAGCTAGGTGCTCCACACAATCCCATGACAGTGCTTCTAGGATGGGGCAGGCTAGGCTTTCATCAACCCTCATCATTCTGCCATTATCCTGTATGTATCCGACTCTTTTTTAACATATAACTGAGGTCATTGCTAATGATAATATCCTTTTCGTTAGTAATGGCTGAATGGGAAAATGAAATCAAAAAGTAGGTCTTCCTTCAAAATAAACTAGATTAGTGTATTGATCGGCTGACCAGGTTCCAGGCATATCATACCACACACTGTCAGATGCCACAAATATCATGCTCAAGAAAAGTTGCCGCTTGAAGAACTTGTCAACTTTGATATAATATTAACAACCTATCATACATTAAATATCGAGTTTGCACGAGGAGGTAGCCCGTTGTTCAGCGCAGAATGGTTTCGAGTGATTCTTGATGAGGGTATTAGATACATATCCAGAGTACCCAACTATCGGACGGTAACTAATAGCAAGCGCATGAAGCACATTATATCCGCAACAGTACAACCCAGACATTCCGTGCTGTGATGAAGCTCTCTGCCCAACGGCGGTGGTGCCTCACAGGAACTCCGACCCAAAACCGATTGGGTGACCTTTTTTCCCTATTCATGTTTCTCAAAATTCCGCATTTCGAAACCAATGCCCCCCTCAAACGATACATTGTTGATCTGCTCAAGGTAAATGACATGAAAGGCGTGGAACACCTCCGAACACTGTTGTCAGCCTGCTGTCTCCGAAGGAAAAAATCTGTTCTCCCGCAGACTATAGCAGTTTCCGAGATCCGTCAGCTGCTAGACATGTCATCTGTGGAGACCATCCGATATCAAAAGATTAAGGACGACTGCAAGAGAGCGATTGATATGCAGGTTTGCAGTGGACAGTCCTCTCAAGCATACCTGTCAATTCTTCAGTCCATCACTCAACTCCGACGGCATTGTAACCATGGCATTTTTGAACGGATTGCTTCTCCAAAAGGTCCAACGGGTGTTTTCCATGACAACGCGATGGACGTGGATGTCCCAGAAGAGAGTTCAATTAATCCAGTTGACTTGCTGGAGTCATTGGAGGCCATGGGAAACGACACATGCGCAAACTGTGACACCAAAATCGTCTCGCTAATCCCCACTCATACAGAAGGTGCTCCCATTAGTACTGGTTATCTTACAAGATGCTCGCATCTCATTTGTGCGACATGTCGGCCACAGGTATTGTTAATGACTGGGAGAGATGGAACGGAGCAATACTGCAGTTTGTGTGGGGAGACTTCTGATACAGTTCACGTCCACACTTTTGATAACATTGGTCAAGAACCAGTAGACTCCGTTGATGGAGATCCCTTCTATTCGGCTCCAGTTTTCAATCCAGACCTTACCGTCCCTACTAAAATAAGTGCATTGCTTGCAGATATTGAAGCTAATCCTGCAGCAGAGAAGAGGTAGTTTTCTCGGTCATATGCTCTCTAGAGTATATCTGCTAAACATGAGATTTATAGCATACTGTTTTCGGGTTGGACAAAAACCTTGGACCTTGTGGAGACTCATCTGAGGGACAGCAAAATCGACTTTCGGAGAATCGATGGGAAAGTTAATGCACATTCACGAGCAGCTATTCTGGAAGACTTTCGCGTCAATCCAAATGTTTTGGTTTTGCTCCTTACTACCGGGTGCGGAGCGGCGGGGTATGTTTTGTATTCACATGACGGTGAAAATCATTTACTAATAACACTACCTCAGGCTCAACCTTACCGCTGCCAGCAGGGTCCATATCATAGAGCCTCAATGGAACCCGATGGTAGAAAAACAGGCGATAGGAAGGGTGGTCCGACTAGGTCAAAGTCGACAGGTGTCTATCTATCGGTACATAATGAGAGGTACAATCGAGGAGGTAGGTTACCTCTGGAAAATTCAAAGCTTAAGATTGCTAATGGAGGGTATTCTATCATAGTCAATGGTATCCCGTCAATTCCAGAAGACCCAACTCGCAGAGCTGATTTGTGGAGCCGGGTCGGGGCAGGATATGATTGGTTTTATGAAGGTGAATTTTCATATCCCAGGATTAAGCTTTATACCAAGAGGTGATGATGAACTGACTTGAACCCCTAGAATTTGCAACAATTAATATAACTACCGCCATTCTTATAGTCACCTCAATCCACTTTGCTTTATTATATATATTAACTTAACAATCTCACCACCATTAAGGCTTAGACTAATCACTGTATGGTCATGTACCATCCGTCGTAGTTGCAATACTAATATTCAGTAGCTGTGAGCAGCTTTTAAAGAGCATCCAGCAAGGCCCACGTACTTACTGCTTTACCATTTATGGCAACCATTGTCCTCATACAACGAGACTCGACACGCATCTGAATCAGTTGCAGGTGCTCTGAATGAATTGAAGAGATGGGGCAGGGCGCGCGAGATGCATCGACATCCATGTTATGCAGACCACCGAGCTGATTCGTTAAGCAGAACCTAGAAACCAATCTACCAAAAAAAGCAACCGCTTTAACGTATTTTTTTAAAACGTGTACATTCATATTTTCCACATCCCACTTCGTTCAAGATGTTGCTCACTTCTTTAAGTTATATTTTGACTAATTCTGACTCGAATCCGGCTCCATTCGCCATAGGCTAGTATCTAGTTGCGAGAACCCAATAATTTCTATTTCAGATTATTACTATATATATTATTATCGTCATATTCGAATGCCTAACATAAAAGTAGTTCTGCTCTTTAAACGAATTCAAAATAGGGCACGGTTGGGCTCAATGCCCTCGAACGGTTTCCTTCGCAAGACGCCAGACAGAGTCTTTGTCAGATATACCTTGGTCTGAATTCCAACATAAACCAGCTATGGAGCCATAATCAGCGAACTCAAAGATGCCACCAACCCCCCCCAGCTCTATTCCCCCCAGGGAATGTTCATTCCAACTCTGGTAATCTTATCATAGCCCTCGAACCTTAGAGACCAAACTTGCTCGAGCGAGGTCCCTCCAATATCAATGAGGCCACTCCCTTCCGAGTTCGACTAAAATTTCGAATCAAAGGCTGGTGGGGTTTGAAAGGTATTCTTGCAGACCTAGGAAGACACAATGAGGATATGAAGGCGATTGACGAAAGAGCTGTGGGTAATAGTTCGATGGAAACTTGGAAATTTT
>Ga0307511_10007128_pt1 | contig 11267 bp, 10 predicted proteins | sample 13_EM_MG_FD_200266 | JGI IMG/M metagenome (GOLD analysis project Ga0307511, IMG submission 200266) | Populus trichocarpa ectomycorrhiza microbial communities from riparian zone in the Pacific Northwest, United States - 13_EM | ecosystem: Host-associated > Plants > Roots > Unclassified | place...
GTGTGCGGTGTGAGGGTGGGAAGCCATGTCTGAGGTGTCGGGACATGCACCTTGAGTGTGCAGATGAGCAGAGTGCACCTGCCGTGCGTTCAGAAGGCGCTCCACCTGTGATCGTTCTGCGTTCGAACAGACGGAAGAGTGAGCGGGCGAAGTTGGCTTGTTTGAGCTGTAGAAGAGACAACAAGAAGGTAGGCTTCTGTCTCTCTTTTGTCTCGTGTACTCATACTGGTCAGTGTGACAATCAGCGGCCATGTTCGCGGTGTCTGGGGAGGGGTGAGGAGTGCGTGCATGTTGGACGTGGACCAAAATTGGTGAAGCTCCGCTGTGAACACTGCAGGCAAGAAAATCGAAAATGCGAGGACTCCCGGCCATGCCGAGAATGCATTGAACAGGGGAAGGAATGTGTCAATCTTCAGAGAAGAAGCCGTGGCCACGGGACGCGGGTCAAGGCGGTAAGCAGATCCGTTCTGTTCGTATCATCAATACTGAGATAAGTGCAGGCATGTACGAATTGCAGGTAAGAGGAAATGATATCGTGTATCTTGAGACAGGACTGATGGTATTTCAGACGTGACAAGGTCCGCTGCGAGGGTGCCAGGTAAGACAGATAACTACGCATAATATTCGCTAAGGACAGACACCTTTCAGACCGTGTACTAACTGTACAAAGAAGGGATACCACTGCATCGATAGAGTGTGCATGGCGTGCGCACAACAAGGTATCGACGGAGAGTGTCCTCATCGCCCAGGACCGGAGCAAGATGCCTCAGAACCAGACGGTAAGTCCGATGCAATGGGCGGGCAAGGTATTCCCGTCTGATTCTACATGATAGTGGTCACCGAGATCAACCAATCGTATCTCCCTCACCCACAACTCCAACCGTCTCAGTCGCCACTGTCGCACTCGTCCCCGCCGGTGGTCGGTACGTCCATGTTCTCGCACCTGCACCTGTATGGGGCCCAATATCACTTGCCGGGGATGGCACCTCTTGCTGGCCCTGACATACTGGATCACATCCAAATTCAAGGACAACATAATGCCTCATCGTCGTCTTCGTTTCCACGTGCAACCTACTACCCGGTTATTGATCCCCAGATTGATGTTCCCCAGGCTCAGGCCAACATCTCGTCTGAACGATACGATCCGTCGTCTGTGACGACTGATCCCAGAGCTGGTTCCGTGTAATGTGTAATGAGGGGTGCGTTTGGTTGTAAGACACACTAGACAAACCGTTTGGGCATTTGGAGAGGTGTATGCATTCCTAGTCGTAAATATTGTACTTCTCGCATCGGTAATGTTGTGTACAAATGCCACTCGGTTTGGTCGTATTTGGAGACGCGGTTGATCGTTTGAATTCAACTCACAAGGACTTGATCTTTGTTGTCCTGACGCGAGCATATTTGTCTGGTAACTGACCCACATACACTCCTTACCATGAGCGATTCCCCCGTATTCACAGAACAGTCAGTTTTTTCTTTCGCGCGCTGGTCTCTCGTTGACCCATGATAGACCCAACAAAGCCATCAAGGTCACATATTCCGCCAAGGGAAAGGTAAGCGCGTTCCTCATACTCTGGACGCGTTTGCAAAGCGTGGCTTAACCCAAAGCACATGTATCTAACAGAAGAAGAGAAACGCCGCTGCAAAAGAGAGCGCAGAGTATGTTTGGTGTAACGAGAATCTGAGACTGACGGTGGGACTCATGGAGGCCACAGACACATGCCAGAGGAAGATTCCGATGCAAGTAGCCAGGGGTCTGGGAAAGGACGAGCTTCTGCCTCTCCTGAAGTATCTCGAAAGGTGGGTAGCTCGGTGAAAGAGATCAGCACTGCCCACCCATCTCCACTTAGACCCCAGAATCAACACCAGGTCTGACGATTGGAGATGTAGAGTGAGCACATCCATTAGACGCTTCTTGCAATGCTTCATGAAGATCATTTTGATCCCTTCGACCAGTTTACCAGGGCCGTCACCCAAATATCCGACGCTAGGATCCGAGGAAAGCATTGTGTTCCCTACACCCATCAGCATATCGGCATCCGTCCAAACGTCATCAACATCGCCTGCTCGGCAAACACAGGAGAGCCCATCAACGAGGACGAAAGCGCCAACACCGTTGGCTACGAAGCCATCCGCAACCAGGTATGTCGATCACTCAATTTTCGCGTCAGGCGAGTCAGGATTCTTTCCTCTATTGCAGAGGACTGTCAGAGAACGCCGCAGACGATGCCGATGAGACAGAATCCATCGCAGAGTCTTCGACTGGCATTCGGATACGGAGGAACGAATCTGAGCGAATGCAATATTTTAATGATCAACCCGAATGTGGCGAACTGGAGATGCATCGAGCGTTCTGCACGCGATGCAACAGCTGGGTTAATCTTGGAAAGAGGCAATCATATACGGTGCGCCCGTGGGAGAAGCACCGAGCCAAGTGCGACCTCAAGCCACTTATTATGTCAACAGGGTTTGTTTCATCGTTGTCCTCAACAAGCATGTCATGTTGATTGGTGGTGACAGGTCAAAGCTAGTCTCAAAGGAGGCACCGCAACACGAAGAGGGAGCAGAGTCCGTCCCATCGTTGTCCTCAATAAACATGTTATATTGATTGGTAAAGACAGGTCAAAACCGAACACAACAGAAGCGCCGCATCCTGAAGAGAAAGCAGACACAATTCCGATCAATGATGAAGAAGAACCCGCGCTTGCATCACCTGTCCCAAGCGTGGCACCTTCTACGACAGGCCACGAACCCTCGTCATCAGTCTCGAGCAGGTCAACACGCAAAAGCGAGGCTGAGAGATTAGCGACCCTGCAAGCAGATCCTCGTGCACAGGAAATAAAGCCTCACGAAGTTCTCTGTCGATCGTGCCAGAAATGGATTAAATTATCGGTTACTCAAGCGTATGCCCTGAACAATTGGCAATCGCACCAGCAGCGTTGCTCAGGTTCTACGTACGTTCCTAGGCCTCTTCGACCGGCTGCGTCTCAGCAGAATTTCAGTCCCAGTAGCAGAGTAGCTACTGCGGAGAGAAAGATTGCTCTGCTGAATGACCCACAGGTGAGGACGGCTTCGCCGAATAGCGTTCGGTGCACCTATTGCAAGGTCACGGTGATGCTGGAAGGTGACGTGGACTATGACCTCACGAAGTGGAATGAGCACAAGACGACGTGCATTCCGTCAGTGTATTCGGATTTTGCCTTGAAAGAAGCATAACCTAATTGGCCTTGCAGAATGACGCCTGCGGCATCCCAGACGGCTTCCAAGGTTCTGACATCGCGTTTGTCACACGTGTTCCCACCTCCCACACCAGGAAACATCGCCACCCCGACGCCGACGAGTAGAACTTTGCATGGCCCGACACGGGGTGCCTCGACCGATGCAACGCTTGTGGTTGACAGTTCGACAGCCCAAGTTGGAACCAAGCGAGCGCGCGACGATGAAACAGATGCACCGGAAGGAGATCGTCCGTCGAATCGTCCGCGGTCAGAGGACTACCAGCCTCCTGAAAAGGAGCCGCCGAGTTCATGGGGATGGTTTATGCAACCGTTGAAGGCGTTTGTCCGTGGTTTCCGAGAAGGCTTAGGCGCCCCTACGTAACAGCCGGAAGGGTACTTTTAAGTTACAAACCTTGAACGATTTTAGTTTTACCGATTTATGTTTTCATCTTGGTTTATTCAATGTACACCTTGTGGGATATCAGAAGTACTGTACTTGGTGGTGGTGGACGCTCCCCGCAAGCTCTGGCGTCCTGCCAGCGGACACGCACCGACCTTGCATGCAGTTGCAGGCCCGTCGGGATTTCCCGAGGGCCTTGGCTCCCTTTCCTCCTCCGTGCCCGCGTTTTTCCACTCTCAACTGTCCCCTACGAGATCCTGTGTCGTGAAACTTGCGGGGGGAACAGGATACACGTAGATAGTCTCTAAAGCCGTTTTTTCTGCACATCACAGGGTGCCCCCCACACACAATTGCACACTGACCAACACCCCATTCCATTGCTCTATCTGACTTGGTGGAGCCCCTCTTGTTTCTGGCCTTATTCGAGCACTCTTCCACCTACCTAAACCTAGCGGACCAACCACGCCATCCGTCCAACTTATGTGCGCCCTTTCCCCCCGTTGGTCCATTGGTGCTCATTTACCGACACGCGTGTAGGGGTTCCCCAAAGAAAGACTTCATCGTCAAGGCACTCACCAAGTCAGGCCTCATCCACATCTTCCTTTTATATCTGCTCACTCGTTACATAGTGGAGGGGAATCCTCTGTGCCGCACAGAACTCCGGCGGAACTCGCTAGAGAGAAGAAGTTGCGGGATGACCCTATGGCGGAAGTTCACGGGCCACTCTTCGTAACTTGCAAGCGCTGTGGCAATCGCATCAAGCTGTCTCCCAAGAGCTCTTACGACCCGTTCCATTGGATGAAGCACCGCGAACGCTGTCTCCGGAAGCCAGTGGGCCAAGCTCGGCCGTCCCGCCGCGCCCCAAAGGAAGCGGTGAGTTCCCCCCCACAGCTGACACTGGCTACGTGCTGACACATTGCCCTATCTCACATTCTCTTCAGCACACGCCTCTGGCTTCCAAAAAGTCCCCACCGTCGTCTTCGAATACGGACGGCGATAATGTGACGCCGCCACCCCTAACCCCCGAAGACGAACGTACTTCCTCTCACGTCATCAAGCAAAGGTCTCCCACCCCAACGGCCCATGGGATCATTATCCCCCCAAAATCTATTGTACGTGAACCACACTTCGTATTAGCCGAGTATAGCTCTCAACGGCATTCGTCAAAGACTTTCCCTATTACCGAACGTTGGCAAACATGGACCTGGTCGGAGCTGAGATATTCGAAATGGCTAACCGATACTAACCTTATACCTGTCGATGACGAGCAGGACGACGGCGACGGCGACTCCGATACTTTACTGGGCCCCTTTACTCAAGAGAATTTGCCATGGCTTTATCGAGGGATGCACAACCCAGACAGCACCTCATTGCTGACATGAGCTGCAGCAGATATGTCACTCTCCACGGCGCAGGTGCTGTTGTTATCATCGCTTCCTCCTTTTCTACGCTACGTATCCTCTAACACCTCTATGTCTTCTTGGAAAGGCATCTCATCTATTTCTACATGAAAGCATCGATTTGTAGTCGCACTCCGTCTTATTAGTTTGCATCTCAATAACCGTTAGTCGTAACCCTGTATATACCAGGACGATGATTTACATTCGCTCGGAGTCGGGCAATAATCTATTTACATCCGTAGACACTTCCTGCGCATCAGTACCGACGTCTACTTCGCTCTTTATTTAGTGTCTGTCTTCCAGACCATCTTAATCAAAGCTATGGGTCCGATGGAGGTTTATGAACACCTTTGTTCAATAGTTCATTGACAGCTGGATCTACGGATGCTCGCGTACCACTTGAGCAATTTTGTGAACATCATGACATCGTCGCTTCCCGACAAACGTACTCACAGAACAGCTTTAACAACGTCCCGCATCACGTGTGAGGTAGAGATCTCTATCTTCTCCACACCGCGCAAGCTATCGACACGTGTTGGCCCCACATTCAGAAGTAACACTGGTTTCCCCAGTTTGATTGCGTGTCGTGCCAACCTAGCAAGGTCCGGAGTGAGTTCCGATAAAAGAAATGCGGACCTGCCAAGCGGAATACCTAAAGGCAGAAAAAGTTGCCAGCGTCGTCCCGACTAACAAGAGGCGATCCGACTGCTCAATGTCATGGAATCTGGCGTGGGGGTCAGAAAATTGAACCACAAAATCAAGGTAGTGGGACTGACGATCGATCCCTGATGGCAACGGGAATCGATTCACCAAAGAAGATGACGGCCGGTTTTTGCTGGTAACGGTTCAAAAAGTAGCGAAACGCATGGTTGACCAAAACGCCTTACATTCGTGTTGTGCCGGCCCTCCAACTTGCATTCAGGGCACTCAGGGACGACAAAATCATCATACGAAACCCCTTCTAATTCCACCTATCACGCAACCGTCAATTCACCAGGTCGATGAGTCTGGGCCAGCACCAACATCACCATCCGGGTTGGTCCTGGGCCTCTGCTCCATTGCTTCTAATCCTTCTACGTAGTCTTTCCAATAGGGATTGTGGCCAGAGATCCAATCTTGAAAGGTATCTCTATCCGTAGCGTGACCATATTTACAGTGAACTCGCTGGAGTGTATTGTCAGTGCAGTGATAAGCCAGCGATCACCCCGGAGGTAGAAAGCCTACGTGTAAGGTCCCATGAAGTTCTAAAATTCGTTCGTTCATGGTGCCATCGTCCCAGAGGTGGGCGATAACCTTCTTATGAAGACCATCCACGTTTTGGGTGACTAAACGAGATATATGGGAGGTATATTGCAGGGCTGCTAATGCACAATGGGTGGTATTTGGCTGTGCGTCGCGCACAGGTGGGTAGCCTAGATATGAACGAAGCCTGACTCGAGCTCAGTATACAATGGGGGGCACTGATCGACATCCGAGTCTCACCAGTAACGCTGCCTATGAAATATTTAGACTAGCCGGGCATAGAACGGAGCACACAAAGTGGAACATGCCTGTATGCATAACCCCTGGAGCTTTCTTCGACGAGTTCGTGATACTACAGTACAACTCTGTCAGCTTGCACGGCGACCAAGATGTCATGACATACAAAGATTGGTCTTGCGAACCGTGATTAGGCTATGATAGCAATCCTGCCAGACGACGCACTGGTAGTTAGGATTCATGTACCTCCCATCTTTCCCGCGGTAGGCTCTGATGCCAGAGTCGACGCTGACCCCTGCTCCGGTCAATAGCGTGACATTTCCTGGAGAGAGGAAGTTTGCGATACGTTCTACAGCGGCGGCAGGTGAGATTGGCTTGCTGGATACTGCGGTGACGACGTGCGGGATGGTTGGGACAGACACCCGCATGAGAATTGCAATCTATGTACGTACTCTCGCACAAGTTATTGTGTAGCCGGATGTAATCACGCGGTATTCATCTGCGACCACCATCTCCATTGCTAGCCAGCTTTACACCACGAGTGTGAACAAGATGAACGTCTCGCAAAAACTACCTGTTGTGGCGCAGACACCGGGATTTGCGCATTACTCTGTCGCTTGGTCTCCCTTCCACAACCACCGGCTGGCGATAGCTTCGGCAGCAAACTTCGGGCTAGTGGGTAATGGGAGACTGCATACTGTCTCACTCATCCTCGGCCCAGGAGGCCCACACGGAGTAAATGTGGACAAGTTGTGAGTGATTCGTCGTTTGTCCTCATCCTTGCCCAGCGATGTCCACGCACAATAGTTTCGAGACACAAGATTCCCTTTATGATGTCGCATGGTCCGAGATCCATGAAAACCAGCTTGTGGGTGGCTCGGGAGATGGTTCTATCAAGTTGTGGGATGTTACGCTGAACGTGAGCATCGTTCGACCGACATTGACTGCAATACCAAATTGAAGAATGACCAAGAAGCCTTAGGACTTCCCCATTAGAACCTGGCACGAACATTCCCGTGAGGTATTCTCCGTAGATTGGTCCAACATCAGAAAGGACGCATTTATATCATCCTCGTGGGATGGTAGCGTGAAACTTGTGAGTGGACAATGGATCTTCCCTCCGACCCATTGGCTCATCAGTTTTCCAAGTGGAGCCCAGACCGCCCTCGCTCGGTGACAACTTTAAAAGCCCACCAATCATGCGTATACCAAGCCCTTTTTTCCCCACATCATCCCGATATACTCGCAACGTGTTCGACAGATGGTACCATAAAGATATTTGACTTACGGAACCCTGCATACGCTTCCGGCCCAAACTCGAACGCTTTCACCAATCCTGTCTCCGCTGCGGCCTTGACAGTTCCTGCTTCAGTAACCGAACTTCTGTCCTTGGATTGGAACAAATATCAGCCATTCATAATCGCCAGTACTGGGGTCGACCGGTTAGTGAAGACCTGGGATTGTCGGATGGTAGCCAATGCTCCGCCGGCAAGTGAAGCTGTCGGGGGAGTGTGTCAATTCCAGATATCGGGACATGAATATGCTGCGCGCAAAGTCCAGTGGAGTCCTCATAGAGCCGATATACTTGCCACGGCGAGCTACGATATGACGTGTAGGATGTACGTCCCTCCTTCATTTTCATGTGGGATCTCTACCTCACAGAAGATATCCTAGCTGGACAACGAATCCGCCGCCGGGCTCGTCACACCTTCTAAAGATTCACGATCCGCACACGGAGTTTGTGGCTGGATGTAGTTGGTCGCTATTCGATGAGGGCTTGCTTGCAAGTTGTGGATGGGATGGTAGACTCTTTGTATTCCCCGCATAAAGCTTGATAAAAAAAAACATTGTATTCTAGTATCTGACAGGGGCTTGTGTCCATACTTGGGCAAGTAATCTATTCAGCGAAGCCTCCCAGCTCCTAGACTCCGATCCTTCCCCCTCGAAGTTTCCTGTGGTCACTGTTCTGTACCATATGAGCACCTGTGAAACAGCAGAAGACCCGGAGGATATCTTGTCTAGCTCCCTTCAAACCCTCTATGATTTAACTCCCATAACTTATTCAAATCCTGGCTCAGTGTTCAAGTACACCACAAAGGAAACTTTGCTTTCAAATCCGAGGAAGATCATAGAACTGAAAACTCCTGATACGCAAGCTTCCAACTGGGAACTTCATGCATCGTCCATCTGGGTTGCTGCAGTGTACTTGGCAGACCACATCGAGGACTTGAAGCTGCATCAGTTTCGCGATCGAGAGGTCGTTCGTATCCTCGAGCTAGGTGCAGGCACGGGTCTTCCTTCCATACTCATCGCTAGCGTGTTTCCAAATGCTCGCGTCATAGTCAGTGACTATCCAGACGCCGACCTGATCCAGACATTGTCCAGAAATGTCCAACGAAACGGTGTCTCTGCCAGTCACGCTCGTGCTGTTCCGTATGATTGGGGGACGGACATATCCCCCCTGATCGATGGCGGTATTCAGGGGGCTCCCGAGAATGGGCAGCTGTTCGACATAGTTATAGCGGCAGACACGCTATGGAATCCGGCTCTCCACAGGCAGTTTATTTCCAGCCTTATGATGTGTCTGAAGCGGTCACATGATGCACGGGCCCACCTGGTTGCAGGATTACACACAGGGAGGTACACTATCCAATCGTTCCTTAGGGCTATAAAGATGGAAGCGGGATGTGGTCTGAGGGTGGAATACATGGCGGAGAGGGACGTTTCTGGAATAGCATCGAGACTATGGGATGTGTCTAGGGCGGAAAGTGAAGATGAGCGAGAAAGACGCAGGTGGGTCGTATGGATAGTCCTGAGATGGGAGAGTACGATGCTAGAGTCATAGAGTACAATGCTAAGAGTCACAGTAGTAAAGAGGGACACAAAACGCGTGGTGGTGTCCGTCCAAGAAACGGTCCATGAAGATAATCGCATTTAAACAAAGTAAAGCAGTGAAATCAAAACTAGGGTCTTATTTCCTGCCCAAAAGTCAGTATGTGGACACTGGTTTGCCCCTCACGTTCCTGTGTGAAGTCAGCGAAGTGGAGTTCAGAATAAAGGTGGGGTCATACATTGTATAACACGAGACTGTCTTCAGTGGTGTCTATCCATGTGAGGTTATGAGTGCTTGCAGTGCTGGTCCTGACATACTGCGAGCCCCGATGGTTGAATACAGTACTGACACTTCCCCAACTTTCTTGCCACCTCCAGGGTGGGTTTCGGCGAGAAAGGTTCCATAAATATCGTGCGATATGAGGGTTTAAATCAAGGGTGTGTACGCGGCTGGAAGGATCTCGGGGAGATGTGGCAGAGTCCTTGACATTTTCAAAGAACACGAGGCGTCTGCCAACAAGCTGGACAGCTTCTGCATGATCGGGTAGATTAAGAACCATGCAATGCCCTTGCCAGTCCTCCCAGCGTACCATGTCTTCCCCAGTATCGGCCGCCTCCAACTTCGGCTCGTCGATGACCACAACCACTTTGCGGGAACACCCCGCAGGGGGATTGTGGTGTGCAAACTCGAATGTCACTGCGGTTAAGCGCAGTTGAGGGTCATTATAAAATAGAGTTCCGGGCTGCGGAGGTGCTATTTCCGTCGACGACGAGTTGGGACACTGTTGTAGAAAAGAGGCGGTACTCCAACTCTCCGGAAATTCGTAAGACCTTATTCGGGGAACATGGTGTTGTCGTCCACGCTGTATCTGGTAAACGCTGATCTGTGGAGGTCGCTTCCCTCGGTCGAGAACGTAGAGGCCATCCGAACGCCGATCGTAGGAAGTATTAGAAGAACTACTGCTGCCATCCTCATCCTCATCTGGTTGGGAGACCACTATAATGCGAGTGTCGCTTATCATGTCAAAAGAAAGCATGTCGCTAGCAAACTTGATAGAGGTCAATGTTAGACGAATGATCAATATATGGATGGAGCTTACAGTGCGAAGCGGAGATCCCCCCTGTTTCCAGTCGAACAGTGCGAGTTCTGTGATCCCCTCTCCCTTGTCCAGCTGCAAACGCACAGAGAGGGCAGCAATATCGCCACATATCTGAACCTGTCGGATGGAAACCCGCTCACCAGGAGGGGGGATTCCCCACCAATCGGTGTGGTAGCGTAGTCTGGATTGAGAAGCGTGTTGGTGCTCTTGGCCGGTACAGAGACTACGGAGGTGCAATACAGCAAGTGTTGCGGAGTTTCTGCACAAAAGAGATGAACGTTTAGTTGATTTAATGGATGGACGTGCTTACTCCTGAGCTGGGAAATAGAGCTGCGCCAAGACCATTAAGTCTTGAGAAGGATCGATGGCTACCCTCCGTATCTCGAAGGGTACATTATATTGATAATAAGCTAGCCTTCCCTGAGGAATTCCTCTAAGGGATCGTAGGGCATAGATATGCAAGGTCCACGTGAAGCCGTTGTTCAAGGGGCTTTGACTCCCTTGATACAAAAAGTTTCCAGAGACACCCATGATTGTTGGTGGCGTGAAAGAGAGCCTATCCTCTGTCGACCAACTTAAGGTTGACCAACCGCGCTTATACCCTAGCAAAGGGGCAAGGCGGTCTCTTGGCGAGTATCTACTAGGTAAACCGTCTCTCATGCCACAGAGCGCAAGCTCATAGCGATAACGGAGTGTGCTGGTGTGTCCGACCATGTTATATATTACCCGAGAAGCCTGCCGATACAAGGTGATATGAAGAAACACCATACTATCGGAGGATGTGACACTTACCGTGCAGAACTGGAGTAAGGAGACGGGATCCAGTTCGTCTAAGATA
>Ga0307511_10007130_pt1 | contig 11266 bp, 10 predicted proteins | sample 13_EM_MG_FD_200266 | JGI IMG/M metagenome (GOLD analysis project Ga0307511, IMG submission 200266) | Populus trichocarpa ectomycorrhiza microbial communities from riparian zone in the Pacific Northwest, United States - 13_EM | ecosystem: Host-associated > Plants > Roots > Unclassified | place...
ATCTAATTGTAGTTTAACAAGCAGTCAGAACATCTGGAATATTATTCTCCAGGCACATAAGGTTGGCAGCTGGTTAGAAGCTTTTAGTTGGGTAAAGGTTGGCAAATACGCTGAACTTGGTTAACAATTGATGGCGTTCAGGCTGTGATTTGCAATAACGTTTGCATATAGCTATTTGTTATTGGGTTTGGCTAAAAAATATGACTTCTGTTGTAGCATTGTGCCATTCTACTTGTCGACAATGATGTAAAACAATATCTACCTATTGTATAAGTCTAGAGCCTGTTTTAATTTAGTTTAAAATCGAGGAATTGGAGGTATGGCAGAAATCCGCATATAGGAAAGTACCTGCGATTAAGAGACCACCGCCTTGCGCCTTACCCAGATCCTGTGATTACAGTAAAAAACAATGAGGATTTTCTAGTGTAAAAATAAATCATGCGACAAGATGTAGACAAAAGATGTTATGATTGTTCCAAGCTTCACTGCCTTCAAGTTGCATAAAGCGCATCAAGATCTCCCACTGACCAAAAGGAAGGGTACGTGATGTGGATAGGGTCGGTCAAAAACAATATCATAGGGAATTTTGGGTGTAGCAGAACGTTTTGGTCAATTGACATTTACTAAATTGGATAATTACAACCCAGTGGCACATTGCTGAAATGATTCCAAGATAGCCCTGAGAACTTGCACTTGCGCAATACATGAGATAAACTTATGTAGTTTGCCGCTCTGATACAAGGAGGAAAGCTCTGGACTAACAATCAACTAGGTACTTTGCGCTAGTATAGAAGCTAAAGGCAGGCTATTATGTGTGTAGGTTCGCTGATGGGTTCCAAGTAAGATTCCGGAGTCTCCCAAGATACACTATGGTGGGGGCCGTCCAGCTACCCATACGCATCAGCATCACCAAATATCCGGGTATGACACCGGAGAAATTGACTCCAAGTGTCCAAATATGGTCATAAATGAGTTTACATAGGAATACGTAAACCTAATATAAAAAGATGCACTGATTTTCAAAGGCTTCACTTGGAAAAGTAGACTGTGGATTTCCACGATCTCCGGAAATATAAATCCATCAATAGCCACGCGGTCTGATGGCGTGCATTAAAACCCTTGAGGATCAAGATGCACGCTGCTACCTACATACTCCAGTGGCGTGTGGGTGAAATGAAGGCGATGAGACATACATCCACGAGTAATATTAATACCCGTAAGACTCAGTCTGTGACACTTTTACTTTTTTCATAGAGGAGACCGTTCCGACAGCCGAAGCACAGCATGGGTCTTGGGTGAGTAAGACATGCATTAGAGAAAGCCCTACTTGGAGAATCAGAGCTTTCATGGGTTCTAGAAGTTCCTGTGTCAAGTTTACCTTCTTGGATGTTGCTTTTTCAGGGACTGGGGTCTGAATCTATGATACCGGTATTATATTACCAGCTCCATAAATACATATACAATGTTTGTGGGTTCAAGATACGATCTTTTATCAAGTTTATAATGGTAGACTTTCTTACAAATTTGATGAAATCATAGATATAATGTACTCCCTAGTGAAGTGTAGTTTATCAACATTATTGATATTACCTTTTAGTTTCTGTCAACTGGTTGGTCATGATCAGCCAAGTGCTACACAAACCACAAAACCTGCGCCATTAATTGTCGGTTGATTCTCTAGCACTAGGGCCTAGCATCTTCTAGAGGTGGATGTCTTTCATCGTGGGTGTGGGTGTGACAATATATGTACTCCTAATCAGGTATGAGAAAGGTTCTGGCAGTCAGGTACCGAGTTGGATCACTAGACGCAATCAAAAGCCAATATTTCTGTGTAATACTCAGTGCTGAATAGGAACAAAGGGCCTGCGTTCCGTCGGACCTTTATAGCCGGCCATGGCTGAAACATGTTTTGCATTGTTACAGTTTGCTTTATAGCTACTGTATAGCTTGTGCTATATGTACATTGCATGTATTCATGTGAGATTCATGTGAGAATGCTTCCATGTACTTCATCTCATCTCCTGGATCATGGCGCCTCGGTAAATATATATTAGATATCTACCTTCTGGCCATGGGAATGAACTCAAGATATTTTAGTGGATAAACTCCTTTTGGGCTCCTTTTACTTCCTTGAACAGATCAATATTCGGGGGAAGATGATCACACCTAGAAGTATGTTGAGGTATGGATATGTATGGGAAATTGGACCCCATGAACATCAATGGTGCCTACCGGGGATCTTGTCAAATTTGGGTGTAAAGTACTCATTTATGCCCATAAACCCGGAGCGGGCATGGACTAATAACCACACACCAGTTGGAATTATTCAGGTAGGTTACTTAAGTTGATATCAAAGTCGTTATCAATAAATCCAAGGTTTGATACTATACTGGGATATTGATATACTTTTCCGTAATACTGACATTGGATCTGGGAATCTCGAGGGCATATTAAGTTGCAAATTATGTAAGCCTAAGGAGGGGCAGTGTACGCAGGTTACGCAGAGCCGAAGCTTCCCCCAAACATTTCATCCTTCTGTATGCATTTAACACTGCTAGGCCTAGGATGGAGTTGCAATTACCGTTGATGTGCATAGAGTATGGGCTGCATAAGATTCGAATTCCAAACAGTTGTAGCCCAGCACCTATTAGATCACAGGAGTAGAGAACTGCATGCTCATGCATTGTGGTGAAACCAAGAGTCCCGAGGCTTCGGCACCTGTACCTAGCTGGCACTGGTACCGCTCGGAATACTTTCAGCCCAGCAGTCGGGGGCTTTTCCATCGTTAGGCCAGTAGCTAGGCGATGTCTATATCAATTCTAATATCATAAATTGAGTTTTGTGTGCCGGCAGCCGGTAAATAATAATTTCGCTTGTGTCTGTACATGTTTCATTTTCTAGTCGATCATGAGAAAATATGATCACTAAGTAGTTAGTCTGGTTGGTACATCACTAAGCCCTCGAGGTGTGAACATACATATATGTATACATATCACGTATATAAATATTTATGAAAGAGGGACCGTGGCCATCGCAACCTGGAGTATTAAGTCGAGTTGTTAAAACCAGACTACCAGATATTACCACTAGATCTCGATAGACATAGGAACAGTACTTGGGTATGGCAAGTTCAAGTCGTTATTTAAGTGAGAAATCAAGTGCGTTGGATGGGTTAGACAAGGGGTTATTAGAAACGCAGGGTAGAGAATCCACTGGTCTGGGAAAAGAGTCGCCCTCTAGGCATGGGACAGAATTTCGCCATTCCACAAGACTTTGGGTATACTAATTTGACCAATTTCCAAACTGCGAAATCAAGTACTGCTGAGAATCCCACTTTCTACTTGAACTTGCGATACCCAAGTATGCTTTTAATTTCCCAGCTAGGCATAAGATAAGTACTATAATACAAGCAACGTAGTGCACCTGACCCCACTGTGTACGATATATCGATATACAACGGATGCACAGCCTCGTTACTTACAAGGGTACTACGCCTTAGTTTGGCTTGACTACGCTCTAGATCTGAAGGTCACTGAAAGTTTTGCGAGTGAATTAAAATGTTTTAAATTTGAAGCTCAGAAATCCCGCGCTTCAGTACCGGGCAGCAACATGGAACCCCAACTACACTAACCGTCCCCTAGTATCACGGTCGATCTATCATGAAACGAAATACTCTAAGGGTTGTACAATATTAACTGCCAGTACACTTTGGAAGATATAGGTACCCCTCTAGCACTTATCATGGTCACTCTTATTCTTTGGGAGCTGTCGGAAATGTCGTCTGGTATGCCATTTAAAGCATTGGAACATTTAGAAGCTTATATTTTGTCCTACATGGAACGTGGATATCCTGGATCCTGATCCCTGTTGGCGGAATCGGCACGACAATCGAAAGCAGCCTGGCCCCTACACTAAGGCGGGGGCGACTCAGATAAACAAGAGTGAGGCGGGGTTACCTGCCGAATCCCGATGCCAGGCAAATCTTATTACCAATGCATACATATATTCTATAAGGAAACTAATGACATGGCTACATATTCCCAGGAAATTCCAGTAACAAAAACTTAGACAAGTATAGTCGTTTAATAGACTTCATGATCAGGGTACAGTGACAAGAAGTTTAATGTGGGCTTGTGGACAAGAAATATGTATATGTTTATGGAACCATTGATACATGTATGTATCTAAGAATAGAATTACACTAATCTAGTCGGGCCCCAACCGGGACTTGCGCTAGACTAAATGGGACTCTATGGTGAAAATGAACTACCTAAAATGGTAGTTCATTAGAACATAAGTATTCTCGTGTGCAGACTTGTATACTTAATACTAGGTTGGTTCAATGCGCATGTAAAAATTAACATGGGAGGTTTTGGGAGATTTGTGAAAATGTTCAGCTGGGTGTTTATAGGCTTCGGCCTCATGAGCAGGTTAAGGAAACAAAAGCCCTCAATATATTTCCCCTCGATAAATACATCGCAGGCTCAGCCTGGCAAGCTTAGAATACAATATCTGATCATAGTTACTATATATACAGAGCAGAGCTTTCCGATTTTTGTTTAGATCTTCCACTAATCGCGCCTTCTGTTATCACCTACAAACACTGGTAGTACCATGGAGGTGCTTGAGCTGTGCAAGTGGTGCCTTTCACACAAACATTTGGCCCAGTCCAGTTGGTGCCACCACTATATTCGATCAAGTTAGCAGCCGTCTGAAATATAAACCCGAGAATGAATTAAACTTACCATTGTTCCCACTTCTGGGCCACTCCTGTAGCCGTCAGGGTAGGAGTGGGGGCCTTGGTAGTAGTGCTTGTGGCTTTGGTAGTAGTGGTGGTTGTGGCCTTAGTAGTGGTCGAGGTTGCCTTGGTGGTGCTTGTCGCCTTAGTCGTTGTGGTGCTTTTTGTAGCGGTGGTGGCCGCCCCATAGCTCTTCCAGTTCGCTGGTAGACCGTCCAAGTTGATAACTGAGGAGTGGGTATATGCCGACTTGAGGAAATCCAAGCTGTTGTAGCTGCCACCGCTGATGTAATCCCCACTCCAAGTGCACCACCAACTCCAGCGGAGCCCATAGGCTGCGATGAGAGCAGGATCCGGCATGACTCCCACTTCACTGAGTGTGGTGATTTTAGTGTCGCCGGTAAGGGAGACAAGCGCATTGTATTGCGTGGAAACAGGGCCGTGGTCGCCATTAGCTGGGTAGCTGTCATAAGAGACCACATCGACCACATCAGCACCAGGATACCAAGCAGGATCCACGGAGTTCCCTATTCAAATAGACTGTCAGTACCTCATATTATATAGTTGAATTGCCCTTGCATCGACTTACAGATCCAGATCAAGTTTTTAAGACCGTGGTAGTTTGTCAGCCTGTCGTACAGGATCCTATAGAGCTTCTTGCATGGCTCTGCGCCCTTTGAACCCCACCAGAACCAGCCACCCTCAGCCTCGTGCAATGGCCTCCAAAGTATTGGGATGTTGGCAGCCTGTAGTTTCTTGAGCTCAGTAGCAATTGCATCGATGTCACGGATGAGGAGGAGGTAATTAGTGTTCGTAGTGTCCACAAGGGCAGCTTCGACATCGAAGGTTGTCGAATCAGTGTAGAAGCCACGGTACCATTCTTTACCGGGAGTATCAATGAGACCATTGGGTGCATTCTAAGGCGGGGGTGTTAGCATAGAAAGAGCCAGCCAACAGCCTCAAAGGCGGATTATGCATTTATGGGGGGTTTCTACGTACCCAGTGCCAACAGAACGTGATGATACCATTCCTCTGGTCAAATGCAATTGCGTCATTGATTGAGGTACCCACGGTGCCTCGCTCCACTCTGGAGGGAGTGTAATCCATCAAGTCAAGACCCGCAATAGCTGGGGTTTTACCAACGTTTTGCTCAAGCCATGTGATGGAGGAGAGTTCCTGCTGGCCGGAGAAGATCTTCTTGCCATAGTTGCTTAGGAGGTAAGAGTGGAGACTCTTGGTGGCAGGGGAGGAATTTGCGTTAACGAGGGTGTCTTGAACCTTGTGGGCTGCATGTGGGGCCGATTCGGTGACGGTAAGGGAGTCAATGAGGTACCTACACAATCTGTCAGAATTGTGCCCTTGAACAATTTTCATAGTTGAATGCTTAAGCTTACCATCCCCAGTTCGTAGTCAGCGCGATTGTATTCCCGCGGTCAATAGCACCTGTCCCGCATCGGCAACAACCCACTCAGTTGTCTCTGGTAAAGAGACTTGCCCACCGGCACCCCCATTCAAAGTCAAGCTGGTATACTTCGCACCGTATGGTGCAGAGTATCTCAGCTTCAAGTCATACAACCCAGTTGTGGCGCTTGTTACAGTGAACATAAGCGAATCAGCTGCGTCGTCAAAACTCTCGACATATCCGGTTCCTGTGAAGCCAGCAACAGTATTACCGATAGTTGTTCCGGATAGAACACCATTCTCGGCTTCGTGGACCGCAGCAAATGCTGAGTTGACTGCAACGGTAGCCAACACCAGGAGGCGAACAAAAGTACGAGAAAGCATTATGAAGACCCGGCGCTCAGTTCAGCCACGAGGAGGACAGACAATGACGGTCGCACGGTACTATCTAGCGAACGAGAAGAACCATCGATATAGGTTTGGGGAAGCCTTTATATTTACAATAACGTACATAGTGCACACGGTTGCAAATCACACAGTTTCCCGAATCACTCTATACACATTCTGGTCAAGCTCAACTCGGCGACTGGGTTTTCCCATACGAAAAACCCGTGTGATTTGGAACCGCGTGGACATTGGTTAGTCTGGCGGAATAACGGGAACACGCGATGGTTGTGGACGGGAGTGGGGGATTGCTTCCACCTACGGGGGGTAAATGATTTACCGACCCCGGATTAATCAAGGTATCGTATATTAAATTCTAGCATGGGTGTAGGTCCTAAGGCGCAAAGAGAAACCGTTTCTTTTGCGTTTCACGACGTATTTCTAATACCATATTCCTCTACTGTAGCACTGTTGGATGGTACCTGATGATCATGCCTAGAAATCTGATAGCAGTTTAAATGGCGGCGGTGTCAAATGGACCCATGTATGTAGCGTTGGCTCGGGTGGAAGAATGGAAGAATTCGGGGTTTTCGGGGGTTGTCATCCGAAGAGAGGTGATTCTGTCAACACGAGAGCAAACCAATGGAACGACATATTACGATCAGATGTGGCGGAATGAGCGAATATGAAGTCCAGAGAAGGCAAAGGCGCTCTTGCAATTGGGCAAATGCTTCGAGAATCCCGGGAAAACGGTCCGGCAATCGTTATTACCCAGATACTAGTTTTTTATTTTTATTTTAGGGTCTATACGTCGATTCGACTTAATGTCATACGGCAGGCCCAGATACTAGACAGTAACCATGTATGAAGCTGCAGAAGCTGGGAATAGAACTAGCCCCAGCTGGTTGAGCAAAACGAAAGCTATCCTTTCATGACTTTGAAGGTGCATGGAGAGTCAAGTTAAGCATAATCAAGAGGTGGTTGGAATCTGATATTGTATGTATATTGACGAATAGTCTGTGTTATCTATGCTAAATAGCGGTAGGCCTGTTACAATTTATCATGGCTAAGTTGCTGTAGGTGTTTTTGACGTAACTTGCCTGCCACCGACAGGCCTACATCGTCTGGTATATGGTAGGTACGTGAAATATTGACATTTATTATTGCATGGCATTTGAATGCTAAAGCTCTCCTCCACTGCTATTAGATACAAGGTTGAATAACAATGGATGCACTGATCTTCACTCATATAAGATGCATAGTGTGCACTACAAAAAATATCCTATGCTCATAAACAACGGTCTGGTAGTTTCAAATGTCAACCAGACTATATGTCTTATCGTTACTTTTTCTCTGGGCCTTTATATCCTGCATCTCCTGGCTTCTTTTGACTTGGCCCATCAACCAATTTCTCCACGGTTCCGGCAATACCGCCTCCAGCCGCATCGAATTGCCTACCGATAACACCATCTTTTGCGAAAGGGCCCCCAATTTTTTCACCAATTTGACCGATATTACCATTGGCTAGAAGAGTCAATCTAATAATCCATAAAACGAAGAACTGTGGCAATGAGCCTCGGGAGTGAGCTGGCTTACGATTGAATTGTTTACCGATGGTACCACCACTGCTTAGAGTGCTGGGATTCTTTGTGCTCTTGGAATGCATACTCCCAACTGTGTCCGCAGCAGAATAAATTGGGTTACCGGTGTCGCCAGGAATACCCTGCCCTGAGCCAGTCCCGATGTCGCTCTTGCCTGAAGAATCCGCGAGATCTTTCATGCCTTCCTTGACGTTCCTTGTGGCACTTGCACTTTCTGTGGGGTGAGGGGCGCTGGACTTGCGGTCTGATAGACTGCGAAACTGAATTGAAGTCAAGAGAAAGGGGCGAAGCGTGTTGGAGGATGAACGGAGCGTAGTGAAGTTGCTGGTGAGAACTGGTCGAACAGACATGACTTGAAATCGCTGAGATTATGTTTGGGCTTCCTTCTGAAGGTAGATTTCAATTATATGGGATATATACAGATTTATTTAACTTCTCCGTAAGTATGGAATATTTCTATGACGCGCATTGGTGACGACAAGATTGGGGGCTATGAATAGAAAAGTCACGTGGGGGGCTTGGTTCAATGACGATGTGGTGTTTGCAGTGCGGACATTTAGCCAGGAGGCTTACCCTCAAATTGTAATTGCTACCTCACCGAGTAGGTTGGTGGATCAACCTGCTTTCAGCCACAGCCCCTTTGGTTATCTGGATCTATAGTTGTATCTACAGTAATGTCGTAACAGGTGCTGTTTGGTTCCGCGGTGGCTGCTGCTCTTCTTATTCTTGCTAATATTGGTTTCTATTAGTATACTTAGCTTGCCCACATTTTGAATGATTACATACCACATGGTTTACACCCCCTGAGGTCATTCTGAGGCCATTCTGACGAATGAGACATATTTAACTGGGTAATTGATTAGCTGCCAGCCTGTCATCTATGTGAAACTAAATCCCACTTAGGTATATTAGAAGGTGTGTTAAATTATATTTATTAATGCACTATATGCAATAGTATACTATGATACCCAAAAATGTTCATAAATATATATATAGGCAAATAACCTCGAGAGGCCGGTGCCCGCCAGACCAATATGAGCAGAAACACAACTAAGAAAAATTAAGTGAACTTCAGGGTAATAGAAAATTCCCCACACCACCGACCCAAAAACAAATCCAAAACTAATGTGGCTTGCTATTCCCAGTACTTTTCGAACCCCCACCTTGGGAATAGTAGAGCGAGCAAATTTGTTCTTCTACGGTCTGTAATTGAGGTTTTTCGCGATTGCCCCCGCGCCTCCGTGAATGGCACCGCTGGGGCTAGTGGAGCCATAATTGATGTTGCGCATTTCATCACTAGGAGCGTAATTCTGGAGAACTTCCATCAGTGGGGATACCATGGCGTGGCTTTGCCTCAGCAGCCTCGTGACGAGAGGAATGTCCAGGTGGGACCCAGTCTAGCGGTGGGAAAAGGTTAGCATTCCTGCCGTGTGAAGTATGTATCAATCGGAAGACATACCGCCAGAGGTCCAAGGCTTAGCATGTGGATCATTGTACATCATATCCACCTGTTCTAAACTCAAGCTACTACTCTCATAGTAGAAGAAGAACACAACCAAGACACCCAACAGATTTGTTCCGGCAAAAACATATCCAAGCTTGTATTCAATACTCGAGGTGATGAGCGGGGTGAAAAAGGTCAACAAGAAGTTCCATCCCCAGTTACCAGCAGTAGCAAACGAGGCACTATGTGCGCGGACACGCAGAGGGAACATCTCTCCCGTTGCGACCCAGACACCAGGACCCCACGTAGAGGCGAAACCGACAATAAACATGCATGTAGCCACGATGAGGACGGCACCGACAGCCTTGTTGGTCATGGGATTATATGCAGTTCCAACGGAGCCGAAAACAAGCAACCAGATAACTTGCCAGATGCCACCGACAAGTAGGGGCTTTCGGCGACCAAATCGCTCGATTGCGTACATACCAGGTAAAGTGAAGATAAAGTTGACCACACCCAAGATGATTTGGGTGACAAAGGAGTTTGAAATACCGACGGATCTGAAGTTAGAAGCACCATAGTAGAAGAAGTAGTTTGCACTAGAAATCGAGCATTAGAAAGAAGCTCCAAATCTATGATCAAAGCCTCGGAAACAAAACTTACCCAGTCAGTTGCGCAAGCATCTGCAACGTAAAACCTAGAATCGTCCTGTACGCAATCTTTCCCTTAGGACTGAAGCTGCTGAACCAGCTTGTCTTTGGGAGGTTTTTGTCGACCTCAACCATAGCGGCAATCTCTTGGAACTGTGCTTCGATGAGTTTAAAGCCGTCTTTAGCATGCTTTTTACCCGCAATAAAGCGCAACGACTTCAATGTATCTTCCCGGCGACCACGACCAAGTAACCATCGCGGAGATTCCGGAAGCAATGCCATACCCCCACCAAGTATTGACGCCCAGACGTAGTTGAGCCCAAGTGGTACTCTCCATGAGGCTGAGCTACCTATCTGGGAAGTACCCTGTTGAATTGACTTAGCTTTGTTTCATACATCTGAATTCGGAGCCCATGGACGACAACGTACAAAGTTGATGATATACGAGACCAGTATACCGAGTGTGATGAACAATTGGAATAATGTAACCATTCCGCCTCTGATTTCCTTTGGGACTGATTCGGAGATATATACAGGGACCAGCACTATATTGAAGCGTTAGCCATTGCGGCCTGGGTCCAGTCTCGTGCTTTCCCCATATGTACCAGACATGATTCCAATAGAAGACCCAGTCATTAATCGTCCAATAACAATTTGATACCATTTGTCTATAGCACTGATTTGTACCGCTGTACCAGCGGAATAGATCAAGACACCAAGCATTATACCCAATTTTCTTCCAAGGCGGTTACTTATTGGCCCCGATCCGAAAGACCCAAGAAGAGCACCGATACTGAAAATTCCGACCAGTGTACCTGCGCGGGCATCACTGAAGGCATATGAACCGTTATGCTGTAGTTCGGCGAAGCGGCGGAGGTAATCCTTGAAACGGATATTAGTAAAGTCAGCGAGGATCACCAGTCGTTGGTTCCAACAACGAAGAATCATTTTGGGAAGCGTAAGACAATGGAATATCCATCACCTTCATGACCAAAAACCCGGAGATTTGACCTGTGTCCGCACCAAAAATGAAACCACCCATGGAGGC
>Ga0307511_10007131_pt1 | contig 11265 bp, 4 predicted proteins | sample 13_EM_MG_FD_200266 | JGI IMG/M metagenome (GOLD analysis project Ga0307511, IMG submission 200266) | Populus trichocarpa ectomycorrhiza microbial communities from riparian zone in the Pacific Northwest, United States - 13_EM | ecosystem: Host-associated > Plants > Roots > Unclassified | place...
TTTGTGATTTTTTTTTATATAGTTTTTTTTTTAGAATTATCCTAATTTAATATCCCGGATCACATGAAATTAACCTAAATTGATTTTATCATTATCTAAACATATTTATTTATTTTATAAAAAAATTAACCCGGCAGGCCACCACTTTAGTTTGAAACAACTATGCACCAAATTTAAATAGACAAATACTTCCATGTATTCAGATATCCAAAATTTTGCACTCAATGACTACAATGTCCAAAAAAAAAAATCCAACAAGCGACAACATAAAAACAAGCTCATCACCGAACTCATCTCATCGGTAACGACGAAGGGAGAGGGTGTTGTTTCTCTTCCAGTTTGCCCGGCGAGAGGGTCGAGCTTTGTGGTGCAAGTGTCCCCTGCCACGTAGACCCCTGTATTTCTTCCCAGCAGAGGTAAGGCCACGGAGCTCCCTGTGCTTGTGGACAGGATTGCAGAGCCAGTTGATTCTTGGGTCATTGCGGATGGCATTGTGGGCAACATCAACCAAGATTACCTCAAAGTACTTGTAAGTAGAATCCTGCATTGAAGACAATGCATTACTAATGCAAGTGAAGAGATAACAGTGAGAAAATACAACTCTTAGGTAGGTTACGACTTGTGGTGAAAGTGACGAGTGAAATGAGACACATTCAAACTTAGCCGCCTTACCTCATTAATCCAGTATGAATTGAGAACCCTGAGGCCCCCCAATTTCCGACCAGCACGCTCCTCTGCTACAGACCTCTTGCTTCGTTGAAACTTCAGTTGAGTAACACCCTGGTTTGTGGGCTTACCATATACAATACCCTTCGGAACAGGCCTCTTCCTCCCACCCCGCCTAACACGGACACGATAAACCATGTAGCCCTAAAATAAACAAACTACTTTCAGTATCCATACAGATGTGCAAAGCAATAGACTTTTTATGTGTGTGGCAGCCATGCACACTTCATCGAGTAGAAATTAAGATGAGCTAAAGGAAAACGGGTAAGAATAGCAACTTTAATAGCTTGATTAAACAATGGTGTTACTGATCTCCATTTTTATATCTTCAACGTTGTAAGCAATCACCTAACTATCAAAATCACAAATTCTTAGTGTTCCATTAGAAGACAAACTGAAAGTTTGAACAGAACAAGTCAAGCAAAAATCAAACTTAATAATTTAACATCCAAACAATTTCTTCTCAACCAACTAGGAGATAAAATTCAAGACATCAATAACAACAAATCCAGAAAAGAACAGCAAGAACTCTATCTGATCGAGACAAAAATAAGGTTGACTAAACGAGGGCCCATTTGCTCATATGATCGATTGTTTTGATATTGCAGGTATCAGGAAGCATTCCACAAATGTAAGTAGACACTCTCTCAGGCAGGAATGAATATGCATCAAGAAGCTACTTAACCAGCAAGAATCACACAATGGAAATGAGAAACCTCATTGTTCAGAAACAACAACATTAAGACAAGCACAAGCTGATTATGTCTATCAACATAGTGGAACAGAATTACACACATCGACCAAAACAAACTATGCCCTCTAAAACTTTGTGCCATAATCATCATAAACAGTAAATCTGGCACCTTAAACAGAAATAAAAACTTGAAATAACATACGAAGAAATACTTCTTTCAGATGTAATGACTCAAAAAAAGTGTTACCTGCTTGGCCTTATAGCCCAACCGGCGAGCCTTGTCAGGGCGTGTGGGGTGCGTGACACGAACAATTGAAGGATGCTGACGGTACTCCCAGCACCTAACCCTTTGCAAAAACCTCATCACATCCGATTGTTTCTTCCTCCATAGCTCAGATACGTACTTGTAAGCCCCTATTTACATAAAACCCACAAAAAAAAAAAAACTTAAGCTCTTCACCACATGCTTACAAAATCTCTAGATTGAAGCAAAAACTTAAGCTCTTTATTTTCTGTGAAAATGAATTTATGTAATACCTACAAAGGTAATAGTTAGCTGATACAAAAGGAGAGATTTGCATTATTCATAAGTGGAAAAAACAAAAGGGTTAGTTTAGAGAGAGAGAAAGTACCCATTGGATCAGAGTAGATCAACAGCGGTGACTGGATGGTGGGGGTGACTGGGGTTTTTAGTTTACAAGATAAAAGGAGAGGGCTTGGCTTGGATCAGTGGAGAAAACATAAACCCTAGTATCAAAACAAAAACTGCACAAACGAAATCTTGGCCGTTCATTTCTTTTCCTTGTTAGATATTCTTTTCTTCTGGTGGCCGAGCCCATTAATAGACTAACCCTTTGTAAAAATGGACAGGCCTCTCCATGGTATCGTACTGCCTGTAATGGCCTTGGTGCAAACACGCATAGCCGAGCAAGACCCAGATCATCATTTTGCTTAGAGTTAAAAAAATAAAAACAAAATGTATGAATTATTTGTTTATTTTCTAAGCTCAAGATTGATAAATATTTAAACCAAAAGAATATAATTAATAGAACAAAATGCCATATAATTTGTCAATGTTAGGTGAATGTTAGGTGAGGTGGTTAATAGTATCCATATCTATGTTGTCCATTTTTTCTAATTAAAATAACTAGAAAATTATTTTACATCTATAATCTCTAAAATAAAAGGTTTTGAATATTTTATTATTTTTAATAAATTATTTTTTAAATTAAAATACTTTAGGACATTTTAAGGAAAAATTAGCCATGGTTTTTTAGGATGCAATATTTTTTAGTGTATGTAGTACACGAAATATATAGAAAAATTAAAACACATCATTAGATCCTAATACTTGCTCTTATGATGCCGCAACTTCCTAGTGCAGCATACACTTTATTGGTACAACATCACCATCTTTTATGTTTATAAATATATACATTGTTAGCGTGACACCCATTTTTTTCACAAATGGCTATCACACGCCAACCTTTCTCACTCATGGCTTCTACCAATAGTACTACAACATACACCTTGTTAGTATAATGCCAACTTTACTCATTAATCACCAGGAACCAACCTTTTTCACTAATGATCATGGTGCTTTACCTGCATAGATAATTGATTTTCATCATTACTCCACACTTCACGAGGTAGTTTCATGTTACTAAGGTATATAAATATCTCAAATCACTAGGTAACACAAAATTAAATCACATACCACAAATAACAATCACAGTATACACTCTCATATGCTCTTTATTTTACTTCTCTTTGCTATACATTATTTTTCTTCTACAATTTACTAAAGAATCAGAGAGTTTCCTATTCTGATATGAGATTTCTTTTTACAAGAGAGCATGGAATGAGCAAGCCTAGAAACCTCGACTTATAAGAAGTCATGGAAAACCCAAATCCAATATAAGGTTTTTACAACTTCATCAGTGATGCCATTTGTGATGAATTGTAGAAATACTAAGAAATAAAAGAGTAACCAAATACACCAACTCCTCTAAATCTTCAAACAAATCACGCATCAAATGAAAGCACTCACTGGATTTGTTTTAGTTCCATAATAATAACTTCACACTTTTCCATCTCATTGGCAGGTGACACTATTAATGGCAAAAAGTTAGGGATGTTAATCCTTAATAATCATGTAAATTAGCCTTCTAAAGTAATATATAATAGAGGTCTTCAAAAGATAAAATACACAAATTTCTTTCAAATCTTTGTCTTTTAAAAAACACCATATGGTTCCATTGTATGTACCATTGAGTGGATAATAACTATTCTAGTTCCATAAAGGAACATGGTAAAACAATGTGTAAGAAAGTAAACATGAGAACATTTGTACTTCAACCCTTTAAAAGAGTCGCTCCCCTCCCTTCATAAAGAGCGCTTTTAAATTAGATGCTCTAGACATGAGCTCTAATGATAAAAACTAGAGCCTCAACGAGTCCTAACCATAAAAGTAGTTACCACCATTGATCTCACTTCGAATCTCACTCGCGTACTCCTCATAAAAAACAACATAATGTGAGATGAAATTAGTAATAATATAAGCTTTTATAAATAAATATCACTTTTAAACAAGAGATCCTCCACTTTTTAATAGGGTGTACACACTTGTCTCTCCAAAGATCACGTGTTCATGAAGGCAAACCTATACAACTACGATGAATTTATAGACCAAAAGGAACATATACATAATATACAAAGTAGCTTAGAGCTTGTAGCACAAAAAATGGTGATATATGCAAAGTCCTTTCAATAAAATTTTATGAATATGCTCAAATGTGGTACTATAGCATAAAGCCTAACTCCACCCTTGATTTTTATGATATTTGCACCAAACTCATCTCTTGCTTCAACATGAGCATACCAGTTAAAAGGAGCATAATTGAGCTCTTTTCCATCACACAACAAGTTGATGAGAGCAACATAATATATCTTCAAAGATTTAATGATGAAATGCTCAATATGAAAAGTCTACTTGAACCCGTTGTAACTAGGCATGATTAGTGGAATCTAAAACTATTCTTTATGAAAAACATTATATACTTTTCCTAACCAAACTCTCCTCAAAATGAAATAGGTAATGGAAAACCATTTTCGAGTAAAAAAAGTGAGCATGAATAAACAAGAACAACCTTGGTTCCAGTAACAAAGAACAAAATATTCTAAGTTCCATCAATCTCTTAATAGCCTCGGGCAATCTAAAAGGAACACTAAAGGAACCATTAACGATTGACTAACATTTGGTAAAAAATATCCTCGTCGATTGCGGTCTTATTGGTTCAAAAGTTATCTATGATTTGAATATTCAGAGAAAAATATTGCATTTTGTTTCCCTTGCTATCTATTTCCAAGTAAACCATTTGGAAAGCCAGGATCAGACATATTTACTGTTAAAGGATTTAATTGTTGGAAGAAAGTTAATGATGGGGAATAATGTGTTTTTTTTACTCATATGGGAAAATGTCCAAATTCAGCTCATAAATTTGCTACCAAGTGTTTGAAAAAATTGAAAAATCGGTCATGTCATATTGAAAAGGTAGTTAAGAGGAAAACTTCTCAAGAAATCTAAATAATCGATTGCGTATTAAAGTCTCAATAGATATTGTTTGTTGGCTCACATTTCAAGCATGTACTTTTAGAGGGCATGATGAATGATCAAAAAAAAAAAACCGGGATAATTTTCTTGAAGTGGTGGAACTTTTAGCATCATACAATGAACAAGTAAGTGCTATTGTTTTGGATAATACTCCACAAAATGATAAAGACACCTCACATCAAATTCAAACAGAAATTTTACATGTCTTTGCTAGAAATATTCAGTCTTTAATTTGTCATAAGATTAATGATGCAAAATCTTGTATAATTATTGATAAAGCTCAAGATGAATCCAAAAAAGAGCAAATGACCCTTGTTATTAGGTTTGTTAATAGAAATGGATTTATACAAGAACAATTTTTAGATATAGTTCATGTCAAAGATACAACTACTTCAACTCTTAAAAAAGAGATTTTCTTTGTTTTATCTCATCACAATCTTGATGTTTAAAATATTAAAGGTCAAGGGTATGATGGTGGTGCTAGTAATATGCGTGGAGAGTAGAATAGTTTGCAAGCTTTATTCATTAATGATTGCTCTTATACATGTTATGCATATTGTTTAGCTCGTCAATTATAATTGGTTCTTATTGCTGCAACTAGAGAAGTATATGATGTTCATACTTTCTTTCAGAATTTGATTTTTATTGTCAACATTGTTTGTGCTTCTTACAAGTATAATGATGAATTATGAGTTTTTCAAGTAGCTACAATTGAACATTTAGTTGATATTGGTGAGATTGAACGAGTAAATGAGCTAATCAAGTAGGTGGTTTGCAGCGACCTAAAGATAGCAAATGTAGTTCGCACTTCAAATCAATTTGCAGTTTGATAAAAATAGTCTGGAGCAACTTTCTTGGTTCTCGAAAACATTTCTTCAGATGGATCTACTTCTTCTCAACGTGGTGATGCGGTCTTTTCATTTAAATTGCTAATATCATTTGATTTTACATTCATCTTACATATAATGAAGAATGTTATAAGAACTATTGATGTGGTTTACCAAGCCTTGTAACAAAAATCTTAAGACATTTTAAATGCTATGTATTTGGTAACTACCACAAAGACTTTAATTTAGAAATTAAGAGATGATTGTTGGGAAAATCTTTTAGAAGAAGTGACATCATTTTGTAAGCATCAAGATATTGAAGTTCTTGATATGGATGCTTGTTTTTCTAATGTGGGAAGATCTCTTTGTAAAAAAAATTCAGTAACAGTTAAGCATCATTACCGAGTTGATATATTTATAGTTACCATTGATCAACAATTACTAAAGCTGAATAATAGATTCATTGAGCAGACGACCAAATTTCTTAAGTTGAGCACAACTTTCAATCCTAAAAATAGCTATAAATTATTCAATGTTGAAGATATATACTTGTTTGTTGACAAGTTCTATCCTGAAGATTTTTTTTTACCAAGAAATAATTCATTTGAGATTTCAGGTGCAACATTATAAGCTTGATGTGCCCAATCATCCAAAGTTAAAGAATATGTTATCGCTTGCTAATTTATGTCAAAGATTGGTTGAAACTGAAAAATCAATAATTTATCCACTCATTGACAGGTTGATTCGACTTATTTTGATTCTTTCTATTTCGACACTAACTACTGAATGACCTTTTTCAGCAATGAAAATTGTTAAAACAAGACTTCGCAATCAGATGAATGATGATTTTCTTGCAAATTATTTGATTGTCTATATAGAAAAATAAATTATTGAAAGATTCACAATTAATATGATAATTAATGATTTATATTCTATGAAAGAACGACGAGTACAATTAAAATAAATATGCAATAATCTTTCTTTATTATTTTTTACTTTATTTCAAAGTTTATTAAATATAAAAAATGCTTCGTTTTAGCTAATGTTTCTTATATACTTTGTATATTTATACTTGATTGGTATAAAAACCAACAAAATTAAAACGATGGAAGCATTATGAAGATGAAATTAATTTCATAGCTTTGACTTAATTTGGTATTGCTTTATATCTTTTACCCTATACAAAAATCATTATATGTTTATAGTAAGTTCTATGAATAAAACTAATTCATGCAATCATTTTGGCTTTAGTTTTTCCAAACTCATGTATAGTAGATTAAAATTTGAAAAAAATTTATTTTTTTCTTTGCTTCAAATTAACATTTTTTGGTGTTTTTAAATCATTTTGATGTACTGATATCAAAATTGATTTTTAAAGAATAAAAAATAAATATTATTTTCATATATTTCTAACTAAAAAGTATTTTAAAAAGCTACTGCAACCACACTCCCAAACAGGCTATAGAAAATCAAATTGGTATAATCGATTATCATACTGAAAGTGATTGTAAAGAAATGATTGTACATTTGCTATAGAATTAAAATTTACAAAACAAATTCACATTTGACATAGAACGAGAGTAAGGAACGGTGCTTTTATACTATGCTTCCCCTCTTATAAATGTAAGATTTTGAAAAATACAAGAAAGCAACCAGCTGAACAACACTTAAGACAGCTAGTATCCAGTAAAAGTAATCAAGGTGAGCCCGATTCAGGTTATTTGCAAACCAGCTATCATCACCATCCTTACCAGTTGTCTTGTCAATTATAGAGATGAGAAAGCCGCTCAGAAAGTTTCCTACGCCAACGACACTGAGGAAGAGAGCAAGCCCTACACTCTTTAGTTCACTTGGGACCTGATCATAGAAGAATTCTTGCAGACCAATTATGGTAAACACATCAGCAGCTCCAAGCAAGACAAGTTGAGGAATTAACCACCAACCACTCATTGGTATCGTCGCATTTGGCATATCAACTAGTCCGTGTTCCTCAGAAGTTTTGAGCCTCTTCATTTCAACTAGAGCAGCAACTACCATGGCCAGAACAGATAAGAATAACCCAGTTCCAATTCTCTGAAGCATTGTAATGCCAGAATGTTCCCCAGTTAATCTCCTTGCTACAGGGACAAAGACACGATCATAGATAGGAACTAAGACAACAATTGCCAAGGGAATTGATAATTGAATTGAAGCCGCAGGAAATTCAAGACGTTCTGAAATTGATCTATTCATTGTTCTTGCTTGCTTAGTAAAGAAAGTTCCCACCTGTGAACCCACAGTAGCAAATATCAAGCAGCTAGTCCATATAGGAACAAGCCTGAGCACTGCCTTAGCTTCTTCAACTTCTCTAGGGGTACAGTCCATCCAGTTTTCCTCTGAGCCATTGATTTCAAGCAGAGCTTTATTAAGGAACCTGGCACATTTGCAACTTCTCCATTGTTAAGTATTTTTCTGCCATCTAAATCGAGCTTTTGGGTTGGATGCTTTAACAAATTATAATGGTTTTACTAGCATTTCATAGGATACTTCATAGGAATCGCTAATATATCATTCATGAAAATACTTCTTGCCAGTTGAAGCATTAATATTCACTTGTATAAATTTAATTCTGAACAAAGTTTGCAGCATGAGTTCTCTTACTCGAATTGCTCTGAATTTTGGCGAGACACGGTGCAGCTAGCATCTTCCTTGAAAGATACTGCAGGAGAGATTCGCCAATTCCTAATAGCTTTAACAAGGACTCGACCAATTCTCAGAAACGGATGCTCCTCCTCCCTTCTGATACTATACCTATACGTCTTGGTTCCAAGTAAGAAAATTACTAGGGAAACAGCCATAATAACACATGGGATTCCAAATCCGAAACCCCAATTAAGGTTGTCTTGGATATAGTTTAAGAACGGCAGGATCACTATTACGCCAGCATTCATACCAAAATTCCACCAATTGAAGAATGAACTTCTGGATTTGCGCTCCTCAGGGTCTTGCCCATCAAACTGATCAGCTCCGAAGGCCTGAACACAAGGCCTGAACCCACCCTGTCCAAATGCTACTAGATAGAGAGCAAAGAAGAACAATATGAGACTTGGATCAGGAGAGCACAACTGGATAGTATCGGCACTTTGGCAGTCATAAGCACGGACAGAAGGAAGCACGGCTGATAGAGTCAACAAGCTGAATCCCTGCAAATTGAGATTAAATTCCATACACTTAACTAGCTAGTTGCATAAATATCATAATTTTTAACCCAAGTCTGAAAATACAACTCCTCAAACAGTTGTTGGATGGCAACCTTATATATTAGGTTGAATATAATTTTATTAACTCTGAGAAATTCATTTCCGTTGAATTTGATTCTTTCAAGCTCAAATACGATCATATATATCAGAAAAGCTAGGGATATACCAAGATATAGATAAATGCTGCAACAATAATGGTTCTGTATCTGCCAAGGAATGAATCAGCTACAAAGGCACCTAACAAAGGCAGCAACCACGCTGTTCCCGACCACAAGTTCAAATTCTCCGCTGCCGTAACCGTTGACTGCCCTAAAGGCCCTGTCAAATACGTTATCAAGTTCCCTGATATCCCAAAATAAGCAGACCTCTCTGCAACTTCAACACCTGCATCATTTTCTTTAGTAAATCAACTAGAGGATTTTCTTTTTGAATCAGTACCACTCAAGACCCATCAGTAGATTGTCCGAAGTCAGCTACTAATTAACAATCTTAATTGACTGATTTAATCAATAACAGCAATAAACACTGGCATAATAATACTCCTATATTAATTACCTATAATTAAAAAGGCGCATTTCCATCCACCAGAATTGGAGAAGCCTTTGTAGTCAACTGAGCTATCGACGGCATAGGGCAAGAGTAGTGGAGTTTCGGTGGCCATTTCTAGCAGCCTCAGACTCTGCGAACAATGGTTTCTGTCTGTGCTTCTCCATCTCCGTCTCAATCATATATAGTTACACAGGTAGATCGCTTTCCTTGTTCTGTTGCGCTTATAATATCTGCTTTGAATAAATTATAATTTAGTCCCTGATCGTTTTACATGTTGGTCCTTTTAGTTTTCTGTTCATATATAAGTCCCTTGACCAAAGGTGATGGTTTCTTAATTTTTTAAAATTTAAGATTCCCCGATTTCATAGGATTTTTTTTTAATAATTATTATTTTAATAAATATTTCAAGAATTAAATAATAATTAAGTTGATGTCGACAGTCTGGCAGCTATTTGTTAGAGTCCGCTAACAATACTGTGAAGGAAAACAAGCAGACAGGACATGTTTGATAAATTAACCAACGAAATTACATGAATAAACTATAGCCATCATAGCATGTTTTAATTTATGGGAGAAAAATGATGGGAGTTCAACCTTAACGTGTATGTTTGTCATTCTCATGGTGTTTTATCTGTTTACTGGGCTTATAGGATGTTCAGTAGATCCAAGGAATAGTCATGGTGCGTACAAGCTAGCCCGGACACCCCGGGTTATAAAAAAAAAAAAAAATTATGAGAGAAAAATGCTGTCCAAGACCATCATAGTCGCAGGGAACAAATGCCACCATGTATATGTAAGCTTCCAAAGTCAAAGATAAATTGAGACGATTGAAGACATTATAACAATAACAATAATAAATTAAACCAAAATCAAAGGGTGGGGACCATGATGTCTAATAATGTATTTCTCATTGAAACTCTGGATTATAATAATAATAATAATAAAAATTATAATTTTGCCTCTCATGACAAAAACATTTGATTCGGTTGGTGGGGTAATAAGATCTTTTATAATTTTTGAACAATAAAATTACTCTTAGAGCCAAACAGTTTAGAGCTATTTTGGCTTTTTATTTTTATTTTTAAATGCATAATAAATTTACTAGATTGCTCTTACGTAAAAAGGACTTTAACTTTGGTGCCATATCATAATGAATTGTGATTTGTTTTCTTCACCTTTTGTGCCATTTTTATTGGATTTTAATTTCATTCTTCAATTCAGATTTATGATATATTTTTTGTATGTAAAATCATCGAGTTTTTTTTACAGACAAAAAAGAAATTATCGACGAATGTTTTTTGTCCATGAATCAGTCAGTAAAATTCACACTGATGGAATAATAAAGTAGATACCGATAGAATATTCCGTCGATAAAACTATTAAATGTAGTAGTGCATATTTCTACCAAATCTAGAGTTCAAGTTTATTTTGTTGAGAGATTATTAAGTTCATTTACTTTAGTTCAAAAACATTATTTAGAAGTGTTTCTAAACTAAAATAGTGTTATTGGAATCTTAAGAGACTTATTGCAAACAACCTTTGCACCAAAAAATAAGCAATAAAATTTTAAAAACAAAGAATTCATCATTTATAACAACAAAAATTTTACTACTTAAA
>Ga0307511_10007132_pt1 | contig 11262 bp, 8 predicted proteins | sample 13_EM_MG_FD_200266 | JGI IMG/M metagenome (GOLD analysis project Ga0307511, IMG submission 200266) | Populus trichocarpa ectomycorrhiza microbial communities from riparian zone in the Pacific Northwest, United States - 13_EM | ecosystem: Host-associated > Plants > Roots > Unclassified | place...
CGGAAGACCGTTTCTTATATTTGTCTTAGTACGCATTTCCTAGCACCTATCATTTTTACCAGATAGCTCGGGCATAGTACCTTACGTACTATTACCTTGAACGTATCCGGTCCTTATGTACTTTTCCTTTATCATGATGAATTACGCATCCACACCTGTATTTCTGAGTACTGGAAGCCTGACCTCCCACCCCGGTATTTATGGTCATGGAGGAGTGCTTTCTGGAACTGCCAGAAAGCAGGGTTACTGGAAAGGCCAGAAAACAGGTTTTTCAGACTCCAGAAGGCTTGGCGGCTAGTATAAGTACCGAGCTATTCCGCCCTTCTGGAGGAGGATTCTCAGATCAGATCACTTCAGACAGAGTTCAGACAAGCCTTAGATAGCTTCAAAGCAAAGAGATTACACCTGTTAATTCTCTTCCCTCTTGGAAAATCTGTATGCTCTCAAAGACCCTCTGAGTCCGCGACTTAGCGGAACCAATAACAGACATATACTATCACTCCGGTGATAGTATAGACTCTGTTAAACGGCCCGCGGTGCTACTATTGGCATCGCCCATTACAATGGGTCGCCAGGCCTTGGTCTTGACATGGTCCTTCCTAGGTTTCGGGATCATGACTACCTTGGAGTGTTGCCATTCCTTCGGTATTTTGCCGTTAATCAGGTTCTCCGCCACTTCTCCTATGAGCTCCGAGCCTAGCTTGAGATCGAGTACTCGCTTGATTAATTTGTACCCGATCCCGTCTGGTCTTGGTGCTGACCTGTTAGACGTTCCAGCTAAGGCTTTCCTCACCAGCTCCTCCATTTTCTCTTGATTGATCCTGGTCAACCCCGGGTTCTTTTCCCTTTCTTCCTCTGTCTCATCAACTTTCCTGCCTTCTTTTCTCCACCCAAAGTGGTCTCTAATTAGGCCATTTTTCTTTTCATTGTCTGTTTTCAGGGTTACTCCCGTCGTGTCTGTGAGGTCTCCCATTGTAGCTTTAAGGTGCCACGGGCCTTTGGCCCACTTGACAATTTCCCACGGATCTTTTTCCCCGTTTTCTTTGCAAAAGGCTTGCCAACACTCTTTCTTCTTTTCCCTTACCAATGTCCTCATCTTTTCTTTTTCCTTTTTCCACTTCTTGATCCTTGCCGCCTACTCTAGGCTCCTGTTGGATCCCTTCCCTCTCCTGGCATCCCTCGTGATCTTGAGCTATTCTGACAGTTCTTCATCCCACCACCTCTTGGATTTTTCAGTGATCCGCATGGTGCTATAGCAAGCTTGTCATAGTAATTTCAGTTTTTTATATGCGGTATTTCCTTCTAGTTCGTTGTACCATCGGAAATCCACCTTTTTTTCATCCTCTTCCGCCATTTCTAACTCAACCCGGAGAATATCCCAATTGATCTTTTCCCTCACCACTTCCTCCAATTTCCCGTTCCAATCAATCTCTGCCATGATAGCCCAATGGTCTGAGAGGAATTTGTCCGACTTGAGCTTCTGCCAGTTCTTGGGTGCTCTGCTGACGAAAAGGTCGATCCGACTTTGTTGTCTTCGTCCATTGACTATTCTTTCCCAAGTTGGTTCATCGTATTCTCCCCAGATCTCGAAGCCCTTTTCCACCATCCACTCCTCCATTTCTTTTCCTCGTTTGTCATCTTCATTGCGGGGGTCCCATGCCTGGTTATGAGCGTTCCAGTCTCCTACTAGGCAATCAGCTTCATTTAGACCTTCTAGCCATTCCCTCCATTTTCCCCCCGATAACTTTCCGTCTGCATAAATTCCTCCTAGCTTGTGGCTCCACACTTCTACCAAGGCTAGTCTCTTATCTTCCCTAACAACCTTTACCACCTCATTCATCTTTTTTCTCCAGTATACCATCGTCTGCTTTCCCTTCTCGACCTTCGATTCTAACGTATATGAGGGGTGAGATTGGGTCCCAGTCCCTTTCTTATCTACCCACACTTCTCCGACAAATACAATATCAATTCTCTTCTTTTTGCACCATTCCCGAAACGTATGAGTGCTCTCGCACTGCCCTGCTACGTTCTGGTAAGCCACGCGGAGGCCTTTAGAATAGGTGTTTTCCTAGTCCCGGTTGTGCATCCGGAGAACAGTCCGACGTCCCTGGGGGCTTCTGTACGTTTGGACCGAATTGAACTAGGGTCTATTCCTCAACGTCATCATCCAAAACCTCCAAGATTCTTGTGTTGGAGGGTCCTGTAGTGCCCACTCCGGCTGTCTTCAGGGCTAGCTTCTTCCAGACATTCCATCCCTTCTTCTTTTCCACCTTCTCAAAACCATCCTTGTCCTTCTTCACCTCCTCAACCTTCCTCTTCTGGGTCTGCTGACCGTTTTCATTTGCTCCGACTACCTCCGAGTTCCCCTTCTGTCCTCCGGAGATGCAAGCAGACGCAGCTCTGCTGGCTGAGGAACAGCTTTCTCTCTTGTTTCCCCTGCCGTCACAGTTGTAACAGACTACATTTGGGCAGTAAGGGGAAAGCGGTTGCTTTGCTTGTTGGTTCTTGTTGTTGTTGTTGTTGTTGTTGTTGTTGCTGGTGTTGGTGTTGGTGTTGACCTGCGCGGAGGTCTTTTTCTCTCCCGTCTTTGCCTTCTTCTCTTCCTTCTTTTGTGGTGGTGAGGAATGTTTGAATTCTCCCATCTTGTTCGTGTCCATCATTTGAACCTGTCTTCGTGTTCCTTTCCACATGACCCCCTTTTCAACTAACCTCTTTGCCTCTGTGTGGTCTGCCACATCGAAAGTTAATCCGGTGGTCCTGGCACCTCCCCACACTTTTGGGAAGCGGTGTCCCATCTTCATGTCTTTGTTCTCCTCTCTCAGCTTCTTTCCGATGTCCCTCCTGCCTCTCACCACCTTTGACGGTGCAGCTGGCATCAACATCCTGACGGTCTTCTCATTCTCCATCCACACATTCAACATGTCCCCATTGGCTCCGAAAACTACTGTCAGGCATTCCGTCACGGTTGTGATGACCTCCTGCTTGGTGCATTACTCCCCGATCTTACTAACCATCCACCTCGACTCATCATCCTGAGATCCTTTTCCAATCTCCACTGTTGCATGCCACGGGATCAAATTGTTGGTGATTGCCTTGTCCCGTAGTAAGGCGTTAACTTTGTTGACCACATTCTCAACCTCCGCCTTTCCTCTACCGTCGATTGACTGCACGTGAGCCAAAATAATTTTGGCTACCTTCAACACCTTGTTTCCCACAACCACCCTCTTCTCTCCCACCTTATTCTCTGGAACGACTTTCCCTTCAGCTTCCAGCCTCTCTTTCATTACCATTGCCTCTTTCAGTTTTTCTCCCACTAAGACAATTTCCGTGGGTATTACAGCTTGCTTCGCTTTTGCTGTTAACTCCTCAACTGTATTATTAGCACATTCCCAGGCCACTCGTCTCCCCTCCCATACGGTTTCAACTTGTGCCGCCAGCTCTCGTGCCTTCTTGTCTTCCTCCTCGTCCTTCTTCATCTTCTCCGCTTGTGTCTTCTTATCAAGTTCAATTTTCTTGATTTGCTTGGCCTTTTCCGCATTCTTTTCTGCCTCTGCTTTCTTCTGCGTCGCCAGTCTCTTTGCCTGAGCCTGGTCTTCCATCGACCCTGCTCCACTTAGACATGCAAGCATAGAAACCAGCTTGGTTAACTTTTCGAGTTGGGACTCGATTCTTGAGAAGTCCTCGCTGTTGACCTTGGTGGCCTCGTGAAAGGTCATTGTAGCCTCTGCCATGTCGATAGCCTCTACCTCACTCCTGCCGGCTCTGACTTCTTCTTTCAATCTTTTCCAGCCCTTTCCCTCCCCGAGTCCCCCAGCGTATAACTCTGCTTCAATCTTCCACCCGGCTGCCAGCACCTGACCCTTGGCCATCCTGTAGTCTTGTGCTAACTTCCACCACTTCTTTCCCTTTTCCAACTCACTTATCGCCGACATCACCCTTCCGTTCAATATGATGCAGATAATTAAATCTGCCAACGTCCTGTTGTCGCAGAGTTGGTTCCATGCGATTTCTTTCTCCTCCTCTTCCTCCCCTCTCATTCCCTCATTCTCTTCCTTATCTTCCTCACATCCCGCGTTTCCCATCCTCATCTCCTTCGCAACCCTTTTGACTTCCTCATATGACAGATTCTTAACCGCGTGCTTGCTGACGTTTAGTTCTTCAGGTGCTTTCCTCTCTCCCCTGTCCACTTCCATCTTGACGACTGGTGCTGCAGGTACCACCTCCACTGTCGCCATCGGTCCGTTACCCTTCGTACCCATAAAGTTGGCCAAGAGTGGCTTCTTCCGATACCTACTAAGTAGTTGATCCCTCGTGACAGAGCCGTCTGGGATGGATTCGTCGTCTGAATCAATGTCGTTATCGGAATCCGGTATTACGACCTCCGCAGCAGTCTTAATCGACTGTTGTGTCGTTCCCTGACTCCAACTCCTCTGGCTATCCTCCAACTTCCAGCTAGTTGGCTGAGTCGCAAACAAGTTTGATCTCACCTCCTCGAATATTCGGGGTTCCACTTCTATCCCAAAAATCTCCATCTTCTCGTTGAGCATATCTAGAGTAACCCCTCCCTTAGTCAATTTTCCCTTCGCTTTCTTCGCCAACTTTTTTATCATTGTCTCATTCTTCGACTCCATTTCTTCGTCCTCCTGCAAGGCATTCTCGATCCTTGCTAGCTGAACTGCTGGAGTGTCAGTCTCTTCCCTAGTCATCCTCTTCGGGGTCGACAGATTGAGTTGATAACCCATGTCGTCGACCGTCTCTCCTGAAGGTTTTCGTGGTCTAATAACGATAGACTCCAAGACCTTATCCAACGTTTCCATCGTTTGGTGTTGGACGTCTAAACCCTCCATCGATCCGTTAACTGCTTCATCCTGGATCACTAAGCCTCTGTTTAGGAGTTCAATTGCCCTTTCTGCCATGGTGTCGTCCACAACCTCAAAGGTTTCCTTGTCTCCCCTTCCCTTCCTCTCGATGCTGGTGACCACTAGCTCGAAAGAGCCTTCACCAGAAAATTCTTTGCCTTGTCTAGTAGAGGTAGACACTGCTGTCGCGAGAGCGACCTCTCCAAGCTCCGGGAACTTGGGTATCGCGAGCCAGTTCGTGACATTCTCCAACGTAAGCTGGCCTCTCACCTTGAGGTCTCCTTCTCTATTGCATTCGTGAAGTAATTTGGTACTTCCCTGGCCCAGTCTTTCACTGGACCAAAGAGAACACCACTTGGGTGGAGTGCCATATTGAAATTCACCAACGAGACTCAATCTTAGAATAAAATTATTCTAAGAGAGTGAGAGTCGGTGATTGGTTGATTAGAACAGGGATGGGTGCAAGGTTCTGGGTTACGTAGCAACAGTTGCTATGTAGTGGGCAGAGGCTTGTTTAAACTAGGGTGGTAGTTGTGCGGCTGAGCCGTAGAAACTGATGGAATCACAAGGAATTGGTGTGGGTGGACCGGACTAATGTAAATTGGGGCTGTTGCCACATAGGTTCGCTAGCGGAAAATCGCCCACTTTTGAGCGGAAAAGTTCAGAAACTTTACCCTCGGAGGGATTTTGTAGTTTCGCAAATGGAGATAAATAAAATAGATCAAAGTGCTTATGAGAGTGCGCTGAGTAAAATAAAGCAAGAGCCGACGTCGGGGTAGTCCTGGTTGTTGAGTTCTCGTAATCGCTCAGTCCTTGGAAGTTGATGTCAGTGATTCCCATATGGTAGACTTTCGATATGAGATTGTCCGATATCATAAAGTTTAATATAAGAAGTTCTGATATCAAAATATCTTCAGGGTGAGAATATGGGTTGACTACCCAGATATGAAGTTGTAGGTGCTCCTCCCCTTTGGATTCAAGAATACATTAGTTTTAGGAATGACCCTTGGCCTCCCGATGATATCCTTATACCTGTAGCTCAGGAATTTTTATATTGGGGAAGGAGGTTACCCATTATTTCATACTTTGGGCAGTTAACCGATTATGTTCTTAAAAATATTCTGATCTCGTATCTGGTGTTCTAATTTAGCGAGTATTGTATTCATTGCTAATTACAGTAACTTAGTACCATTGTCTGTTATCCTAGTATGCCCGCGAGGGGCATAGCAAACACGCCGCCCGCGGGCGGCCGATGTACGCGAACGGCCCAGAACATATGTACTTGGTATATATGTATCACATGGGATTATTGATATATGTACTGAGACTAGTCCCAAGTGGGCCTTGGTAGTGGAGGGGGGCTCGTCATAGCCCCAAAGGGGTTGCATACGAGTAATGAGTTTCTTAAAAAAAAAATTAAAAAAAAATTCGACAATCCACCTGTACGGAGGCGCAGAACAAAAGCCCCTTCCCTTGTATGAGTCAGAATTGCAATACCTACCTAGTGGTGAATCTGAAATCCACTGCAATCCCAGAACCGGAAGAGGCAATCAAGTTAGCCAGGGGAGTGTAAGAGAAATACTCTCCCAACCACATATATGCATGACATCTATGTGGGGCTAGCATAGGCAAAACAGCCATGTGGGGCATGACGATGGACTGACAATAATATTGTGAAAATATTAACATCAATTCATTATGGAACTGAGAATGAAAGAGTGGAAAGGTTACGCCGAAAACCAGGGGGAGCAAATGCACAGAGTCGTGCCGCACATCGTGCTTTTGAAGAAACTGAACCAAATGCCCCTCAAGTTACATTCCCAATACCATAAGCCATTCATGATTACATTCACTACATGGGTGGGGTTGATATTGCTGATCATTCCGCGCTACTATAATACTGAGCACCGAGAGCTCCGTAATTGGATCCCATTATTTCATTGGCTTTTAGATACCTCGATTATCAATTCTTTTATTTTATACTGACTTGCCAGCACACTGGATGGGTATAACACTACCTTTACACTCCCGCATACTTGCCAACAACTTGTATTTCGCCGCCAACTTGCACAGCAATTACTTGCTAGCAATCCACTTCCACCACCACGTACCTTTCCTCATATTGTTAATACCTTCATACTATCCCACAATACTGAACTTCCGCCTCCTGTTGATACTGCTCGGTCTCTAAAGCGCCGGCGTTGTCTCACGTGCCATATCCACCTATGTCTTGTCGGGTGTTTTCGCCAGCACCACCAAATTCCATACTCAGGGTTGGTACCGGTCTCGTTAGATTCTGCCTCGAGCCCAGCTGCAAGTTCCTCTAACCCGAAAATTTCATAGGCTATTGCCATAGGCCATTGCCTAATGTTCTGTACTCTCCACCCCTCTATATCTATTCTGTATTTACATTTTATGTTCTTGTTGAGAAAATCAAAGATTTGTGATTGTAGTGTTGTGTAGACCGCTGGAGTGCCTACGTTTGTGGTAAATAATGATATTGTACTAGAGTTCAAAGCGGTTAAATCAACTTTATGAACCAGGTTCTGATTTGAGAACCACTACTATGTAGTCTAGTTAAGGTTATTGGTAATAAAACTATGCTCGCATTTTTTGTTTTGGGGGCTACTCCACCTGTTCAGATCATGTACAGCCGGCCGCAACTAACGAGCTATAGTGAACAATATAGTTTCTATGTAAATTGCTAGACACATATAGAGATATATTAGCCCGGCGTTGTACCTCCGGATAAGTCTCGTATGCCCTCAGTAAATCGATATCATAGTACCTAGCTTCTGAATTCCAACCCCTGAGAATTTTAGCAAATTTCAAATTGAACAAAGAAGTACAGCGACCGCCGCGAATTATGAAAACTTGGGGTATCCGAGGGTCTCCCCTCGAACTTTTCACCCAGTTCCCATCAAAACAACGCACTCCTGTCGTACAAGTGTTCAGGGCAACATGGGCCTCTACTGCGGGAATGTTTCTGGCTGTAGCCTTCATCCTGGGTATGGCACTATTTTCCGACAATAAGGAAACCAGATCTAGTATTGTGGTTGAGCGAGCAGCTGTTTTGATGTCCATTGGCGGAATATTTTTGAATGGCAGCTTGAGTGGACTTTTGGGAGTGGCCTTGTATCAGCGTCTATGGTCTCTATTTTTTTTTTCGGTAAATCAGTACTCGTATTTATACTAAGGTACATGACGAGGGGGTGCATCCCCGAGTGGAAACTCGGCTGGATTGTTCAACCTCTGGGCCACCCCAACCCTCCAACTTGTTTTCTCTTCTAAATACATAGCGTTTATGGTCTCGACTTGCCTCGCATCCTACCTCGCATCCTACTGCACCGAATTTCGACAATAACCCCACCCGCATAAAACCTCCAGGACTAACACTCCGCCAAATCGATACCCACCATCGTGCATCGCGCCTTACTGTTGCCATGCTTGTGCGACCTACACTTGCTCTAGGATGGTTCGTCGGTGTTTTAGGGCTCATTACAACTACAGTGATCAACCCCGTACTGCAATCCGCCATCATCTTTGTGCAACGAACCGCTGGCGACCCCTTCATAGCCCCCGCTTTCCACCTCCAGTTGAACTCCAGTATGGCAATTACGGAGACTGCTATCAATTGGCCGACAGGTGCCACATCAAACACCCACCGTGCTGCCAACGTTGCACTCTTTGGGGAGTTCTCGAGCTACTAATATACTCCTCTCAACGTCACTGGTTATGTGGACTTTGGAGCCCTGAATTTCACGGATATAGATTGCCGCATACAGGTGCTCATGGGGAAGGTGCCTTTGATCAGCCAAGGCGAATACTTATACAACTTTACTTCCCGATTCACCGATGGACTCTGGGATCCAGTAGAAAACGAAACATCGACGATTGTTTATGGTACGCTCGATATTGCGGTAGTCATGAATAATGACACACATTACTTATTTCACAAGTGCTCTGTACGTCCTGCAACGGGCTGGTGTGAGACGATCCTTACTGCGGGATCCGGTCCCATGAATCAGCTTCGCTGCCACTGCGATTCATGGCTCACTGGCACCCAAATTTATGATCCGAGCACAATAAACAGGGATGCTTGGGGGTTCATGGCAACTGCCTTTGCCTTTGTGAAACTATTTGAGGGATCTGGTTGGTACAGCGGGCAGGCCCGTCCTCAGATCGATAGCACGTTTGTTTCCGCAACCGCTTGATTCGAAAATCGATCGAGTCTCATCCTGCCCGAGGACTTACTAAGCCACATGCAACGCACTCTATGGCACATCCCCATCGTCGCAAAACAGCTGATTTCAACCTCTAACCGAGAAGCGAGGGTAGAAACCGCCAACAGCACAGTGCCAATGAAGATATGGAATGAGCAGCTTCGTTTATATGCCCAAATCGACCTTTATATCGTCGCTGAGGTATTGCGGTAGCACTTGCCAGTGGTCTAGCCTGCCTTGCACATTTACTTCTGCACGACAACCACGCACTAGGGAAGTTGATGAGAGACTCTCTTGCACATTCATTGACCGTAGGAGGGCAAGATGGGCCTGCAGTCGAAGGTGCCTGCGCGGTGGATTTCGACATTCTCCTGAACCAGGCTGGTGGTGAGAGATATGTCTTCGGTGTATTGGCACTAGGCCTGGCCACGAGACGTCTCGAGAGGTCGCGTCATTTTCCAGGCGGTCTCGAGATGTCTCGAGACCCTAATTGTCTCGAGACTTTTACCCTTGTCGGATAACATAAGCCACTATAACAAGGATATTATATGTGCCAAGAACTGATATCACAAAGTCTCGAGATAATCTTGAGACTGTTACCTAGGCGTCTCGAGACTTAGTCTCGAGTTAGGTATTCTGGGGCCAATTGTTGAGAACGGTCAGACTGCTGAAGGGAATAGTGCGACATCGCCACAGCCGGGTAGCTGGTATGGTGGGAGATGGTGATTTATATAGATAGCCAAGAGCTATGCTTGTATGTACCGGGAAAACTGGGAATTAAGACTCCTTGTCTATACTGAGACATTTCTAGCGCTAATAATCCTACAGATGGCTCTTTCTGCAACATACAGCCTGGTGGCAAAATGTTTGATAACCCGCTGCATAAGGGTTTGCATTTAGCGCGCATATAGTAGGTTTAGCGTACATATTATAGGGTAAGCGCAATTATTTTTGGTTTAGCGCACATATAGTAGGTTTAGGGTGCATATTATAGGGTAAGCGCAATTATTTTTGGTTTAGCGCATATATGGAGACTGCACGTCCATAGTGAACAATAGGATAACATGAGCAACAAGAGCGTGAGCAACAGCAGTTATGAACAATGAAGGAATGAACAATATATCTACATACACAACCTCCTAACACTTGGTATACCACCCCTCTGCTTTAATGACAGCTGCTACACGACGGGGAATAGAGGTATAATGACCCCCCAGCAGTGACTTGGGAATCTCTATCCAGATCCCTTCTACATAATGCATCTGCCAGCGCCTGCTTCACCATATCAACTGACCCACGAATATTAATCAAATCCGGATATCTTTTATGAAGTTGCCGCTTCATATATGCCCACACATCTGCTGGAGTATCGGTAGCTGCTGGAGTATTGGTAGCTGCATCTTCTGCTAGAAGGGTATCAAGCTCGCCTCGGGAGATATTAAGTTGGGCTGATATGATAGAAGGTAAAGCAATATGTAAGCAGCTTAGTATGATAACTGTATGGGGCATGAGATTTCACGTTGGTTAAGGAGAAGTAAAACATATTCACCAATAATGTGATAGCCGCGTTGCATCTGAATCAAGCGCGCTGCATACACGGCCTTTTATGCAGGGTTATCAAACATTTTGCCACCAGGCTGTATCTAGGTACTCCACATCTTCATCAGAATCCAATGTATCGGTTGTATTTTCCATCTGCCATGGCCCGGTTGGCAAGCCAGGAGGTATAGAAATACCTGCCTACTTAAAAGACTTAATATTACTGACTTTCTCTGTATGTAACCAAAGCCATGCTTGAAGAATGTATCTAGTATTAGCGCTAGAAATGTCTCAGTACAGACAAGGAGTCTTAATTCCCAGTTTTCCCTGTATAAGGAAGTAGCCCACCGTGTATGTAAGGGATTGGCCCAGCAGTTGAATAATCCCATCAAGCCGCCGCTTGGGAATGGGTCCCCTCATCCTAAACTAGATAGTTTAATTTGAATACGAGTACGGAATTACTACCAAAAAAAGTAGTCTACTGTAACCCTAAGAATCGGAAATCCGCTTGGAGCCACCTCTAGCATGCAGCTGACATATTACTTAAGAGTTCTGGGATTCCAAGTTCCCACCATTCTTAAGTAATGTACACGCAGTGGCAATCCCACCCACGCCAGATAACAGTGGTCTTGGCACTCATT
>Ga0307511_10007133_pt1 | contig 11261 bp, 7 predicted proteins | sample 13_EM_MG_FD_200266 | JGI IMG/M metagenome (GOLD analysis project Ga0307511, IMG submission 200266) | Populus trichocarpa ectomycorrhiza microbial communities from riparian zone in the Pacific Northwest, United States - 13_EM | ecosystem: Host-associated > Plants > Roots > Unclassified | place...
CGTTTAGAAAATCTATAAATACCTACACGATCCAAAAACCCTAGCACGTCTTTCAGCAATCCCTTTTGCCCCATATATACTCCATAGCCAAGTTAAGTCAGCTCTTGTAATTCTTGAGAGCGTAATGGCTTCACATCTCAACTCGAACATGGTTAGCCTTTGTTTATACTTGTCACTTCCATCCATTATCATTTTCTTCTTCTTTTTTCTCTTCTTTTACAATTTTTAATGACCTGTTAATTCTCTTGCAGTCTTGTGGCTTGAAAGTGGAGACCCAAGACCCTGAATGGCATAGGACATTAACCAAAGTACTGAAAAGAATCAAAGGTAACCAAGTACTTAATTTTATTTCCATCCATTATCTCATCTCTAATTAGTCAATGGATTGGATATTGCAAATTAATTTACTGCCATCTTCTTCAGGGGTTAGTTACGCCATAGATGTTGAACAAGGCATGGCTTACATCAGAGGTAGAGTGGATCCAAACAAGCTGCTTAAAAAGTTATCAAAAGGAGGAAAACATGCAGACATATGCTGGGTCGAGACAGGGAACATGAATCCTTACATGAACAATGGCTACCGGTATCCCCCCCGAGGAGGCTACCATCAGCCAGGGCCAGCATATCACCAAGGCTATCACCCAGGTTATGCCATGCCCAGTTACTATCCGAAGAGACCACCCTCTTACTATGGCTATGGCTCTGCTTATGGCTATGATCCTCGTAGCTATGTTTATCCTACCTGGGCTTAGAGTTTGACTTTATAGATAGATAGATAGATGGATGCACATGGGGACTACTGTTTTTATCTAGTCTCCTTTGTAGCAGGTTGATGCTGCATGTTCATGGACCCAGTTGGTTTTGTTTTTTGTAGTGGCACAAACGAATGGCCCATGGTTTTTTATGTGGTTCCTTCGGCCATTATTTTTTATTCATGCCAGCTTCATATTTCGTAGACGGTTTGGATTTGAACTTAATTTAATTTTGGCTTGATGCAATTTATGAACTATATACTTCGTATCACATCGGGCATGGTTAGTTTGGCATCTGAGAGTTGAATCTTTATATTTATGCAGCGGCGGAGACAGGGCTTGCAGGCCCTGGCCCTGGCCCCTACAAGAGATTTCCCAGGCTTTGCTCCTGGTTGTATGATTTGATTTTTAAAGTTGATTTTGTGGTTTTTTTTTTCAATGATTTTGTTATTGTTCTCATAGTTTATTTATGTTAATTTACTGAGCAAGGTTGAAACCCTTACGTTGTATTCATCAGCCATTAATTCATGGAACTGTTTCGATCATAGGATTTGTCTTTGACTGAGTTCGAAGTCTTGTTTGTTTTGTTTTTTCCCCTTAAAGTCATGGGTAGCAAACATTTGACTGCTTGGCGTAGATATCAAGTTGCTTTCTGTGTTTTTCATTTTACCACATGTAGAAGTCAACTTAGATCTGTGGAATCATGTGGAGGTTGATAAAAATATGGTATAAAAAATGCACTTGAGGCATTGACCTAGTAATATGGTATAAAAAATGCACTTGAGGTATTGACCTAGTGGTGGAAGGGACTTGTTTCCTTTCTCTGCACCTGGATTCAAACCTCCTCCCTGTACACGCCTGTTATCCCCGCGGCGCCTTATATGCTCACTAGGTTTGCAGGATGTTCAGTGGGCCGTGGGATTAGTCGTGGTACACGTAAACTAGCCCGGACACCCATATAAATAAAAAAAATAAAAAAAAATGGTACAAACAAACAGTAAAATAATAATTTAATTAAAAAATTATATGATTTACTTCTTGGAATTGTTTATGTTGTTTGTGATGAATTGCGAAGTCTTGTATGGTTTCCCTCTTATTATACAATATAAAAAAATAAAATTAAAACCAAGTACAGTTATGAGAATATAATATTCTACTCAAATGCAAGCTAAATATCTTTATTTATACTACTTTAAATCTATCTTAAAAATAAAATAAAATTACTAATATTTGGGAACAAGATAGACTGCTGAGCTATAAAAATTTTAAATGACAGTCCTTTTGAGCTGTTTATGAAAAATCTGCTTTTGGCAGTGTAGATGCTGTCACCGAGGAAAAAATTCAGCACCACAAATCTTAGTTTCCCTCGATGATGATTAGCGGGTGGCAGCAGCAGATCAGAAGTTGTCTTGATTTTGCCTATAATATTTAGTTTGGATTTGGTGGGACTGTTCTCACATCAAAGAGTAACACAACATTATGAAACTTTAAGACTACTCCTCTAGTCCTGTAATTATAACTTTTAAGGAACAGTAAGAAATCACTATGAAGTGTATGATCCAATGTACTATTTTTTTTTTTTTTTAAATCCCTGCCCAAAAACCCTCTTAATTCCTATACTTTAACAAGAAATTAACCTCCAAAATAAATAATCAAGATTCTGCCCCTCTAATTCTGTCCAAGGCCTAATCTACATATCTCCTCCACTGGAGGACTATCCCACTTGAAAGCCCTTTTCTTCATTTCATTAAAATCATCCAAACATTGCTTCTCCTTTAGACCCATAATCCTCTTCCTTCCGGAGGCAAGTTCCTTCCCAGCAACTCTATCAAAAATCTTTTCCCACCGCCTCTCCCACTCACCATGTGCATCACATAACTTAAGTGTCCCGTTTTCCCAGTTAGTCCAACTCCAACCCTTATGAAGCGATGTCATAACCTTACCTACACAAGTCCCTTCACAAACAGGATTACAAGGCCTGCATTTCGCACCACTTAACGGGCCGGGACTCGACAATGCAGCCACCGGCACCCCGAACCGTTTAGGAGGAAACTCGTATCTACGATCAGTAACAATACAAAAGGGCAATCTTTTAGTAACCAAAGGAACACCTTGTGTAGTAAGCTGGGCTTTAAAAGCAGTTTCTGAGTTGAGTTGACGAAATCCAGCAGCGTCAAGCTGGGGAACCAGCGAAAGACGCGAAAGGGCTACTGTTGAGGTGTTAAGATCACCAATGCCAAGCCGGTCATTAAGGCCACCATAAGTAGATCCTGGTGGAACCAGATAGTGACCCGGGATGAAATTTTCAGGCCCCAATGGAGCATTCCAGTACCCATCAACACGGGTACGGATTATCCAGTCATACTTAAAACCCTTTAGGCTTTGGTATTCCTGGATTATTGTCAGACATCCTTCTACGAGATTAAAATATTGAAGCAGGCCCTGAAACAATTATAAACGACACACACTCATGAATTCAACTTCGTTTTGTCCGTTATTCGAGTACCAAAACGACAAGTACTGTGTTATAAGGATGTTTTACTGTATTATAAGGATGTTTTTTTAAAATATTTTTTATTTTAAAATATATTAAAATAATATTTTTTGTTTTTAAAAATTATTTTTTATATCAATATATAATACATGTTCCCGAATCAATGAAATTAGATGCAGCTGTTCCCTCTCGTCGTCTAAGAACAAAATCATCAAAAATATATTAATTTAAAATAATAAATAAATAAATAAATAAATTTTCAAAATTTTTTAAAATCACTTTCTAACGGAGTGTAAAACACTGCATGGTGATTGAACTTTACTAACACGTTTTCAGTAATAGTTCATATATATATATATATATATATATATAGATATGAACTGTTCCTGGAAATTTATATATAGGGTGATGGACGTATTCGAAAATTTGTTTCTTTCCTTGAAATTTCAGCAATTACAACAGTCCAAAGGCTATGGAACTATTTATAAAAACAAAAATAAAAGTCAGAAAATTCTCACAACTTTATCATAAATTTGAAGAGAAAACATAAGAAGAGACCAAAAAAATTTCCATAAATTGTAATTTGTGGAAACAAATTAGATAAATAATGTAATTATACGAAAAAAAAAAAGAATAAAAAAGAGAGTTAATCCATCATTAACATACAGAGAATGAATTAAAACAAAAACCAACTTTGAGAATGGAATTCAAAGCAAAATATAAAGCAAATCAAGGAAAGGTAAAAGGGGAAGCAGACCTGTATGCCATTAGGAGAGTTAGCAGCAGTGAGGACACGGAGCTGAGGCAAGGTCTCAAGCAGAGGTTTAGGATGGATGATCCGGACAGAGGCAAGCCTAGGAACAGACTTCAAGAGAGAAAATTTGAAGGCTTTGTCGTCAAAATTACTGTGTAAAAACAGGTCTGAATTTGGATACACTTGGAGAATATTCTTGACAATGGAGGGTCCAGTCAGTTCAAACCTCCTGGCCCCACCAACCAAACACACCGCCATTCTAGACCGACCCAACTCATCGTTCAACGAAGTTGACGCACTGCGATTCACGGGCGCCAAACTCGGGGGAGCAATTGAGGAATAAATCGATGTTGTTGTTGTCGTTGTGGTGGTGGCGGCGGGGGAGAGGGTGTTCACGGACGCGGTTTTATTGAGGAAGTGGGAAGCGAAGGGGGCAAAAGAGGAAAAAGGGTTGATGGGTGTCAAAGAGACGGTGAGGAAAAGGAGGAGAGTGAGAGGAGGGATGGTGAAGAGGAGAGGTTTCCAATATAGATCAGAGAACCATCTGGACATGAAAGGAGGTTTGGTCATTTTTTGTGGGGATTAGACTAGCATGTTTTGTGGGTGAAGAAGAAGGGTTGGATCCTGGTTTTGACTGCGCCCGTGAAGGGGAAAATTGCTGAAAAACTTGAAGGAAATTATGATTTTTTCTTCTTTTCATTTTCTTTGAATTGAAAATCCTCTGCCTTTTGATATCCTCAGTTTGGTTTCTGAGAAAATGTAGCAATAGAAAATTAATGAGAGTCCAAAACGACGTGGTTTCACGTCCATGTATATTAAAAAAAAAAAAAGAGGCCGGGTCTCAGTCGGGTTTACCCGGGTCGCCCGGGTTTCGCCGGGCCAACTCCCCAGTGGGTTTTTACTTAGACCCGGACCGGTTCTAGGCCCGGGTCGGCCGGGTCCCGGGTCGACCCGCCGGGCCGGTCCGGGTTTCAAAACTATGCCCCACATGCTCTTCTCACTCAAATGTTGAAGCTTATATTAGTCACTACGAAATTATCATTTGATGACAATAATCAGCATGTTAAATCTTATTACATGTATTCTTTAAATACAAATTACTATAACTGATAATGACCCAACATGTACTTTTTTACAAGTATATGGATGAGCACAAGTAACTCTACATCCATGAGCTGCTATGTTGGTTCCATTGGAGGTCCAATAAGCTTTAGGCTACAAAACTAATTTAATCCCGATGGAGTACGGTTTTCTCCATGAGATGGACGGGCTCCAAGTATGTCTTCTTCTGGATACCATGGTCTGCTCTGTGGGTTCTGTGGCATATTCATATTCTCAAGCCTTCGAATTTCCTGATCTTTAGAACTAAGGAGTTCCTTATAGTACTGTATTTCCTTGTCTTTGTGAGCTACTTGTTCCTCAAGGCCATTCATTTCCTTCATACAACGTTGGCATGTTAGGTCTCCATGGGGATTTCTTTCTAGTAAAGCTTCTTGATCCTCTCTCAAAAAATCATCAGGCCTAGTTTGCCGTTCAACAACCTGGAAAAACAATATATAAATGTAAGAAGCAATTCAACAACATGCAATGGCTTGAATGATAACAAAAGCCATAGTTGGATTGGTCCTCTGTGTTGGCTACAGTTCACAATAGTTTCAAGTTGAATTTTGATAACTCTATAGTCTTTGATAATACATCCAAACCCCTCTTCATACAAACTGTGTAAGAGGTTCTGGAAAGCACCTTCTTTTGAGCTCTACTAACCAGTTATGTAGATAATTTTGAAAAACCAAATGAATCTCGTCCCGGTCAAGCTCGCATCACATGTAGGTTAAATTAACCTAAATTAATTCATATTAATAAAAAGAATATCATTTTGATTTTTTTTTTAAATTAGGCTGCAGGCTTACTTGTTGGGTTGGCCGGGTCAAACCGAATCAATTCTAAGTTAACTTTTCTTGAATACCTAGCTTAGAATAAAAACGGATCAATCAGTCAGATCTTGAATCAACCCATAAGTCCGAACCATGCTATAATGATGGAACTCTTTGATAGAAAACAAAATAAGAAACCATGCATCAAAGTAATTCATTACACACTCACCTTTTTATTCAGCAACTTCCGGAACATCTTTTTAATCCACTGAATAATCTTCATTGGATTCTATAAGAGATCAAAACTGTTCTCTATATATGATCAAAACTGTTCTATATAAGAAGCAAGCAAACTCGTGGATATTAAAAGCAATATTCACCTAGGGCTTGTGTTTTTCAAGCCGGCTGGGTGCATGAGAGAACCACTTTTTTTTTTTTGTTGTTGATAATATTGGTGAGAGAACACTCGAACGCTCCTCCTATATATACTGTTTTCAGCGATCACAGACGAACAATGATAGCTTTTTACGTATCTGAAGAAATTTCCGTAAAAGCGTGTAGTCAAGGACTGCATATGTCAAGAAATCGAAAGGACCAGGCATATGTATTGACCATGTCAAGAGAATGACTTGATCGTTGTTTTCTTTTAATGATCTACGTAGGATTAAAAACAATGACATTTTCTTCCACTGGGTAAGTTGGTGGATTCACTACTTAATCATTTTGCATGGTAATTAATCAACTGATCATCCAATCTCTTCTCATCCATAGATTTCTGTACTTCCGATTGTTGCTTTTCAGTTTTTTTTATTTGTTAATATCAAAAATAATTATTTATTTATTTATAAATTTATAATATTTTTTTTATTGTTTTGATGTACATGTTATAAATAAATTTTAAAAAATAAAAAATATATTATTTTGATATATTTTTAGATAAAAAATATTTTTTAAAAAAATATTCACACGCTTTTAATCCTTATTAAATAAAAAAAACCCGGCTAATTGTCAACGGGCACGGGCACTGAGATATGTAACCAAGTCCATTCGCAAGTCAATAATTCAAAGTTTCTAAAATCATACTGTTCGTATTTTTACTCTTCCGCATGGAATTTGCTGTTGAATTTTAGAAGGCTCCCTTGCACAGTAGTTCGACCCATTCACATCCCACGTTTAAAAATCACTATGCCTACTCCCGGAGTTATTGAACCTCACCTGGGTGGCAAGGTTTGGATTACTAAGGTGAATAGATTAACCAGGATTGATAGTTTCAAGATTTATATAAAAATAAATTAAATTAGCATTATTTTTGTAAAAAAAAAGAGTTAAATCAGGTTTTAAAAATATTGGTTATAATTGTTAATTGACTTCAGTAATTGACAGGGTAAACACTCACCGTATTTAGTATAAACCAAAATCAGATTAGGTAGCGGGCATAATTTCACAATAAGGAACTGGTAAGACAATAATCAGCGAAACCCATCTCTGGATGCAAATGGTTAAGCCAGCGGTCCTAAACAAACAACGATTTTTCATGATATCGACAATTTTTAAGTATGAGATGAGACCCATCTGGATTTTTCAATTCCAAAGGCAAAAACTTCTCTCTCTTCTGGAGTGATAGGTTTTTGTTTTTTTGTGGCTTTTCACATCTATCCTAGCAGGGTATGTTGTCATGCCTTTTTTAATGTTGACCCATCTGGAATTTGAACCTGCCATTGTAGTTCTCGCTTCTAAACTTCCACTTGTTTCTAGCGTTAGTTCATCCGCCGCACTCTCTCTATGTTGCATTCTCTGCAGCTCTTTTTGGCTTGCTCAAACTCCGTGAACGTGGATGTGAAACAACAAGGGTGGTTGATCTGGGGGGGATGTGAGCTTAAATTATTGCACAAATGGGCTTTTGAAGGTGAAAAGTTAATTCACGGAAAGCCATCTGTGACTGACAACACTGTTAGCACATTTAGTAGGTAAAAGTTCATGCACTGATGCTAAATTCGTCTTCTTGCGCTGTTGTGTCTTCTGCATCGTAGTGACTACTGACTAGGTTCTGCAGTTAAGCATCGCTTGGATAAAATATATTCTTTTACATCTGGGTTTTTCAATTCTTTGCTGAAATATTCTTCTGGGTTTTTCAAATCAACAAAATTGTTTCAACTGGCGATCCATCATCCCAAAATCCATATGAATATTGGCAAAACAAAACAGACGGTCTTATGACATGGAATTCGGAAATTGATTCTTCTTTTGAATTTTACTCTTCATTCATGACTGCGAGATTTTATCTGTGGCTTATTGATTGGGATTAAGGGTTGGCTGGTGAAGTTCCATAAGTGGGTTTGATAGAAATTGGTATTGGAAAGATGGCGGCGGCGACAAAGAGGAAATGCTGTAGAAAATGGCTAGTTATCGTCTTCAATAAAATAAAAAATAATGTAAAAGCTCGTTTTCACAAGTATTTTTAGATCTTCTAGATTCAATACATTAATGTAGTTATCAAAGTGGCGAACTCCTAAGAGTTTTTAAAATATAGAAATTCATTTAAGAATTATTTCATAATAAATTTATTTTATGTTTTGTTTAATTTATATATTTTTAATTAAACATTGTTATCTCTGTTTTTTTAATTTTTATTTTAGAATAGTAATTAATTTTCCTTAAATCAAGATTACATCAACTAATTTGTATTTATGTGAAAATTGTCACGCCAAGATTCATATGCTTTTGATATATCTCACCGCCCTATCGAATCTTCATTGGACGCCATTGCACCAAATAATGTTTTCTTCTCCATAACCTTTTTGCAAATCCATGAGTGAATTCAAGTGGAAAAGCATCTTCAGCTAGCTGTTGTAAAAGCCCTTTTTAAATCGGCGCCACACATAGACTCAATGATCCTCTTCATCCTCTGAATTTCCTCTTGCCCCCCTCAGCTATCTGGTGCTTAAGTATATTCATTTCGTTCTCGCCTCGAGATAGCTGTTGGTTCAGGATTTGTGCTACCAAATAATCTTGTGAAGCTACCTGGTTCTTAAGGCCGCTGATCATTTCCTTCTCAACTTGAGATAGCTGGTCTTTGAGACGCTCTATTTCCTCATCTCAATTTCAATGCTATTGCTACAATATCGTCCTCATCAATTCCTTTTACTTCCTTCTCGTCAACTTGATGAGATACCAGGCTCGCATCGGAATCCCTTTCTTCTGAAACTTCATTAATGTGAGGATCATCAGGCATAAGTTGCCCTTTAACACCCTGGAAAAACGATATGACTGTAACAGCCAATCCAGTGACAAAGTGGGATAATATAAATGTCTAGTTCAACTACAATATGCAGTACTGTTCTATCCACAGCATTTGCAATTCGGATATAATGATGAAAGTTGAAAATAACGGCAGTATATATGTTCTTGTTGATCAGGCATGACGAAGTCGCTCCTGCAAAAACAATTAAACTATAATCCATGAGAGAAATACTCAAACAAGTATTAATATAATAGTAGTCTTTGTTTATTACTCTCAACCCACTCAAGAAGATATACTATTAACTTCCCTATCCACTACCTTCTTTTTTTTTCTTTTAGGTTTCTAAAGTTTTTTGTTCTTTGTGTTTAGGTTATCCTTATAAGTTATGCTGTGTAGTTTTATGTGTCGGGATTTGTTTCATTATGCATGTTCTTGCATGACAAATGTATGGATTAAGTTAAAAAAAAAAACAAGGGAAGAGCATGGATCGAGATTAACAAAGAAAATAACAAGGTTTTTTTTTTTTTTCATTTGTATTGTTCAAGAAGCATGTTTTTATACACTTTGATCCTTGTTGTTTTCAAAATTTACATTTTATTCATAGAACTTTATTTGTTTTTTTATTTCGGTTCTTATAGTTGAGGGAGAAGAAAAAAAGTTGTCAAAATTAAAAGAAAAGAGAAAGTGGTTATATTAATACAAATCCACCAACACTAATATAACCACTTTGAATACTAATGGAAATCATAACCTCAATGAATATGATTTCCACTATTAATGATGCTGAAGAAAAGTATATCAGGGTCCAAAAATTTTGTTTTTGTGATTGAAATGAGAGTTTTATAGGTCTCTAGGATTTTTAATTATTTATTGGTGTAATTTAGATGAAAACATGAAACTTGAGTTTTTAGGGTTGAAAAACTCACACCTTGATTTTTTTTATCACCAGAAGCACATAGAATCTATTGCAATAAGCGACACATCATTTGTTAGGATGAAAGACACATCATTCGGCACCTTTAAAAAAAAGCCTGCGACTTGAACTCTTAACACCTAGACTTGCCTAGCTTTTATTTTTGAAGACTAGAAGTGCGAGCTTAAGCTTTTTTTTAAAAAAAAAATATATCTTAATATAAAAAATCTATTTAGATAAATAATTACAATAGTATTTTTTAAAGAAAAAATCAATTATGTCATGCTTTTTTAAATAAGATTGAAGCTTTTTACAGTAATATCTGCTCTTTAATAATTATATATTAAACAAAATATATACAAGTTTTCATAAAAAAAATTCATATGAATATTTTTTTTACTGTCAATTTTTGTATTGTTTTCCCCTCTCAATCTTATCATTATGCAACTCTCGTATAATTTTCAATCAGTGTTGTGCTGGTGCATGTAATGTCTTGTGAAAGCAATTGGCTATGTTTTGTATGTGACTTCGATCTTCGTGTTGTTGTCATTTGAGAGATACTTTGGGTAAAGATTTAAGTTACTGTTTATATTTTGTTTTTGTGTTTTAAAAATGTTTTTGAAAAAAAATATTATTTTTATCATTTTATATTAAATTAATTATTTTTTAATGTTTTTAGATAATTTTAAACACAAATATTAAAAATATTTTTTAAAATAAATTAAAAAATAACCGCTATTAAAATCTTTCACATGAAATATTTCACGTTAACTCTATTTTAAAAAAAAACAATTTTACAAATTAATTGTTTTTTAATTATTTTAGTATGTTTTAAAAAATAAAAATATATTTTTTTTAAATCTATTAAAAAAAACATTTATAGATGTTATTTTGCTGTGTTAATTTGCAGTGAAAAGTGATGCCTGCCATGTTTATGTTTAGTCATAGTCATTTTCCTTCATAACTTAAAAGGTATGGGCCAAGTCAAGGAGATTGATAATGAATTCCGATCTTATCAATTTGATTTTAGCCCTGAGACAGACATCAAGTTGCCCTTCCGGTACTCCGGTGAGCCAGTCAGTCTCTACTCTAGCCATAAAACTCTTACGGTCTACACCATTTCAGTCAGCTATCATTCTCTGTACAGTCAAGACCACGTACCAAACACCAGCACATCATACTGCCTTGAGTCTTGTCTCATCTCCTACCTCCACGATATTCAAATGTAAGCAG
>Ga0307511_10007135_pt1 | contig 11260 bp, 15 predicted proteins | sample 13_EM_MG_FD_200266 | JGI IMG/M metagenome (GOLD analysis project Ga0307511, IMG submission 200266) | Populus trichocarpa ectomycorrhiza microbial communities from riparian zone in the Pacific Northwest, United States - 13_EM | ecosystem: Host-associated > Plants > Roots > Unclassified | place...
GGACAGAGTTGGCGAGCGCCACCATACATTGGAAGAACAACAAGGTGAGTAAACCTAGAATAAACCGAAGCATTGAAGTGAGTGCAAATAGACAAATGTGTGGACGGAGGTACCGTAGAGAATTGAGCCGATGAGGCTTCCAGCAAGTAGGGCCTTCTCGATAGTGTAGGCATATTTTGAGATACGTGGAGCAGTGGTACTGTTGGACCACGGCTGATTCCAGTCGGACATGGTGTATGTGTACGGATGGATTGTGGTGGAGGGAAGGGGGGACGGAGAATGGGGGAACGGGTAGAGAACTAGTCTCTTCATGTAGACCACGCCTTACCGCTGACGATCACCGAACTGAGAGTCTGGATGTTGACGGCATTGCCACGTTCCTCGTAGGTCATCGAAAGCTCGGATGGGTAGGAGCTGACTAGATCCGATCGGATGAGGATGCCACGAATGGTCATGTGTACCGTTCACAAGATTGAAAAAAAGAAGAAGAAAAGGTCACAACGATCCGGTGGTACGTGCCGTATATGGCAGGTCAAACAACGAGTTCTTCTACCACCGGCTCGGGTTGGAGGTCACCCAAATCCCCTCCCCACCACGGCAGTCAACGCGAACTATCGAATGGAGATAATCAACAGCCCCATGTCAAAACGATGCATCTCTGCACTCGGGAATCTGTCCGTAATACGACTCTCGATAATCCCAAAAAGCCGAAGACAGTCGTGTTGGCTCCCGGCCCGTGTAGGGTTTGGTTGAGAGTCACCGACCGAATGGGGTCCCGAACAGGCCCTTTCTACCTCCCCTACGCGTTCATCGTCTCCATTTGGAACCTAGTCATTGTCGAGGTACCTCGAAGCTTTGGCCACGAGGATCCCTCGAACTGCCGATTCGTTTCGGGCACGTTTGCCCGCCATTCTGCCCCTTCGTTATGTTCGTCAAGTTTCAGATCCCTTGGACACCACTTCACGTGCCAATTGGCGATTCTACTATCTCATACTACCGGTCCCTATGCTTTCATCTGACACCCCTCCTACGTGGCCTTACAGTTCATCATTTTTGGGTGGGCGTTAAGCCCCACCTCTCGAGGGACAGTACTCCGGAGACGGTTCGGAGTGCTCTGGGTTGGTGGGAGTGCCTTAGCCATCCATTCCTAGTAACGTTCCATCAAACCACGCCTCGCCAAATACAGTCTCCTGCGGGTAAGGGGTTCCCCCACCCGAGGGTGCAAAGCGATTCATTCTACGGGCGCCTCCCAGGGTATTCCGGTGTGGAGGATCTCCTATACATACCCGCGGTCACCAGGAAGCCCTACGACGGGACCTTCCTCCTCCCATTCCCGTCCCCCCGGACGGTTCCGGGACGGTCCAAAAGAAACTCTTCACCCCAACTGGCGGTAATCGAGCGACGAGGACGCCTGATACGTCCGTGAACACAACCCTCGAGCAGCATCCCCCAGTGCGAGCCACCGTTGTGATCCACAGTATGGCGGCCTTTGAACACCGCTCGCACGAACACCCTCCGGCGTTTGATCACGAGGGGCGAGGGAAAGTCACGATCCAGTACGAGTTGTCACGATGATACCTCCCTACCCTGCTAACGGCCGACCTAGACCTTGCCAATCAAATGTACGATCAAACAGTGCCCACCTATACCACAGTAGTCCACGACTATGGGGGGATAGACCCGACTCTCGTACATTGCCCATCGAAGTGAGCCAAGCGTGAGCTTCACGATGTGAGATGGGCGGCAAAGCACTTGGCTGACGGCCGTTATGTTTAACACGGTCGGTATGCCCTAGTGCTGATGACTGGTCGTTGTCATGGTGACTCCTGTTCCCTCCAATCAAACACCAAACAATGCGAATCCAGTGGATGGTTCCATAGGGGCGCACAGAGCCCATTTATATTCGCTGTCAACCTGTGGGATTATTATACGATACACTGACGGAGCCGGGCTGCTTTACGTGGTTTAGCGATAAACCTCGTCCTTTTGGAGGCCAGTCGTTCCAGAAGCGACGTGGCCGGCACCAGCGGTGACGGAAAAAAAAGGTTGAGTCGTACTGGGGGAGTAGCGGAGCGATGTCAGGGGGGTTGGGGTGAAACTGGAGCGGAGAACCCTTTTATGTGACCAGCGCGGTTGCTGGTAGCCTAGAAGGGGTGCGTGGTCGTGAATGTTAATGAGTTTTGTAACCTCGGCTTGCGTGAGGACGCGAGACATGGTAATGGCAAGTCTCATCCCTTGAAATAGCGACGTGGTTGGCATCGGAGGTTACGACGGAACGAGATCCCATCGTTGCGTCGCATCGCACCAACCAGGTTGCGAAAAGAGGTCAGTGAGAAGGACAGGAACCCGGGGCGAAGTGGGAAATCCTTTTGTGCGATCGACGTGGCCATTGGCGGCCTGAAACTAACGAGGTTGGGTGACGATGAGCTACCATGATGGACAATATTCGATGCGCCCAGAGGTTCGGGGCGGCAGTGACTCAGGGACTCCAGGGAAGGGTGTGATGTTCAAATGCGAAGTGTACCTCCACCCCATGAACTCCCGACTGGAATCAGCTCACCCCTCGTTAAGAAAGGGAACTGCCACATACCCGTTCGATCCAGTCCGTATTCGCCGTACAGTGCGCACACGGTTCCCACCCTGCCAACCCTTCCGAATCTCCGCGAATTTCTAAAGGCGTAAGGAACGGCACCACATAGCGTCAACTCGGGACATAGAGTTCGGGAGAACGCGGTGTATCGGTGAAACCTTGCGCAGAACCCTGAAGCACGTCTTCAAGTTTGGATCCACCTTGACGAATGACGCGACCTGACCGTCGGGAAATCAGTACGTGGGGATAAGCCCTCGTTCGACGATGATATGGGGTGTTTCACCGGTTTGAATGGCGTGACAGGTGATATGGCGGGCAGCGCTGGACCAGGCCACGGTCATAAACGTCCACACAACCAACATCAACGAAGCGGAAACAATCGAAACCAGGCATGGGAAAATTCGCTGGGTGTACCTTGCATATCCTTGAGTTTCGTGAGCTGGCAATAAGTCCGTGAGGGGTAATTAGGGCTCTGTAACCCCGGCGACTCGTGGGGTAGGGAGGGGAGGTAATGGGTTATTAATGAAGGAGGTGGATGTGCCCCCGTGATGATGCGAAGGGGGAGCGTAACCGGGTGTGAATCTCGCCCGGATGTGACCCACTGAATGAGGCCTGAGGCCTGAGGGTTGGGTCTATCGCATACAGCAACGTATTCAACGAAAGAGACGGTGGACGAGTTTAACGTGAGAGGGTCAGGTCCGTACCGTCCTGTGATCCTGCACGTGCCACGATCGTCGACCACCTCGCCAGTCTGAACTTTGAAGGTCATGAAGCGATTGGAGGGAGAGGATAGTCGGGGATGACACGGTAGACTGTGGCACGAGTCTACCACGTTGCATAGCACCAGAATATGAATTTGGAACCGCAGGTCATCGCGTGGACGCCCACAACAGATGTCGTCCCCTCTCCCACCACCCACACAACAGCCCAATCCGACTCCCTCGTCCGCAACACCTTCATATGACCCCGTAGGCATCTTCTGGGACTACGGTTAGCAAATTCTCGCCCTACCACGCATTGCCGAGCTAAATCTGAGACAGAGAACTGCGCGCCCTCGACAAATGCTTCCGGATACAACATCGTCGACAACATCCGCACCCTGGCGAGCCAGTTTGGGTCGGTAAACATCTTCAAGGCGTACCTCCAGCTCCCGGACAAATCATCACCGAAACAATCTACCCTCCGGTCCGAACTTCAGTCGTGTGGATTGTCCCTAACGGGTTCGTTCGCCACACCCCACCCGTCTCGCCCTCACCTCTCTTACCTCTCACTCCAGACTGCCCACACAATGGTGGAAAGAACTCGGTGGACCTGATGATGATAGGTGCGTCGTTTCCGCCGTGTAGAAAGCCGTGCTGTAGTCCTCATACCTTGTTCAGTGGACATCATGGCGTTCATCAAGGACAATCCGCCCCCAGCCACCGTCATCCTCATTTCTGGCGATCGTGATTTCGCCTATCTTCTATCCACAGTCCGATGGAGAAAATATAATGTCGTGCTCATCAGCAACTCCTTCATGACTCACGAGAGCCTGACCGTTCAAGCCTCCGTCGTGTACGATTGGAAATCCGACATATTGAAAACACGGCCTCCATCCAAGCCGCCAGCTATGCCCGGATCTCAAAATTTGTCTTCTATCGCGTCTCTCACCACCCCTCAAGAGTCGGATAATTTACCCGAGTCTGATGTTCATGCTGTTGACCCCCCGAACGAGCGTGTCGCTCCCCTGACTCCACCCCCTCGCCCAGCCAGCGCCGTTGCTAATACCATTGCCACCAGCACCACCCGCCCCAGACGCGCAACCCTACCGTCGAATGCTTTGTCCATGGAGTCAGATGTTATGCGTATGCCTCCGAAGGCAGGAACTCACGCCAAGACTGCATCGGCCAGCATTCCGTCAAACTCTACCTCCGATGACTGGATCGAGGCTGATTATACAGGCGGATCCACTATGGTACATCCATTGATTGCTCATGGTGCCGTAGTTGACCTCGATTTAAATAGGATCCTACCTCACCAGGAGCAACCGATCCGGTTGATGGAGGTGGTGTCTACTCTCCCGCTTTCGTAAGCACCTGTGCCGGAATTTACTCCTGATCAACGGCTAATCCAACATCCTAGAGTTCCCCTGAAATTACACCGTCGAAGGGCGGAGGCGACATCCCCTCCTCTCCAGGACGCCTTCTTCTCATCGATGAGGAAAGTTCGGTTGAACCCAACACCCACAATCTCAAGGTCATGGATCCATCGGGAATCATCAAACCTATTTTACGAGCCTGCGAGTGCAAGATCTGTACAAAGTCACCCGTTCCCTTGGCATCCCAGGGCGAACACCAGGTTGAGTGTGCCTCTTGGTAAGCGTTTTGCCACCACATATGTCCTCGACTGAATGTATACCGCTTTTAGTGGACCATCCGCATCACTTCCGACCGTAGCATCAACCGAGGCACCCCACCTCTCCCGAGTTAAAGTCACGAAAACCCCTTCAGAAACGGACACGGAGCATGATTTTGAAGACTTGATCGCCGTTTTGAGCGAGTTATCCGCCAACCGGGGCTCGCCACCTCGATCTTCGGCTGTTTTCTCGTTGTGGGAGAGGAGAGTAGACACCATCGAAATCAGCGCCGCCCAGTTCAAGGTTTACCTCCAACTCGCAGAGTCAAATGGAATCATCACCGTCGAACAGCATCAAGACGGAGATGGATGCGTTACCCTCCGTCACGAACGGAACACCAATTCTGATAACCCCCCGCAACACACCCCGCCACAACAGGGGGAGTCACCCACTGGTGGCACTCCCTTCGCCCCGCTAGTCGAATTTTTGAAATCCAAGCAATCGACGAGCAGTCAACCGGTTTCGTTTTCCGTGGTCTTTTCCCACCTCGTCTCGACCCTCACCTACCCTGGTTTGGCGTCCTTATGCTGTAGTGTCCCCGGTGTGACGGCCTTTGGTCAATATATTGACGCAGCAATTGACTCCGGACTCGTTTCACTGGTTGGGGGAACGACAGCCTCTAGAGATGCATTGCTTTCTCTCCGAGTGGGATTACCAGACAACCCATCACCAGCACCCTCGGCACAACCAACGGCCTCCACTTCGTCTCCACCCTCCACCCCTCCCACACAAGAAATAACGGTTCCCCTGCCATCTGTAAACGTCACAGCAAACTCTTTCCAAGACCTCATCGCGGTCCTGACAGAGCTCCAGATGTCGACCGGGAATTGGGCATTTAAGTTCCCTAGCGTGAGCCCGTTGCTCCTGGAGAGGAGACCCGACGCTTTCACATCTGTTGGAGTTGCGAAGTTCGGGGACTACGTTGCACTTGCGGTGAAGAATCGTGTAGTGAAGGCCTGGAGGATGGACCAAGATGATGGCATGGTGTCGCTCTATACCCCGGGACCCGTAGGACTGGCTGTCCCTACCCAATCCAGTAAATTGTCAAAGGATGGAACGGACACTGTTTCACCCCCGCCCGTCAGTTTGAAGGGGGGTGGAGTTGACCCAAGGTTCGCGGACTTGGTCGAGACTGGCTTTGTGTCGCCCCATACCCTGGGACCCGTAGGACCGGTTGTCCCTACCCAATCCAGTAAATTGTCAGAGGATGGAACGGACGCTGTTTCACCCTCACCCGTCAGCTTGAAGGGGGGTGGAGTTGACCCAAGGTTCGTTGACTTGGTCGAAACGTTGGGGGAACTATGGAAGCAGGGGGACAAGCAGCCGCTTTTGGCCCACGCTGGATCTGAGCTATTGAAAGTCGGATGGAGGAGGACGACGACGCTGAACGCCTGCGGCGTCGGCAGCTTCAAGGCCTATGCAAAGCTCGCGAAGGACGCGGGGATCGTCGAGATCTATGGGCCGGCCGGGAAGCAGACAATGGCACTGGATCCAACGATTCGAGTGAGGGCCGGCTACACCTGAATCGCTGAAGGGTCCGGTTTCGCTGGCTCCATGCTGGAGCGTGGGCCACGCAATTTGTTGAATTTGATAGCTCTTGTATCGTATCGAGTTTTGTAGTGTATTTTCTCGAAATACCCTCGTGCTCTTGTATAGTTAGCAATCTTATCCCCATCTATTCGTCCGCCGTTAAAGTTCCGATCCCCCGAAAAGCAGCAAATCACTCAAGTGATCCCCAGTTCTTCGTCGGTGTCGGTTGATCCATCTGTCTCTCGACCTGCGGTCGCTTACTTATCTGCTATAGTCATTAATGTGCCTCCCTTGCCGGTGCGTACTTTACGACAATCTGACCGGCGTTGTGATATCGGGTTTTCTAAGTTGAATTCACGTTCCAACGCCCCAACTTCTAGATGAACAGTGCCGGTTAGCGATTGTGTGGCACCGCTTGAGATCGCTTCGTCGGCGAGGTTTTCCAGATGGGCAGGACACGGAAAGTCGCTGCCAGAGTCTGACCTCAGAGCGGATGTCCAAGGTGTTCACGCATTGTCCGGGAAGGATGGAATTATCTAGACAGAGAGTAGAGGTACAACGAGGTTGAGATTTGGGTGTCAGTTCTGCATTGCGTCCGAGCCAGATTTTGCCTTTCCGAGTTCCGCCCTGAGAGGGGAACGTGGTTTTAGGAAACGCGTAAAGGCGGGGGTGGAGAAGGAAGACGAGCCTTAGCTGGACGCTGTACTCATCCTCAATATCATCGTCATCCCAGTTATCCTCCCACAACGTATCGCCTCCAGATTTTTCTGCACCGGGCTTAGTACTCGTCAGGTGAGAAAGATTTGTCTCTGAATCGTCCCAGTCTAGAGGGTTGGAACGCAACAGCCGGCGGACCGGGCGATGAGAGATGCGCAAGACACAGATAGGAAGTTTGGAACATTTGCATGCTTGCCTGCGACGGTGACTACTTCCAACTGGTCGCCCTCTTCGAAAGCGCCAAGACATGGGATAGGGTCTTCCTTTATGGGTTGGTTCGTCGACGAGTTATCCACTTCGGACATGGCGGGATGGTGGGAGGGGATCCCGGGTTAGTGATGCCCCCATACACGTTCGTTTAATCGGGATCGCTACTCTCCGTTTAGCGGCCAATCCTATTCAACGAAAGAGATGGTGGATGAGTCAAGGACGAGTTCAAGTTGAAGCTTGGGGCTTGAAGGGTCGTTTCATATTCTTGCAGGTCTGTACCGTCTCGTGATCCTGCCCGTGCCGCGATCGTCGACCACCTCGCCAGTTTGAACTTTGAAGGTCATGAAGCAACGGGAGGGAAAGGATAGCTGGAGATGAAGTGGTAGACCATGGCAGGAGTCTACCACGTTGCATAAGGCCAGAATATGAATTTGGACCTGCAGGTCATCGCGTGGACGCCCACAACAGATGTCGTCCCCTCTCCCACCACCCACACAACAGTCCAATCCGACTCCCTCGTCCACAACGCCTTCATATGACCCCGTAGGCATCTTCTGGGACTACGGTTAGCAAATTCTCGCCCTACTACACATTGCCGAGCTAAATCCGAGACAGAGAACTGCGCGCCCTCCACAAATGCTTCCGGATACAACATCGTCGACAACATCCGCACCCTAGCGAGCCAGTTTGGGTCGGTAAACCTCTTCAAGGCCTACCTCCAGCTCCCGGACAAATCATCACCGAAACAATCCACCCTCCGGTCCGAACTTCAGTCGTGTGGATTGTCCCTAACGGGTTCGTTCGCCACACCCCACCCGTCTCGCCCACCTCTCTTACCTCTCACTCCAGACTGCCCACACAATGGTGGAAAGAATTCGGTGGACCTGATGATGATAGGTGCGTCGTTTCTGCCGTGTAGAAAACCGTGCTGTAGTCCTCATACCTTGCTCAGTGGACATCATGGCGTTCATCAAGGACAATTCGCCCCCAGCCACCATCATCCTCATCTCTGGCGATCGCGATTTCGCCTATCTTCTGTCCACAGTTCGATGGAGAAAGTACAATGTCGTGCTCATCGGCAATTCTTTCATGACTCACGAGAGCCTGACCGTTCAAGCCTCCGTCGTGTACGATTGGAAATCCGACATATTGAAAACACGACCTCCACCAAAGCCGCCTATGCCCGGATCTCAAAATTTGTCTTCTATCGCGTCTCTCACCACCCCTCAAGACTCGGGTAACTCACCCGAGTCTGATGTTCATGCTGTTGACCCTCCGAACGAGCGCGTCGCTCCCAGTGTCCAATCCCTGACTCCACCCCCTCGTCCAGCCAGCACTGCTGCTAACACCATTGCTACCAGCATCGCCCGCCCCAGACGCGCAACCCTACCGTCGAATGCTTTGTCCATGGAGCCAGATGTTATGCGTATGCCTCCAAAGACAGGAACTCACGCCAAGACTGCATCGGCCAGCATTCCGTCGAACTCTACCTCCGACGACTGGATCGAGGCTGATTATACAGGCGGATCCACCATGGTATATCCCTCGATTGCTCGTGGTGTCGTTGTTAACCTCGTATTCAAACAGGATCCTATCTCGCCAGGGGCAACCGATCCAGTTGATGACGGTGGCGCCTACTCTCCTGCGTTTGTAAGCATATGTCCCGGAATTTACTCCTGATCGACTGCTAATCCAAATATCCTAGAGTTCCCCGGAAATTACACCGTCGAAGGGTGAAGGCGACGTCCCTTCCTCTCCAGGACGCCTTCTTCTCATCGATGAGGAGAGTTCGGTTGAACCCAGTACCCACAATCTCAAAGTCATGGATCCATCGGGTACCATCAAACCTGTTTTACGAGCCTGCGAGTGCAAGATCTCCGCAAAGTCACCCATTCCCCTGGCATCCCAGGGCGAACACCAGGTTGAGTGTGCATCTTGGTAAGCGTTTTTCCACCACATATGTCCTCGACTGAACGTATATACCGCTGTTAGTGAACCATCTGCATCACCGCCGACCGTAGCATCAACCGAGGTACCCCACCTCTCCCGGGTCAAAGTCACGAAAACCCCTTCAGAAGCGGACACGGAGCATGATTTTGAAGACCTGATTGCCATTTTGAGGGAGTTATCCGCGAACCAGGGCTCGCCACCTCGATCTTCGGCTGTTTTTTCGCTGTGGAGGGAGAGGAAACCAGACCCCATCGGAGTTAGCGCCGCCCAGTTCAAGGTTTACCTTCAACTCGCAGAGTCGACTGGAATCATCACCGTCGAACAGCATCAAGATGGAGATGGACGCGTTACCCTCCGTCACGAACGGAACACCAATTCTGATGGTCCCCCGCAACACACCCCACCACAACAAGGGGAGTCACCCACTGGTAGCGCTCCTTTCGCCCCGCTAGTCGAATTTTTGAAATCCAAGCAATCGACGAGCGGTCAACCGGTTTCGTTTTCCGTGGTCTTTTCCCACCTCGTCTCGACCCTCACCTACCCTGGTTTGGCATCCTTATGTTGTAGTGTCCCTGGAGTGACAGCCTTTGGTCAATATATTGACGCAGCAGTTGACTCCGGACTCATTTCATTGGTCGGGGGAACGACAGCCTCCAGAGATGCGCTGCTCTCTCTCCGCGGGGGGCTACCGGACAATTCACCCCCGGCACCCCCGGCACAACCAATGGCCTCCACCTCGTCTCTACCTTCCCCCCCTTCCCCACAAGAGGTGACGGCTCCCCTGCCATCAGTCAACACCAAATTCCGGGACCTCATCGCGGTTTTGACAGAGCTTCAGGCGTCAACCGGGGATTCGGCATTTAGGTTCCCTAGCGTGGCCCCGTTGCTCCTGGAGAGAAGACCCGACGCCTTCGCATCTGTTGGAGTTACGAAGTTCAGGGATTACGTTGCCCTTGCGGTGGAGAATGGTGTAGTGAAGGCCTGGTGGATGAACCAAGATGATGGCTCGTTATCGCTCAATAATCCTGGACCCGCAGGACCGGCTGCCCCCACCCAATCCAGCAAGCCATCAGACGTTATTACCACCCCACCACCACCGTCCACAATCCTAAAGGGGGGTGGAGTCAACCCAAAGTTCGTGGACCTGGTCGAGACATTAGGAGAGTTGTGGAAGAAGGGGGACAAGCGGCCGCTTTTGTCCCACGTCGGATCCGAGCTGATGAAGATCCCAGGGAGCAGGGCAAGGACGCTGAATGCCTGCGGCTCCATCAACTTCAAGGCCTACGCAAAGCTCGCGAAGGATGCAGGAATCGTCGAGATTTACGAGGTACCCGGGAAGCTGGCGACTATGTCGCTTAATCCGACGATTCGAGTGAAGGCCGGCTACACCTGAGTTACTGAAGGGTCCGGTTTCGCTGGCCCCATGCATGGACCACGCAATTTCTTGATTGTGATCACGCTTGTATTAAGTATGTCGAGTGTTGTAGTGTATTCTCTCGAAATACCTTCGTGCTCTTGTATAACTAGCAATCTTATTCCCATCTGCTCGTCCGCCATTAAAGTTCCAATCCCTTGAAAGGCATTAAGTCACTAATAATTGATCCCCAGCCCTTCCTCTGTCTCGGTTAATCCAGTTGCTTATCGACCTACAGTCGCTAATGCGCGCTTCCTTGCAGGTCCGTACGTACTTCGCGGCAGTTTGATCTGTGGTGTACCGTCGGGTTTTCTAAGCTGAATTCACGTTCCAATGCCCCAACTTCGACCTGTCCGCGCGTTTCCTAGTGCTCGTCTTGGCCTTGTGTGTCCAACGTTGTAGCTACGCTACTTCCCTGTGAACCTGCCCAACGACGACGCCCTCCCCTCCTCTG
>Ga0307511_10007136_pt1 | contig 11259 bp, 13 predicted proteins | sample 13_EM_MG_FD_200266 | JGI IMG/M metagenome (GOLD analysis project Ga0307511, IMG submission 200266) | Populus trichocarpa ectomycorrhiza microbial communities from riparian zone in the Pacific Northwest, United States - 13_EM | ecosystem: Host-associated > Plants > Roots > Unclassified | place...
GGAGAACTCTGCTCTGACTGAGCAGGAAAGTGCCCTATATCATGAGCCAACTGAGCTTGTGCATAAAGTGCAGGAGTATGCAGGAGCAAATGGTGAGCAAGGAAACATCTTTTGGGGCCCTGGTACCATTGATGAACAACTTGCAGCAGTGGTAGGTGGATTTTTGTCCAATTGTCCAAGTGCTCAAATCAACAACTGCCACAACAGCAGAGTGGGGGTGAACCTCATGAGGAGGTTCCATCACTGCTCTCTGAGTTGCCCCAACCAGCACCCACCATACTCCCCTTGGAAATGACTAACACTGTACCTGCATCACATGTCAAGCGGAAACACAAGTTTGAGCTTGTCATTGAAATACCAGCAAAGAGGTTCAAGGCACTCAACCATCCTACATCAAACCACCCTTCAAGTTCTTCTGTTGCTTCCTCTAGCCACACTGCTCTGGACCCCTCCTCAGTCACCATTACTACCCATGGAGCAGCAAAAAACTCCCAGAATTGCCTCTCTAGTGGGTCAATTGTCCGCAAGGTCCCAGGTACCAAATTCAAGGTGGACCTTGATCCAGAGATCTGTGGTGTTGCAGTCACAAGAGAATTCATGTGGATGTACTTTGGCGTGCACCTCTTCCGTTCATTTTCTCAGACTCCCAAGGCTCAGTTTGAGAAACATGGGTATGATCATTTTGTTTGTGTGCGCAGGGTAGGACAGACCAAATGAAATTTCTCTGTGTCTCCACACTTGATTGATATGCACACATTCCCATAGGCTCACCACCCTCAACTGCCTTCTGCCCCTGGGAAGCCAGGTCTTGTCACTCTATTTGAAGAGAGACCATGGCCAGCATATGAGAATTATAGGCTATTCACGTGTGCCAACACCCACACCTCTGGAAAATGGCAGTACATGGGGTTGTACAAAGCGACAAGGCTTCCTGCTTGGAGCCCAGAAGAGGTCAAGCATCAGAGACCTGCGGTGAGTCCCCTTCTCTCATCTGGGGCTTTTCTCTTCCAAGTGATGGGGCTGAAGGATCTGGGGGTCAGGTTAAGCGGTACTGGTCAACAGAAGTCAGGAAGATGGAGTGGGCACATCCCATACTTGCCCGAATAATGTTACGACAAGAGTTTGGTCATGAACCTACAGCTCATGAGGTTACTAGCCAGATAGGAAGGCTTAAGGAGAAGTCTGTTTTACCCCCCTCATTGAACACAATCATTGCAGCATTTGAGAATGGGCAGGAGGTATGTCCATTTCACTGTTGTATCCACACTTCAACCACCACCTCAGTTTATGTTGCAGAAAGTGTACCCGTGGAAACTTGAGTGTAAAGGATATGAAGAGAATCTCCAGTGGGAGATAGCTGTTGCATTCCCCCATCACAAGGACAGAGCAGCAAAGGAGGCTGGTTCGTCACAGTGATGGAGTGCTCCTGCCAAATTGCGTTGGGATATTCTGAGATCTCAGTCAGATGTTACTGCTGTTATATGCGCTAGTGTGTATGATACTTGAATGTGTGACTAGACCCGAATCCAAGGAGTCCGTGAAGCATTCATGCTGCCAAAGTTGTGGAGGTGGGTCACGGTAGTCATCCTGACATCCTCCAGAGGTTCATGAGACCTGACCCTCGATGACCGGTCCTGTGGCCTTGCACGAAATTAGTGTACTCGGAGACTTTGGGGTTGATTTATAGTATGTATAGGGGGGAAGATCATGCTCACTCCCCTGAAATCCCTCACTGACAAAGTTTACAAGGAGATGGGATCGTTGTAGCTTCCATAGGGCCCATCTTGTGTGCTGCCCCGGTGCACTCTGGGTCGGAGCCTGAGGTCCACCGAATATCATAAACACAGGCCCGCGCCTCATTTGACGTCTTTGCTCCGAGGGACAAGCCTCCGCGACACCCGAGCCCAGAACCCCATTGGACCCAGCCTAAGAATGTTCGGCATTCAAGAACCAAGAAATAATTTATCTACATTGATACAATAAATGTCAAATTGCGCCCCCGACCTAACGACGGGAGAAGGAGCGAAACAGGAAAAAAGATCCAAGTCGATCGTAAAAGCGCATGAGGGAGTTGGTCATTTCGTAAAGAATCGGTGGAGGTAGCGCAGAGTTGCGGTAGGTAATTTTCATGACTCCTGGGCAGAGCGGTGTGTAGTGTGCGTGGATGCGGTGAAGGCGTTGGTGTACTCAGGCATCTCGCTGTGCCGATGGCTGTTGCTATTCGGTGACGGCCGCGGCTGCGGAGGGCGGTACGGGTCGTCGTACACGATGTAACCCTGTGTTCCGCTACCAGAGAGTAAGGGCCTCTCTAACTCAGCATGGACCTGCGAGAAGGTGGAAGGGTTCGTAGGGTCCTGGAAACGTAGCAACCCTCGTTAGAAGCGTTAAAGTAAACGAGGAGGGCCGCGCACATATAACAGTGGACGCTGCACAGCAGCTTCTTCCACTCCCAAGCTAGGTCTCTCTACTTCAGGATCGAATAGAGACACCGTTCCAGACGTTTTACGGATTCTGGGCATTTTGAGACCCCCTCGTTTGCGCAAGAAGAACAGCCCGAATGCTATAAGACCCAGCACGGCCAAACCGCCGACCGCACCTAACGAACGCAATGCAAAGACACCTTAGTCCTTACTGGTCGGAGGGGGTTGTCAGTGAAACGGGAGGCATACCGCCGGCGATTACACCAACTGGAGTTTTCGACTTTGGGGGCTCCGTGATGGTGGCTGAGGGTGATTCTGACGACGAAGCTGAATTTTCTGCGTAAGGATCCGACCGAACTGTATATCCGAGGCAACGCTCACATGATGTGGTGCTCGAATGCTGTATTTGAGGGAATGTGGTCGAGCCGGTAGGTGTAAACGTTGTCGTGGGCCCGTCTGCGCGCTGTTCAGGGAGACCTGGCGTTAAATATGAGTTTCGATCTTGAATCCACTCGCCCAAACAACGCCCTCACCTCCTATTAACTTTGCCGTCTCGGGGACGAACGTGTCGTTCACCTGGGGATAACGTGAGACTCCCGGGCCGTCTGCGCCGATTCGTGCTCTTACCGTGACGTTCATGAACGCCCAGTGTGGTATGGGTGTCGTGACATAGAAGTCATCTGGTCGCCTACGACGCGTCAACGGAGGTTCGAAACGAGTGAATAGACACTCACACCCCAACATGCGCAACGCCACAAACCTTCGACCACTCGCTCCATTTTACCCAACCGGCGCCCTGACACGCCGCACACGCAGAGTACAGCCTGTTTTGGAAGATTCGCGTAAGCCCCTCGAGGGATCGGAGGTACCCCAAATAAATGTGCGTACGAGTACATAGGAGAGTTGCAATCACAGATCGCAAACTGGCTGTTGGTGTCATCTGGCGAAGTGTACACATATCCGGCGCCGATCGTTGGAAGGACGAACGCTATAAATTCACTATTGCATTAGCCAAGACTGGGAGACGACAGATCGCGATTTCGATTTGGATTTCGTGAATATGGCACGTACGGACGCCAAGGCACCGACTATCAAGGCTTTCCACAATTTTACAAGGATCCTTCCCGGCGGTGTTGTTCATCTGAGGTTATTGAAGGCAATCCAAATCAGTTTCTGAGTCAACGAAAGCACGTCAACACGCACCCATCCCCATTCGCTTCCACACGACGCCGTCTGTGCTCGTACTCGCCCAGTTTGTATTGTCAACAGAAACAGAAACAACCCTAACACCTTGAACAGGACCATCGTGCCTATCCTTCCGGCGGATATTCGAGAAACCGGTGGTCGTCAATGAACAGAAGAGAGGTAGTCGAGATTCACGACAGAGACCGAGGTGCGGAGTTCGGATGGATGTTTGGGGCGCGCGGGAAGAAAAAGAAGCGGGATTTTGTCGACGGGAGGGAGGGATCGTCTCAGTTCTTGTTCCTCTCTTTCACAGCATCCTCGTTCATCAGAGCGCCCTCTGACACGGAAGCAGTTTGCGCCAAACAATGGCTTTCTGTCTCTGACACCGCTTGGGTTGGTTTGACGCGAGAAGATCGCTCCGAGCTGTCAAGCCCAGTGCGGGAAGGTGGGAAACAGCAGAGAGGCCGATCAGCCGATCGCAGGTCAGTACAAAGGGGAGGCTGTTGTTCGTCGTCGCAGTCGAGAGGGAGACTCAGCAGGCCCTAAGGTATTCCTCATCACCCCCAACTAGTATTACTCTCCACCCTTGAATGGGAATCTTCAGTGTCCAAGTTCCTGACTCACACCTTTCGACGGGGAATCCGTGACCTCCCCCACAGCTGATGGTTCTATTCAAAGGCACCGTTCCTGCGGGGCGACCGAGTTCAGATTCGGCTGTGCAGCACTGATTTGCGTCGGGTAGGCGAGTGATCCACGTTCCACGATTGCGCGACGTCGGGCCCGGGATCACGAACCGCCCCCACCGTGGCTACACCGCATCATCATGGTCGTCGATCGACTTCGTTGATCTGGGTAACTCGGCAACCGAACACCCTCCACTAATGGCCCACCATTCTGGTTGATGGCGGCAATCTCGGGGCGTTTGCAGTTCGTTTTGGCAGGGTTTAGTGAGGCGAAGCACGTACGTGTTCTGGTATGCCGCTCGGCGGTTGGCTTGGGGTATATCTGAGTAGGTATACAACAGTCCAAACCAACTGCGGGGTATCTATTCTCCTCTGAACACCGGTTTCCTCTTCTGACTGAATGCCTCCAACGCCTCCACCCGATCGCGCGTTCTGAGTAATCTCTGGTAGCAAGTGCGTTCATGGACGAGTCCCTCTTCGACCGTCTCCTCTGCAAGACCTTTCATGATGGCCTCTTTTGCTGCAGCAAGAGCAAGCGGGGCTGGTAAAAGAGGTGGACGTAACACCCTATCAGAGACGTACTATATACAAAAATCCCGTTCGCTTCAACTTACCACACGCTTGCATCTCTCTCGCTAAAGCATACGCCCTATCCAAAGCAGAGGTGCCAGGTTCCGCAACATGGTCCACTACGCCTGCATTCACCGGGGACCGGTTAGCCATTCGGCAATTCAAAGGTACAAACAGGACACGCACCCCAATCTAGAGCCTGCTGGGCATCTAGCGACCTGCCCGTAAAGATAAGCTCTTTCGCCCTAGACGCCCCGATCAATCTCGGCAGCCTCTGGGTGCCCCCAGCGCCAGGGATGATCCCAATACGACACTCTGGTAATGAAATTTTGTCGACATTGTGAGCAACGATTCGTATATCGCATGCGAGAGCGAGTTCGAGCCCGCCACCGAGGGCTGGTCCATCAATGGCTGCTATCGTCGGCATGGTAAGCTTGGCTATCCGGCCGAACAGGCCCGCAAGGTCGGTAAGGAATTGTATGACATCTTCGTCAGACATTGTTCGCCTCTCCTTCAGATCTGCACCGGCACAGAACGAGCCGGGAGTGGATGAGTGAATGATCAGGACTCGGGTGCTGAGTGGGTACCGAAGGGGTTTCAGCGGGTGGACGGTGGCGGTAGACGCCGTGGGCGACTCACGAAGGATTAGAGGCAGCGAAAGCAACAGCTTCGTCGAGGTCCTTTAAGAGCTGCTTCGACAGCGCGTTCTTCGCATCCGGTCTGTTCAATGCAACGCAATACACGCCCGAAAGACCCTTAGCTTTCTGCATGTATGCTTGCGTTTTTGCACCATTCGTGACTGGCATGGCGAGTTGAGTGATGGAACTTGGGACGAGGAACCGCGCCCAGCGCGGGGGGCTTTTATGAGTGACTGTTGGGTGTTGAGCGATGGAGAAATCTTATCTGATAAAAACTTTCGGAATATGGAAATACTCACCCGGATCTGTCCGAGTTCCGATCCTTGTCCAGTCCTTGACAGCGGACTCCGTCACCCACCCATCCCTTCCGACAGGATGAATGACTACTCACTGGGGTCCACATGGTCATGTCCTATGAACACCCGTCCTAGCCCCTTCCAGGAGCTCGCGCAATTTTCCCTCAGATTGCGATCAGGTTCGGAGGTCCCTTAGATTGCCGTAATGCCCCTCCACGGACTTCCGTTGAAGGTCCCGTTGGGTCAACGATGTAATACCACTGGTCACCCAGTCAGTTTACAAGCATGAATAGTCCGACATCCACGAGGCGGGACAGTCGATAGCGCGGACCGGCACGAAACAGTACCACACCACCCGCTTCACCCTACGCTCCCCCCCTCACCAGAGTCGTAGAAACCTCCTGTAATAACTCCAAATGTATTTTTTCATGCGATCAGAGAACCCTGCCCTCCATAACGTCGGTAGCCATGATTCAGTGGGACGAAAACACGGAGATATGACCTAGGGTGGACCGCATTATCAAGGGAGCGGTCTGCTCACGTCTGATTTGCGTCTGATCCCGAGTTACAGAATCGGCCCGGCCCGGCCCAGTATTACTACCCCCGCCACTCAGGGTCTATCGTTACCGTAACCCCACATTCCAGCTTCGTTTGCCGCCAACCCCCATGTGTTTGGTGAGCGCATGATCTTCCCGACACTTCACGAGCCGACGTTCCCGTCCCCAACCCCGTGGGCTTTGCTGCCTTCTTCAGCTGGGGCTCCGCACCTGCCGCTTATACGTGCTATAAATCAACCCCGAAGTCCCAGAGTATACTAATCTCGTGGGAAGGAGCAAGATAAATCGGGGGTGTGGTCTCATCGTGGGCCTTGCGAGTTACGAGGTGGTGTCCCGACTGGCCGAATGGTCGTGGAGCGGGGTCGGCATCATCCTATCGGATGGCCTTACAAGCTATGCTACCATCACGACGTCCCCTACCTTCTCTTCCTTCCCTCATCCCCAGAAACGACCTCACTCTCAACTTGAAGCCCATAATACTTCTTCATCCGTTCAATGTGAACATCCCCAAGCGCAGCCATCGGGGTGAGGACCCCAGCACCTCCGACTTGCTTGTACGGGAGTTTGTCGAAGTTCAGCGCGAGCGCTAGAGCAGCTTCAGAAATCATCCGCGCGGTTCCGAAGTATCCAGGATCGCCGTCAGCCTTGATGACCGTCTTGATTTTGGATGACCCAGAGTTCGAGATGTTTGTGATTTCGAAGAAGCCGTCCCTAAAGCGCGCAATACGGTCAGTGCGGTCGCGCCGGAGAAAGTGGGGGTTACGTACGGGGAAGGCCCAGTACCTGGCTGTGGTAGGATGCGCTTGAGAATCCACCGCGTCTTCGAAGATGTTAGAGCGAGTACATGAGCTACAGCAACAGGGGAAGAGACTCACGGGCGGGAATAGGATACCGGCGAGGAACAGATATAACGAAAGTACCTCCAGCACTGCCTCATAGTACTTGGATTTGGCGGCGATCTCGGAATACACGAAATTATCGCCGTAAACATTCTCCGGGTGCCGATCCTGAGACCGCTTGAAGAGTGACCAGGTGTGGTGCACCACGGGTCGATTTATGCTGTACATGAAAAACTTTCCGCCGTACCAGACCTTGCCGTCGACTGGGACAGTCTGAATGAGTTTCGCGGGCTTGGTGGGAGCTCCCTTGGCTGCGGCGGAGTTAGTTAACGAGTAGTCACTAGTGTGCGGAGTGGCCAACTCACGTTCGCGGTAGGAATAGTCCATCAAGGCCTCAGCGGCGGCCATGGGTATCTCCTCAATACTGGATATTACTGTGGCTATGGATCCGCCGGAAGGACCTCCCTCGAGCTGGTACAAAGAAATCGAATCCTCGATATATGCGGATGGCCCGAGAACAGATTTCGCTGTCTTATTGGCAATGTAAACGGCGAGATCGGCGGGGACCGAGTCGAACCCGCAGCATGGAATTAGAATCGCGTTGTTTTTGTGAGCCAGATAGTCGTATCTTTTCCCCCCGAGGATGAGTCCGGTGGGCAGATGGAGAAATGGGGTGGTATCACGAACTTTTGGATTACGGTTTTGACGAAATGAGGCTCTCCAGCCAGATCGACGTAGTGGATTCCATGACTTGCGCAAGCTCTATCGGGGTGTAAGGACCGACCTGGAAGGCCGCAGAGAATTGTACACACCGGACGACGTGGTCACCGTACTTCCAATACGGCCCAACGGTATTAATCACGACCTTGGCTTGGGTGACTGCGGCTTCAACCGACGCGTAGTCCCCAACGTTTACAACGAAAACTCCAACTTCATGACCAATCTTGAGCCCCTCCTTGAGCTCTTCCAATTTCTTTTGTGATCGTCCCGCGATGGCAAACGTGAATGGAGTCGGACCGGAATGTTCTGGGTGAGAGTTGAGATACTCGGTGATGTACTTCCCGGTGAAACCTGGAACAATCACAACCTTCTTCAGTGACTCGTGTGATGGTGGTGTCGACAGTTTGCGTACCGGTTGCGCCGAGAACGAGGACGTCGTAGGGCATCGTCAGAGAGGGTATCCAAGGCGGGAGGGTATTTAAGGAAAGTGAGTTAGCTGGACTCGAAAGGATTGAATGAACGCGGATCAGAGCGGTCAGGCTTTTAGGGATAGGCGGCGCTGCGCTCGGCGGAGGGTGACGTCATCGAGGCCCAAGCGCTCACCCGCTAGGGCGTTTCAATCCCACCAGATAGACAGGAGTTTGGCGCAACTGGGGGTTGAAGGAGACCTGCGGGCGTAAGTGTGCCTCGATCAACATCGCCGGCTGAGGAGACGAAGTGCAGATCTTTGCTGCCTCCTGAGAGTCTGACCTTCATAAAATGGTTTTCAACATTTCCCGCGATCCAATCCACGAAAAAAATCAAACACCAACTTCATCTTCTCGTCCCCGTCACCCGTTCCCCGAGGTAACCTACCTTCTCATCGGAGAAGGCGAGCTAGCCACTCGCGAACTTGCCGCCGGGCGACGCTTGCTAGCCTGCGAGACAGACGCCGTTCAGCAACGGCCACGGAAGAAAAAGTGGGCTAACCACCAAACAGATCCACCTTTCAAACACGAGGGGGGGGATAAGATGGAGAATCTGTAATGCAACCGGCTATGGCGGTGCGAAAGCAAAAAATTGTACTGCCCGAAAAATCGGTTCTCCTCTCCGTTACACACTCGGTGCGGCTTCGACCCGGTTGTGCTTTGGCTCGCCCACCTTACTCAGGCAAAGATCTAGGAGGATGGGGTTGTCCGTTCATTGACGGTCTCCATGAGCACATATCGACTATTATATTATATTTGCAGATTCGATTCCAGCCAAACACACATGGAAACACAACCCGACCATCAATGGGACCCAACAATGTTGGGGCCCTGACCAATTCAAGAGTCACTTCAGAACGCAGCTTTACTGAGCATTTGAAAAGTACTGGATGGCTAAGACACCTGTCAGTAAGCACCCCGCGTCGTACAGAAAGTCGGCTCATGAGGCCTCGAATCTAACCATCAGAGATGAGGGCTTGCATGGATTTCTTGGAGGGTACTTGGTCGGGCTACTGGGGGTCTAAATGGTCGAAATCCATAATGGCCACCTCCCCGGAAGGGCACCGAGGACCAAATACCGGCCATCCCACCACATTTGCGTGGAAGGTTTCACGTACCTCTCCGGGAGGCGTAAAACAAAATTTCCAGTGACGGTGTCCCGAATCCATGCTAGCCGGGTGCCCTTTTGTGTGGACCTATCGACGACATCGAAACGAAGGCGATCCCGGACTCGCTGTACGAGGGAAGGGGGGTATCCTTGGATCCCCAAAGTCCCACCCCGTGTTTCCTGGGCCCGGGCACCACACTTTAGAACCATGCACAATAAGAAACCCTTCCAACGAATTCATGTTCGCGCTGGCCAGGATGTGCCCGATATTCTCCCCTGTCTGCGTAGACCAGGCTTGAATGGATCTGCTCTGTTTGAGGGCGAACAGCCTGGACCCGTCCCCCGATATCCTTAGGTCCAAATGTTCGGTCAAGGACCGGCGAACCACTCGGAGGAGTCGACCTCTTCCTGCGTCCCAGATACAATATTGCCCTCTTTCTGGTCCTTCCCCCTGCTCGAACCAAACGACGACAAAAGTGCCGTTCGCCAGGTGGGTGGCCGGAGTTGAGAAAGACGATTTGCACCCACCCGCTCCGTTGTCCAGAAATTGAGGGTCGCCGATCATCTCGAAGGGAAGTCCCTGGTGGTCTCTCATGCGGCTATCCTGGAGGTGGGATGAGAGCCCGAAGCAATTCTGTAGAAGGGGAGGCATCAACCGATGGGGAGTATAATGGCTGCTGTAAACGCGTACCCACCTGAGGCATCATTGGCGTGCAAATCACGCGGGGAGTGTTTTCGGACATTGTGCCCCAGCAAAGCTTGCGACTTGTGTTCTGATCGAGAATGACTAACCGTGGGGAACTTCAAACTCGCAGATGGCCCGAGAACAGATTTCGCTGTCTTATTGGCGAGGTAAGCAAGGGTGTCCGCGTGGGCGGAGTCGAAGCCGCAACGGGGAATCAGGATTGCATTGTTTTTGTGAGCAAGATAGTCGTATCTGTTTTCCGAGAGAAATGGTACGGCTTCGATTTGTCTGCGCTTGAGCTCGCCCCAGCAAAGATCTGGGGGAATAGGGTGGGGTTGTCATTGACGGTCTCCAGAAGTACATGTTGACTATTATAGTAATAGATTCGATTCCAGCTAAAACGCACATGGAAGGCCATCCGGAACTTTTTGAAACACAACTCGACCACCAGTGAGACCCAACCCTAGCCAGTTTAAGAGCCGCTTCAGAACGCGGCTTTACAAGTACGAGAAGGCTAAGGCACCTCTGTCAGTAAGCCCCTCACGTCATACAGAAAGTCCGCTCACGAGGCTTCGAGTCCAGCCATCTGAGAATGGTTTGCATGGACTTGTTGGGGGTACTTGATCGGGCTACTGGGGGTTTAAGTGGTTGAAATTCATGATAGTCACTCCGGATGGAGATCCAACGACCAAATACCGACCATCCCATCGCGTTTTGGTGGAAGGTTTCATGTACCTCTCTGGGAGGCGAAAAACCAAATTTCCGGTAGTGGTGTCCTGAATCCAGGCCGGTCGTGTGCCATTTTGTGTGGACCGGTCAACGAAGTTCAAACGGACTCGGTATGGGAATTCGCTATCAGACAATGGAAAGGGGGATGTCTCTGGTCCCCCAAACTCCCACCCCATGCGTGTTGGATGTAAGAGCCACACATGAGAGCCATGCACGATAAGAGGGCCTCTCAGTTGTTTCATGTTTGGCTCGTCTCGGACATGACTAGCGTATTCCCCTGTCTGGATCGAAAAGGCATCAATGGACCTGGTCGATAGGATAAACACCTTGGACCCATCCCCCGATATCCTTAGGTCCAAAGG
>Ga0307511_10007137_pt1 | contig 11259 bp, 8 predicted proteins | sample 13_EM_MG_FD_200266 | JGI IMG/M metagenome (GOLD analysis project Ga0307511, IMG submission 200266) | Populus trichocarpa ectomycorrhiza microbial communities from riparian zone in the Pacific Northwest, United States - 13_EM | ecosystem: Host-associated > Plants > Roots > Unclassified | place...
CTTCGAAGTCGCTGTCGGCCCGGGACACAAAGCCGGGATGGACGTGGGCGAGACCTGGTTCTTCACGTTCTGCGAAATGCCGAAGATCGCCTCGTGGAGTAGCGGACCGGTGTAGAAAGTACCCGCTATTTCAGCGCGCGCGTTCTTGTTCTCATAGCGCTGCTCCTGCAGGCCGATGCTGAGAGTGCCATCGCCAGTCACGAAGTTGGTCGGCGTCAGTGTGGTGAACCGGCGATCGCGCAGCAAGTGCGAGTCGCCCACATCGACACTGGCGCTCCAGGTCTGCGTAATGCGGTAGTTCGTGTGCAGGAGTACGTTGGTCTCCCGCGCGTGATTCACCGACCAGTCCGGACCGAAGTTCACGGTCGGATCCAGCAACGGCGGCAATTGAATCGCCGGATACAGATTGGTCAGGGTCGATTTGGGCGCACTCGGATACCTGAACGAGGCCGGCTCCACGACGTTTTTGTAGAACTGCTCGGCATCCAGGCTGATGGTCAAGTCCTCGATGGGCTTGAGATCAAACGCCGCTGAAATCAGTCCCCGGCCGCCCGCCGTGTTGTCGATGCCAGAGTCGACATCGCCATAGACCGCATTCACGCGGGCGCCAAAGATCCCCCAGGTGTCGCCGAAGTCGACGTGACCAGCCGCCGTACCATATTCGTTTCCGAACGCTTCCATCGACAGATAGGTCTCTGGCGTGGGTCGCTTCATGGTCAAATTGACGATACCGGATGGCGTCGTAAAGCCGTAGTACAGCGCGGAGGCGCCCTTCAACGCCTCGACACGATCCTTGTCCTCGAGCGGCAGGTCGACCAGGTTGATAATGGGCAAACTGCCGTTGAGGCGGTAATTGGCGCGGTTATCCACGGCGATGCCGCGGATCGAAATGTTGTTGTAGACCGTCGGACTGGTCTGCGAGCTCGTAACACCCGCGGTGTTTCGCAGAGCGTCGTAGATGCCATGCGCCTGTTGCGACTCGATGACTTCGAGTGGCACGACAGCGATGGTGAGCGGCGTGTCGAGCTGACGAGCGCCGCGAAAGCTTCCCGCCTGCACGTAGTCCGCGCTGTAAGTCGATTTGCGATCACCGGTTACGACGACTTCTTCGAGGGTCAATTCACCCTTCCGCCCTTCACTATCGGACGCGCCGACTGCAGGCGCATCAGCGGCTTCTGCCGCCGCCGCATCCGCAGAAGACGCTGTGTTGGGCGCGGCGACGCCGCCCATCAACAATGTAACCACGCCGCCGGCCGCCCCCAGCCGAACCCGTATCCCAGTGCCTTTCAGCATCTTATACCCCTGATCTAAATGAGAATCAGTGCGATTTAGCCATCCGAAATGTATCATGCAGCCTGAAAATATAATATTGTTTTTTTACACCCAACAACACAATTTGTCGAGAGATGTATTTTCAGCGTGGCAGGGGCGCCACATCCAGGGTCGGTGTTGCTTCCAGGAGCTCGCGTGTGTATTTGTGGGCCGGTTCGCCGAATACCGCCGTAACCGGGCCCTCTTCAACCACTATGCCGCCGGACATCACCACGACCCGCGTGGCAATCTGCCGGACGACCGCCAGGTCGTGTGTGATAAACAGGCAGGCAAAGCCGTATTGCGCCTGTAGTGTCTGAAACAGTGTCAGGATCTGCTGCTGGATGGTTACATCCAGTGCAGAAACAGGCTCGTCCGCGACGACCAGCCGCGGCCGCGAGACCACCGCTCTGGCAATAGCAACGCGCTGGCGCTGTCCCCCTGACATCTGGTGTGGATACCGATCTGCAAAGGAAGGCAAACCGACTTCCTCCAGTATCGACTGGACGCGCGAGCGTCTTTCCGCTGCATCGATGTCATCGACATGACGCAAAGTCGCCGCAACGATATCGCGCACCCTGCGCCGAGGATCCAGGGATGAATACGGATCCTGAAACACGAGTTGGGCTGCACGCCGGAATTGCTTGCGTTGAACAGCCGTCATGGCGGCGAGCTCGACGCCGTCGAAACGGATAGTCCCTGCCGCCACCGGTTTGAGTCCAAGAATAGCTCGACCGAGGGTCGATTTCCCGGAGCCGCTGGCGCCGACAATCGCCACAATCTCTCCGGCCCGCACGTCCAGGTCGACGCCATGAACCACTTGATGGGGAACTGCTCTGCGCCAGAATCCGGGTCGCCCCGGATATTCGATGCAGGCTTTGCGTACCTCGAGAACGACGGGCGCCGAATCCGGCGGCGGCACGAGATCCGCACTGCCCCGGGGTAACGAAGCCACCAGCCGTTGAGTGTAGGGATTCTGTGGGTTGGCCAGGATCTGGTCGGTATAGCCACTTTCCATCAAGCGGCCCTTCTCCAACACGATTGCCCGCTCGGTGTAGCGCGCCACCAGTCCTAGATCGTGCGTGATCAGCAGCACCGCAGTCCCATTGTCGTGCGCCAGTTCCACCATCAGTTCCAGCACTTCGCGTTGGCTCAAGGTGTCCAGAGCAGTCGTTGGCTCATCGGCGATCAGCAACTTCGGCTTCAGCAACAGCACCGACGCCAGCATGATCCGTTGGCGCATGCCGCCCGAGAATTCATGTGGATACGCTTTCAGGCAACGGAAAGGGTCGGTGATGCGTACACGTTCGAGCATGGCGATTGATTGCCGACGGATCTCGTTGCTCGGCAGGCGGCGGTGTAGCTGCATTCCTTCCGCAAGCTGCCGCCCGAGGGTCATGGCGGGATTCAAGGAGACCATGGGCTCCTGAAAAACCATTCCAATCTGCGCACCTCGGACTTGGCGCATCGCGGGTGCGCTGAGTCGGGTCAGGTCGCACCCTTGCAGCTCAATTCGACCGGCCGTCTGTCGAACTCCAGGCGGCAACAGACTCAGGATGGAACGGGCTGCCAGCGTTTTTCCACTACCCGATTCTCCAACGACGGCGACAAATTCTCCGGCGGCTACGTCGAACGAGAGACCTTCCAACAACGTTCGGGTCTCCGATCCCTCGCGTCCAGAGGTCTCGATGCGGACGCCATCAAATCGCAACAGCGGAGCCGCCGCGGACGCAATCACGTTTCTCTCCGTGGATCGAGCCAGTCGCGCAGCGCATCGCCCAGCAGGTTGATACCCAGCAGGGTACCGGCAATGCACAACCCAGGGACGATGCTCAGCCAGCCGGCGATGTCCATGTACGGTCGAGACGCCGACAGCATGTTTCCCCAAGTAGGCGCGGGAGGCGGCACGCCAACGCCCAGGAAGCTCAACGCGCTCTCTGACAACATCGCCCAGCCAAACAGACTCGTCGCCAGGACAACTACCGGTGGCAACACATTGGGAAGAACGTGGCGCAAGATTGTCCCCAGCGCGCTGTCACCGGCAGAACGCGACGCCTCGATAAATTCCCGCTCGCGGATCGACAGCACCGTGCTACGAACGACCCGCACGACTGATGGGGTATATGCAGTGCTGAGAGCCAGAATGATGCTGCCGTTACTGGAGCCAAGAACGGCGATCAAGGCAAGCGCCAGTAGAATTCCTGGGAACGCGAGCACCGTATCCGTTCCCATCATCAACAGCCGGTCTGTCCAGCCACGCAGGTAGCCAGCCAGAAGACCGAGTGTTGTGCCCAATGTAATCGCTACTACGACAGTGGCCAGGGCAATCAACACGCTGATTCGCGCTCCCAGCATGGAGCGGCTCAGCACATCCCGTCCGAATTCGTCCGTACCGAACCAGTGATTCAGTGCCGGCGACCCGAGTGGGTGGGCCAGATCGATCGCAATCGGATCGTAAGGCATCCACACCAGTCCGACTCCAATGGTCAACAGCAGCGCACCCACGAGAGAGATCCCGAGTATCGCGTTCAAGCCGGCGTGGCGGAGCCGGCCTCTCATCGAGCCGTCACGCGCGGATCAAAGATGGGATAGCACAGGTCAACCAGCAGGTTGACGACGACATACACGACCGCCGTGAACAGCAGACAACCTTGAATGACCGGATAGTCGCGCGCCAGGACAGAATCCACCATCAGTCGCCCGAGTCCTGGCAAGGTAAAAACGGTCTCGATGACCGCGATCCCGCCGAGAAGATGGCCGAGAGTCAATCCAACCAGGGTTAACGTCGGAGCAAACGCATTGGGAAAAACGTGCCGCGTTAGAACAGCGCGCTCTGACAGCCCTTTTGCGCGGGCGTGGGTTACATAGTCGAGCTGCAGGACGTCGATGGAGCTGGCGCGCATCATGCGCGTCAACACGCCACTTTCGGTGATTGTGAGCGTCACCACTGGCAACACCAGGAAAAGAGCAGCCTGGGCGGCGCTTTCTGAAAATGGCACGTAGCCGACGAACGGCAGCCACCCCAGTTTCAAGCCGAACAGCAACAGCAGCACCAGGCCCAACCAGAAGCTGGGGACTGCCAGTACGACGGTGGCTGCTCCAACCACAGCCAGATCAATCACAGAGTTGCGACGCCATGCGGCGATCAGGCCGGCCGCCGCCGCAATCAAGGTGGCCAGTGTCACGGCGACCAGCACCACTGCCGCCGTCAAACCAAAATGCTGCAGGATCAATTCGCCGACGGGCTCGCCGGACACAATGGAGCGGCCCAAATCCCCTTTCAGGGCATGCTCGAACCAGGAAACAAACTGGACCGGCAGCGGTCGATCCAGTCCGAGATCGGCGCGCAGGCCCGCGATCGAGGCTGCATCGGCACCCTCTCCCAGGAGCACGAGTGCCGGGTCCCCGGGGATCAGCCGAATGATGAGAAACACCGCGACCGACACGAGCAACAGGGTCGGGAGCGTCAGCAGCAGTCTTTTGCAGATATAGCCGAGCATGGTTTGGGATCAGCGCAAGCTGACGCCCCACAGTCGCGGCTGCGCTGACATCCAGTTCTGATGGCCGACCACCTCGGAGCGGACAACGGAGAGTCGGGATGAGTTGTAAAGCACCACTGCAGGAACCTCTTCAAGGAAGTCGCGAGTCAAGGTGTCGAAGACGGCCTGTCTTGCCGCCGGGTCGGCAGTTTGCAGGGTCTGATCGAGCAACTCGCGCGAGCGGAGCGTATCCCAGACCTTGCGAGGTTCCTGGCGCTTGTCACCAATGAAAGTACCGAAACTCAGCGTCGGATCGAGCCTGGCGGAAAACGATTGGACCATGAGCTGGTAGTTACCCACGGTGTAGCGAGACAGGTGCGCAGGCCAATCGACCGTGTCGATCTGTAAATTGATGCCCGCTTGCGCGGCCATTGCCTGAATGACCACTGCCACATCGAACATCTGTGGGTCACGCCGGCTGGTGACGAGTTGGATGGCGCGGCCGTCATATCCGCTCGCTTGCAGCAACTGGCGCGCTTTCGGCAAGTTGACCGATCGCAGTTGCGCCTCCACGGAATGGTGGAATGGGCTCGCCACCGGGATGGGAGAGTTGTTCGCGGAGGCCGTGCCACGAGTGATGGCCTTGGCTAGACCAACCGCATCGATCGTGAGCGCAATTGCGGTTCGTACCCTCACATCCTGGAGCAACGGATCGCGGGTCTGTATCAGCAGCGAATAACAATCGAGAATGGGGACCGACTGGAACTGCAGATCCGTTCTGCCGCGGATTCCCAAGAGCTCTGACGGGGCGAGATTGTCGATGATGTCGAGGCTTCCGCGAACCAGCGCGGCGCGCGCCGCTGAGCTGTCCGGAATGATCAGGAATCGAAGCTGATCGACCAAGGCATGCTTGCCACCCGTGTTGCCATCACGCGGTCCGGGCAATGAGGCGTAGTGCGCAAAGCGATTGAGCTGCACAAACTCGTTGTGCCGCCACTCCCCCAACCGGAAAGGGCCGGTACCGATCGGCGCAATCCAACTTCCGTCCGACCCCACTGAGGCCGGATGCAGGATCCCCGTACCGCCACAATCCGCCCTGGCCAGAGTGGTCAGAAACATGGGCGCCGCACGATCGAGTGTGATCACCACGGTGTGGGGGTCCGGCGCGCTCATCGAAACTATACGTGCGATCCCGTTCGGGCCGAATACCTCCAGGCAACGCCAACGAGTCTCGGGCTTCAGGTATCGCCGCAACGACCAGATGACCTCAGCGGAGGTCAGTGGCGCGCCGTTGTGGAACACCACTTCCGGCCGCAGCGCGAAAGTGTAGACCCGACCATCAGCCGAGACCGACCACCTACCTGCCAACATTGGCCCCACCGACCCGTCCTCGCGTGACGCGACCAGCCCCTCCACGATGTGGAGCAACACGCCGTCGGTGTTTTCATCGCGCCGCGTTCCAGGGTTGGTGGAGACGATGTCGGAGTTCAAACGGGCGCGGAGCAACGGAGCACGCGCTACCGTGGTCTCGTCGACCGCGGCAGGCGCGCGCGCGGACGCGAAGCCCAGCATGAGCACCCCGCAGACAGCCAGGGTTTTCAGCGCACGCGCCAGATTGCCGCCACCAGCCACTTCGGTTGCACTATTCCCAGGAAAACACCCCCTGCGGAGTATTGTCGAGATTGAGATGTCTTTTCAAGTTTAAAAAGACAAAATAGGCGCCGCACACCGCCCCCTAGTGAGAATCCCGCGGCTGCAGCGCTTCGGCGATCGTATTTTCGCTCTCAGTCCGAAGGGTCTGCTTGATGTCGCTCCATCGCTTCCACTCGGGCTCGTCGACCAGCGTCGCCCGGACTTTCGATACCACCTCGTCCCGCCGGCCGAAGGCCTCCAGGTTCCGGTAGCGGTACACGAACAGCGAATCCCACGGGCGACCCACCGGAAAGCGGTTCATGAACATCTGGTAACCGCCCAGAACACCCTCCCGCATCCACCCCGTAACCTGCGGAATCACATAGGCGTCCACGTACTTTCGGTATTGATCGGCTGAGGAGTATTCGTAAGGGATTACGTAGTAGACGCTGTCCGCCTCCGACCCGGGGTCGTCCGCCTGTCCTTCCCAGGAAACATCAGCCGAATACGTATCAACTGGCTTCGCGAGACGCAGGCCCGCGGCATTGAGTCCGCCCGGCTGGGTTCGCTCGATCTGCTTCCAGCGTTGCGTGTCCGCAAAGTGCGTAAAGCGCAGAACCGTCATCGCGTCCCACGTCGCCGGCGTCGTGAAGGGATTGAAAAGGATTTGATAGCTGCTCAGCACCCCCTCCTGTTTGAGTTTGGCCAATCTCGGCAGCAGGTCGCTTTGCAGATAGGTACGAAACGCGGGGCGGTTCGCGGGCTCACTGCGATACGCGATGAGAATGCTGGTCGGACCGCCTTCGGCGTGCGCGGGGGTCGCGCCGGCAGCCAACACGACGGCCAGGACAGCAATGAGTACCGATAGACCGCGAAGTTTAGTTATCATGAACGCTCAATCCCTCGTGCTCAAAACGTTGTGGAACCCAAGCTCAAATGCAGACACAACACGCCATTTTCGCACCCATCATCCACGCCATCGGCGAGCGGGAATTTCCTGCCGTCATTGCCGAGTCGGTGCGTCAATATGTCGCGTTCGACCTCGTTGCGATCATTTCGCACGGTCGAGCTGACAAACCAACGCTGCTGTTCGACAACTTCGACACCGTGGGTGGGCGCGGCGGGATGGAGAATTACATCCGTGTCACCCACGCCGTCAACCCTATTCTCGGCCGGGCGATGTGCCGGGCGGGCGCGTTCCGCGCACGCGACTTTGCTGTCACAGCGCCCGACGTCAACGCTAACCTGCGGTCATACATGGTGAAATCCGCGGACGAGGAGCTCGGATTTCGGACCCTGGGATGGCCCGAGCGACTGGAGGAAGTCGGTCTGTATTTCGAATCCACGGGCCGGCTGATCGAGTTGAGTCTGTACCGCCAGCGTGTCCATCGAGCGAATGACGACAACACGTTGCAGCATCTCGAGGAGCTGCGCTCATCACTCGCCGCAGCATTCAACAAGCATGCGGCTCTGGTTCCGCTGCTGCCGCCGCGTGCTACCCTGCTGACACCGCGAGAGACCGAGGTCACCCGATTGCTGCTGCTCGGCTTGGACTCGGCCGATATTGCGCTGCGCCTCGACATCAGCCGCCATACCGTCAAGGACCATCGCAAGCAGATATTCAGGAAACTCGAGGTAGGCTCGCTGGCGCAGTTGTTCACAATGTTCAGCGGGCTCGCCCGCTAACCCCCACCCGGGAGGGATGGCGACGCCGGGCGGATCGCGGCACGCTCGGCGGTATGAATTGCGTTCGTACGCCGCCGGCGACCTGCGCCGCGCTTCGCGGTTGAGGGGCCGTGGCTAGCCACGAATTCCGAATTGCAGCCGACGCCAGACGCTTTTGGCGATCTCGAAGTCCTGAATTGCAACTCCGGTCAGATCGGCAACGACAATCTCTTCCGGTGCGAACGCGATCGGCGCTTCGAGCAGTGTACCCAGCTCAATCAGCGAGGCCGGATCAATCAGCCCCGCGCGGACAGCCCAGCCCGCCTCACCGTGGTCGACACACTGCGCGATTGAGTCAACTACAGTACGGCCGCGGGCGAGGATCTTTGGATCCAACTCGCGCTTACCGGGACTGTCCGCACCTACAGCAACGATCCGGGCCCCAGGTCTGATCATGTCCACGCTCAACAAAGGCTCCGTGGACGGCGTCGTCGTCACAATCACGTCGGCTCGTGCACACAGCTCTTCGAGTGAAACCGCCTCGCCGCGCACCTCAGTTGCTAGCGACGCCGCTCGGCCGCGATTTCGGGCCCACACCAACACCGAGTCGAGCCCCAGACGACGTTTGATCAGCTTGGCTTGCAGTCGTGCTTGTGTGCCCGCCCCGACGATTCCCAATGTGCGCGACCCGGCTCGATGTATAGCGCGGGCCGCAATTGCTCCCGCCATAGCAGTGCGCTGGTCAGTAAGGTGACCCTGGTCGTGCAACAGAGCCAGGATCTCACCGGTGCGGGCGCTCATCACCGCCATGAATCCATTGCTGGAAGGCAGATTCAACTCGGGATTGCGATAGAAGCTCGTGGCCAGCTTGACTACGAACACCTCGTCGCCCGTCACCGCCGCGGCCTTTACATGACAATCGCCGGGAGGCTCGTCAAACCCCAGGTGCAGCACTGCGGAAACCTGCGTCAGGCCCGCGGAGTAACGCCTGAATCCCGTCTCAACCGCGGCGATCGCTGCCTCTTCATCCAGCGCAGCCAGGATTTCGGCAACGTTTACGACTTTCATAGTGCCATCTCTCGCCTTCGACCCTAAGTGATCCAATTAATCTACCCGGGAACCCGTCGCATGACCACAACATCGCTGTTTGATCGAATCCTCCTGGCCCATAGCGCGATCCGACCGCAAGTCTCGGTCACGCCGCTCGAGCGCAGCCGCGCACTGTCGGCAGCACTTGGGTGCAACGTGTTGCTGAAGGCGGAGCATCTGCAGCCCACGGGCTCGTTCAAGATCCGTGGTGCCACCAACAAGATTCATGTTCTCGGGGAGACAGCACGCAGCACGGGAGTGATTACGGCCTCGACAGGCAATCACGGACAAGCGGTCGCCCGCGCGGGCGCGATGGCGCGCGTGCCGGTCACCGTCTATGTCGCTGCCTCGACGGTCCCAGAGAAGATGGAGGCCATCCGAGGCTGGGGAGCCGAGCTGGTTGTACTCGACGGAAATCCACTCCATGCGGAATTGGAAGCCCGGCGCCGGGCGGCCGAGCAAAACAAGCCGTACATCTCCCCTTACAACGATCTGGATGTGGTCGCCGGCCAAGGAACGCTCGGGGTCGAGTTGGCGGAACAGGCACCGGAGTTGGATGCAGTATTCATCTCCGTCGGCTGTGGAGGACTCATCGGTGGCACGGGCAGCGCACTCGAGCAGCTTCGGCCGGAGACTCGCGTCGTCGGCGTGTGGCCCGAGAACTCGCCCTGCCTGCTGCGGGCACTCGAGGCCGGCAAAATCATCGACGTTCCGGAAAGCGCCACACTGTCGGATGGTACTGCAGGCGCCGTGGAGCCTGGATCGGTCACTTTTCCGATCTGCCAGTCGGTCATCGATCAAACTGTCACCGTCACTGAGTCGCAGATCGCCGCGGCGATGCGTCGCATCGCCGCGGCAGAGCGTTGGATCGTCGAGGGTGCCGCCGGGGTAGCCTTGGCCGGCCTCGAAAAGCTGGCTCACGACTACCGAGGCGGCACAGTTGCGGTGGTGCTGTGTGGGCGCAATGTTGCACTCGAGACGTTTCTCGGCGCTATTGCAATGACTTGAGTCACCCGACCCGCTCAGAAGCGGGTCGAGACGGAAAACTTCACCACCGCGGGCGGCCCTTCCGCCAGGAACAGAGTGCCCGTCGACGCCCAGTACCGTTTGTTGGTGATGTTCTGGCCATTAACCCGCATCGTGAGTTGCTGTCCGAGGAAGTCACGCACGTATGATGCACCCACGTCGAAGGTCGTATAGCCGCCAGTAAATGCCTGATTCAGTGAATTCACAGCCTGCGGCCCAACGTAGTAGACACCCGCAGTGGCGCTCAGCCCCGGCACGAGTGCCGACAAACGGTACTCGCCCGCAAGAGAGTACGTTTGCTTGGCGGTGTCCTCGATCTCCTTGCCTACCGCAGTCGGCGTGATCGTGTTACCGACGATGATCGTGGGCGCGCCGGAATCCTGCTTCGCATCGAGATACATTCCACTCGCAATGATCGAAAGATCGGGCGTCACCTCGCCCGTCAAACTGACCTCCACGCCACGGTAAACCGCGCGACCGTCTTTCACATAGAGGTTTGCGCCGTTCACGTAGGCGGAATCGCGGCTGATGTCGAAATAGGCGGTCTGGAACAGCACGCCCGGGCGAGGCTCAATCTTGACGCCGCCTTCCCATTGTTTGCTGTTGCTGGGACCAAGCTGAACGTTTGCGTTGGCTGCGGTGGTCGGCCCGGGGGAAGTAGACTCCAGGCCCTCGATGTAAGTCCCATATAGGCTGATCCAGGGCAGCAGCTTGTATACGACACCGTAAGACGGCGACAGCGGCGTGGCATGGAACGTCTGCACTGCAGTGGTCTGGTCCGACTCGGTGTAGTCCGATTTGCGCACGCCGGCCAGCAGATCGAGATTCGAGCCGATTTTCGCCCGCTCGAACGCGTAGTATCCACGGTCGTCGATTCGGGTCGTGTCCGCGGGGAGAAACGCGGGAATAGCAAACTCGGGTACGGGACGGGGATCAAAGAAGTTCTGCGTACAAGGTGCCGGCGCCGCGCCCGCCGTCACCGGCGGGCAGTTCGGACGAACCGGCGTATTGGTGCGGGAATCCTTGACGTTCCGCGACGTGCCGACGAGCAGCTCAT
>Ga0307511_10007138_pt1 | contig 11258 bp, 13 predicted proteins | sample 13_EM_MG_FD_200266 | JGI IMG/M metagenome (GOLD analysis project Ga0307511, IMG submission 200266) | Populus trichocarpa ectomycorrhiza microbial communities from riparian zone in the Pacific Northwest, United States - 13_EM | ecosystem: Host-associated > Plants > Roots > Unclassified | place...
CGAGGCATGATAACATTCTGGTTCACGCGCGTACCTCACTAATGAAATCAGATAATAGATCTGACGGCACCGGCACTTGCCTCGAAGTACACACAGCGTCTAATGTTTTAAAAAAAAAAAAAAAAAAGACACACCTTATCGCGAACCGCGCTTTGCTACGGAACAACTCATCAATGGCTGCTGTTGTTGACGTGCACTGCGCATTCATCAAGTAAACAAGTCACACAGGGTATATTTGTGCCAGTGACAGATAGAGCCAGGTGCTTAATTTGTTGACACATCCACACAAGCGAGGCGCTGTCATCCATGTGGGCCTACACGCTGTCAGTACCAGGGAAGGTGATGTCCACCGTCGACAGCTTCTCTCTCGCCTATCAGACGGTCAGTACCTCGATAGCTCGGAGGAGTAATCCTCCAACTCTCTCACCTGAGCTAGTAGGTCGCTATCGATCTCCGGTAGTGTCTCTCGGACATCTCCTGGCCACGGCACAACCTCCCACCGTGTGGGCGGGTTCTCGATACATAAGCATAGGTCGGTAGGAATGTGAGCTCCATGCTCCGTGTTAAATTCTTCTCGTACTTGGCGCTCCTCTATTGTGTACCTTATATATTAGTACTGGGAGCGCGGATGACAGCACAATGCAGGGGTAAATGAAATCAGAAATGGACTTGCCTTCCGTCATGGCTTCCAGCTGAGCCATCATGCCGTCAACGATCTTTTCCGCAGCCTCCTGATACTGCCGCCTACGGCCAATTTCGACGAGTAGTTTGCTGAATGAAGACCGGAATGACACGTAGCGGTGATAGAGATCTTCCACCACGAGCAGTCTTTGCTGCAGACAGTCCAGTAGATCCTCGAAGTCCTCCTATCAACCTCAACGGTAAGCGCGTGTCACCGAAAAGTGGTCGGAAAATTGACATATAGCTTACTTCAATTTCCTGTTGTTTCTCTAGCATGTCGGACATGATTTCTCCAAGTTCGTCTAGGTTGTCTAGGATCCTACTACTGGTGTTCAATTGTTCCTGGACGGCATCCTTAGTCGTAATGAGTTTATCGCTGGACACCTATCAGCTCATTGAAATCACCACTGATTGTGGTCATGATTACTCACTGGGATGCTTGAATTAAATTAACGTTGTCATCAAGTTCGGCCATGATCGCTGGGAGCTCATCCGTATCCCGGTACATCTCTGGATCGCAGTACTGTGATTACAAAGGCAAACATCAAACGAACCTCCCTACCTCGCAGGTCCTCTTTGCTGAGCTCTTCGCCTGCTTCACAAACATTCAAGGCACTTTCCATCTGTTCATAATGTGACGCGAGACTCTCCAGGTGCTTTGCCATCGTCGTTGTAGTCGTGTTCTGAGTCGAAATGATAGGTTCTATGGAAGGAAATACGAAAGAGGTCCGCAACGAGTCGTGTATAGACGCAACCGCACTGGTCAGTGTCTCCGGGTAGTGATATGCAGACGTCATGAGGTCCTAAAGGTTGTCCAATGTCGAATTTCGAGACAGTCAAAATGCCAAATGCTTACATCAATACGTGTCCTATCGCTCTCCACTGCATCGAGTACCTCCTCAACAGCAGCTTCGTCCGCGAAGTCCCGGAGGGTCTTCCATTTGGTCCGGTCGTTGTTCAAGTGCGACTTACGGTCGATAGGGTTTCCACGCACGGTTGCAGATGGGCTCAGCTGGGGATCAATGACACCGTTCGGCCTGTCTTCCGAACCTTGACTTCCAAATAATGACGAGTTGGTGGAGGTCTGGTGAAAGTCTGGCGGGACGAGCTGAGCACCGAGGGCTTCGAGAATGTTGTCTAGTGCGGTGACACGCTGCGAGCGGACAATGTCCCATTCCTGTAGGATAGTGATACTCTGTATGTTGTCAGATGCGATTCGGGAGGATACGTACACGAATACGCCCGTCCAGTTGCGAACGCTTAAGTTCAATGCACTTTGCCACACTCGCAGCAAGCTACCACGCGAAATATGTGCATTAGCCCTCTTCCACAGCTCCGGTATCATTGCACACACCTTGAGCTGTTCTATCACGGCCTCGCTGATCCACCTGATCTTGGCATCCAACGCCAGGACATCCACGGCATGTTGGGCAGACTCGTTCGTAAGGATATTTGCCTTTGAGCAAAGTTGTTGTCCATGTTGGAGTGCCTTCTTCGACTGTAGAACCAGTGAAACAAGGTGTGGCTGTTCGACACTCGTTTCACCTGGTGGAGAGGGCATCGTCGTCGACATCCTGTAATTGGCGGCCAGGAGAGGCCAGGAGTCCTAGTCAAGTGGTGGCTGTGAATGTGAATTACTGCAATCGGTTCCTCGGGGAAGTGTTTTATGTTCAGTACACGATGGTAGGAAACCGTTCTGTGGATTTATGTCTCGCGTGCTCGTCCTCTTTACCCCCCAGAGCACGGGACATCTTCCTGACCCAATGCTGTACCCGACCTATTTGTCCAACATGCCTATCTTCTAATCCTAGACTCGGGAGATACAATCCGTGTCTCGCATGCCTCGGAGGCGTCGACGTTGTCAGCGCATCGTCTTTTGTACGCCGAACGCAGAAGGGTTCGGTGAATATTGATGGCGCTCTTCAAGATGATGCCATGTTTGTCCTGGGAGACGATGAGGAAGAGGATGATGGCCCATCACCAGCGGACCATGCCCTATTCACTGAACCTTCCCCCTCTTACACAGCGGCCTCTACAAAGCCTAATCTCAGTCACCCATCGAATTCGTCACCAGATACTGGTCCGCTGTTCGATCAGGACACGAATGCAATCGTTAGCGAGGACGTGGTGCTGTCCGTATACCATCTCAGTCGTGGAGATACCTTACAAGGCATTGCTCTCCGATTCGACGTGAATGTTAGTACGCATGAAGAGCCATGAATTGGCCTATCTAATGGACGATTTTCAGAGGCACGAACTGTGCCGTCTCAATAACCTACCACTCAGCACACTCAGCACCACACCGCACCTACTACACACCCGCACATCCATTAAGTTGCCATCTTCTACACGTCTTCCGCCTGGTCACACAGCCTCCTTTATCGATTCAGAGGCTGAATCCAGGCGCGGTCGCGAGCGTGCTGAGAAACGGCTACAGAGACTGACGAAAGAAGCAGACTGGCGCGTGGCTAAAGCGTATGTGGCATTGGCCGACGACCCAGACGAAGAGAGTTTGTATGCAGTCAAGTGCAAAGAAACTGGAGTGAGCATGAACCTAATTGGCTTAGAGGCTCGGGCCTTGGACAGATATTTAGAAGACGAGGAGTGGGAGAAGGAGCAGTCGAGATTCGGAAAAACGTTTTCTGACAAGTCCTTCCACTGGCCATAAAATTTGTAGGTAGGGGTCATACGATTGGATTGCACTGTTTTTCTTTGTTGCAAGTGGTCCAGAACCATTCACCAATCCGCCAACATGAAGAGGAACTACGCTTACACTGACTGAGCTGATGACCATCGACCATTTTCATGAAACAAACAGGTAGGACTTTAGTGTCTCAAAGGGCATTACATGTCAATGCGTTGATGTGTATCTACGCCTTCTTGACACCACATTTATTCGATCTTCTGAACAATATTCTTCTCCTATATTAACAGAATATGAGCTCACATTCAAGAATCGCAGGTCATGCGCACCTGGTAGCTGGTGGTCTTCCCTGTGTTGTCATTCTTGATAGCGTACCTCTTGTCCTGCGATCACCTGGTGAGCGCCTACTTTCCTTTCGAGAGGAAGCTCTTACATCACCGGATCCCTGTACTTCCTCGATGACTCCCTTACTATGGGAGACATTTTCTGAGGCACCGCCAACAGGCCTGTATTCGACATGGTCGCCTTGCTGTCAGGGGTAAGATGAATGCCTCGAGCAAGTTTCACGTTCCGTTACCTTGTACTCAGTCTTTCCGGAGCTGTTAGCACTGATAGGAAGTCCGCTAGTTCTGAACCGACTCACCATTGTTAGTTTCGAACGCAGATGTAAACCGGCCGATAGGTTGCAGAAAGAACAGAGTTAGGCATGTGGAGGATGAACACACTATTAATATAGGGAGTTATAATATGATGCGTCATCGCCAACGTCACTGCTCGTATTCTTTGTGACGTCGATAGTGAATCATTCCTCCAGAGCAGTCATCATTTTTTGGACGTCCGCGGTGCTATGTATTTCAATGTCCGTATCAGTCAGGGTTGCCTGTATTGTGCTAGTTACTCAATCTCCGTTTCTCCATTTCAATTTCACTGGATGGGTAGTATGTAGCGTGTCGGTGTTCCGATTGTTTTGTATCTCGATACCTGCCGATGCTACGATTCTTGTGTAATGAATTCACCCATTCCTCTCTCGTTCTGCTGTCGAGTTTATCCAACCGTCCGTCCTCCACCCGTAAGTGTTTGCTGGGATGGTGGGCAAACAAACATTCATCGAAATCAGGCAGAAGGCGGATGCTGTTTGTCCCGCGACTCCAATTGAAAGTCGGTGAACGCGTATACATGCGTGTAAAGAAGTGGGTTTCGCAACTCGATCGTGTGCAAGGGTACTACATTGCTCATTTCCTCCCGAGAGAGCAGTGAGGGCAGCGCACAGAGTTGGAAGGCCAGGAAACGCAGAACGCGCGATCCGTCAGCAGAGAAGCCCGCGAGCGCAGACCAGGATGAAAAAGACTTACGAAACACCCTCCATAAAACGAAACTACATCCAGAAGAAGATCATCAGCGCAACATAAAGGCAGAGAACGACGTGCCACTCGAGGGGGAGGCCGCCCCGCCAGCAGACAGATAGTGCAAGCAGTGATGCAAAGGACTCATGAGGGTATACGAATGCTCAGAATGCATTGGATATGCGTGCAGACTGTCCAAGCAGACAACAAGCGTCTGCAGACACGTCAATAGAGTCGAGAAGCTGCGAGAGAGGTATGGGCGAGCACAACTGCGATGGACAAGTCAGAAAAGGTCGCCCGAACGCCGGCAGGATGTTGCCAGGAATTAGGTGAGGGGGACGGCAATACAGGCTGTAGAGGCGAGCCCATGGCCACCCTGAAGAGCTGGTGGAGCTCCTGATGGCGGCGAGACGAGCGCACGCGTACGTCTTGGAAGCATGCGATGGCGTGCCACAGGCGACACGAAAGATCTTGGCAACGGAGAGGATGGCTCGTGTCACCACGCGAATGGCTGTGGGAACCGTACGAATGGGCCGAGTGTGCGTACGAACATTCACAGCATTGCGAACGACACAAACTGCTGAAAACGAAGCAGAGAACGTCGAAATGCATCGAGTAAAGCTAAGGGCGCGAAACTCACCTGATATGCCCGAAGTTGAGCGACCCGAGCATCGATGGAAAAGGGTCAGTGCAGGTGATAACAACATGTACACACCATGGACCGCGCCAGTCAAGGTCCAGGTGATCTGCGCGTTTGTGGGTCGAAGCACGAGGAACTCGACTTGGTCAGGCTCTATACATAGGGACTGGAGTTACCACATACGTCGTCGTGACAGGACCCTTGGACAGTCAGGTCGAGGGTGGAGACGAGTGGACGGTGGAACGGCCGGCAACGGCAATCGATGAGGTGATCACGGCGGCATGGACGACACGACTAGCGGTGGCAAGGTCGACTCAGCGTGAGTCGAGGCAACGCTGCTGGCTGAAGATAGTCAGCATATGCATCAAGGCTAAAACTTGTAAGACAAGGGCTTACCAGTGTCATCCGAGCCACCCACCAAGTATCCAGAGCGTCCGTATGGAATCGGTAGGCATCGACGGCAACGCGCAACGACCAAGATCGAAGCTGTAAAGGTCAGCAAAGCACAAGAAGGCGAAACGGCTTATCTAGCACCCGTGCCGTGCCGCCACTTGAATTGATGTAGTAGCTACTGTAGTAATAAATTCATTTACTGCAGTAAAGATAACTTGTACTACACAATAAGTCGTGTTTAAGTTGTTCTGAGTGTCTGGGCGTGGTCTGAGTGTCTGACCATCTTATGACAATGTTTGACATGTTGACACATGCTCCGTCAGAAAGGTAAGTTAATCAGACGAAATCAGACAGATTAAACGGCTTGTAACTTTACTGATGCCTCAAAACGTTGCTATGGGGTCTATAGGCCCAGGCGTCAATGCAGACGGACCAAAATCGTATCTATAAACATCAGTCGAGTGCTGGAGGGTCAGAACACTTACCTTGTACGAGCCAATGCGATGCAGTCAATGTGGAGGCGTCGAAATTGCTGAATAATCTTGCTGCCAAGTTTCTAGGGTGCCAGTGGGGAAGCCTTGGCGCGATGACGTCACGGAGAGTACGGATGAAGCTTTGAAGTCCTGCACGCATTGCGATCAACGCAGATAGTTAGTCTGGATAGCAGACTAGCAGATAGTACATACATATATGCCAGTGCGATGCGAAGCTTGCCAGATCAGGCAACAGTGGGGAAAGTCACAAACCTTCACGAACTCTCATGCACTCTGGCCACCTTTCTACCAGGCCCAGATTCTCTGGCAGAAAGAATAGAAAGCTGGGTGCTTAAATAACTAGGTTCTGCTAATTCATGCAATACAAATGTTGTTTGTGCTCTGTCATGTTGTATGCTAAACTTAAAGGTGTTTGCCACAATCAGCAACAGCCTTTTTCTAGTGGCCAATCCAATTCCAACAAACATTTCCCTCAGGATTATGTGACAATCTTTGCTTTTTATGTACAGAAGTGAACTTTTTATGCACAAATCTGTGGCAAAAGTGGCATTGCATTGGCTGTGTCAGCATTACAAGCTGCGCATCTTGCAGTGGTGGGTAAATTTTGTCCGACATGCTGAGGAGCAAGGGAGCTGGCTGCCAACGGAGGGTAGGGTTGTCCAAGCAGAGGTGCCTGCTGTGGGTAGTAGGGCAGGGGGGCATGGGCAGGGGCTCCCGGGTATTGAACATCATATTGTGGCGCAAACTGTTGTAGACATTGAGCCTGATTCATGGGTACTGCAGGGGTAATAGCGCCGCTGTCGACGGCCTCCCACACGGAGAGAGTCCAAATGTTTCTTCCGCGGATAGCATGGATGATGGCGTACAAAAACAACACATCATAGTAAATGAATGCTGAGGAAGTATTTTCAACCGATTGTCACTGTCATCCCCATGAAAACCTACCTGCGAAGAAAATGAGGAAGGCAGAGACTTCCATCATAGCGGCCTCGTAGCAAACTAGGGCAATGTAAACAACATTTTCTGGTGAAGAAGAGTTACTCACGACGCCTGACACAGCGACGGAAGAACCACCCCCTGACTACGACGGTGATGCCAACGGTTGCACCCCACAAGATCCAGAGGATGACTAATTTGGGTCGACGGATCAGAGTTGTCATACGGGCGTGCATGCAGATGCCTTTTAATACGTACAAAACCAGATGATCTCGAAAAGAACCATAGAGGTAAATACTCGGGTTTTGGAGCGTCCCAATATAAGGCTGTCGAGTCAGACCGACGTCAGTAATTATCAAACTTCCCTTTTCGATTTTTGTGTAACTCACAACAAAGGGAGGGAAACGGCAGTTATGGCAGATGTTGCCGTCCCCAACGATGCGTAAAGTGGGGGATATCTACCGTATACTTGGGTTACTACCCATAAGATGTGCGCGCAAATGCCAAGTACCACCAAAGAGAGGAGGCCGCTGAATGCTTTGGAGTATGTGAGATTGTAAAGCTCAACCACAACGGTACAGGACTCACAGAAAACGATAACACGCAACAAAGGAATGACGGCCATTTTGTCCTGGAGGACAAACTGGAAGTTGGATGCGAGTTGAAAGAAGTATAAAAGCGAATGTAAAAAGTTTTTAGCGGCGATCAGAAGGCTTAAGGCTACTAGTGATACTCTTGTCAGGCCTAATCACCCTGTCGTGCACTTACCCTCTTTGGCGATTCTCGGACGGCTGTGTCACCTGAAGTTAGCAACTTGGGACTCCAATCAGTGGTCATTCTGATCATAGTGCGGGAAATACATACTTGGCATTACCAATGACGTTGACATAAATGAACCGCTCACCACACAGACCCACTTATGCGTTGAGTTGTCTCTGACATTCAGCCAATGCCAAGGGTTCAGCCGTCGCCAATGGAGGGATTTCCGTAAAATATGTACAGCATATTGCCGACCAGACAGTACCTGGGCCAGTCACTTGGCCGCCACAAAATGTCACAGAAAGTATGTAACGTATTCTCATCTACAATTTTGAATATCGAACTTTGAAGTCCACTCGGCCGAGTTCACCACCAAGCTTGAATTCAGCCTCTACTCAAATTCGTACTCCCCTTCGAAAGCTGTGGTTGCATCAGTGACCCTTGGCAGCAGTTTTTTTGGCATTCCCATGGTCTTTCGATATAATTTTTGTGTACCTAAGAATGTAGCCGTCTTCATGGGTAGGTTCCTGCCAATTCCAGAAACGGTCGAGCGCCCCTGATAACGCTGCATCATGGCAGGGGAAAGGGACCGCATGACCACCACCACCTTCACCATTAGCGTTGACGATACGACGACGACGACGACCATTGTAACTTGTAAGTGCCTACCGTTGCCGCCACCCCTAATGCTGATCACATCCACCGCTGTCACTATGTAGATAACGATGACGACGACCAGCGTCGACGACAAGGACAGCGAACGACAACAATGACCAGACGCCAATGACGGCGATCATCCCCACCACCAACGCTGACGCCTGCCACCATGACCTCCATGGCCAGTGTCAACAACGAGCACGGCTAACGACGACAACCACCCCCACCACCAGTTTTGACGACTACGGCCGCCACGACCAGCGTCGACAACGAGGATGACCAATGACAACCAGACATCAACGAACCACCCCCACCGGGGCCCCACCTGGACGCCAACGGTGACGACATTCGCCGCCACTACCACCGCCGTTCACGCCCACCAACACCTCTAACGCCGACAGTACCCACTCGATCACACCACTGGACATCCACGCCATTCAATGTGGGGCACCCTGGCCCACTGCCGACCGTAGTATCCTATGAGGACATCGGACCTAGACCGTCCCGACGTGGACGTACCAAAATCGAAACTGTAAAGGTCAGCGCAGCGCGGGAAGCCTTTCCTTCTTCTACACAAGTTGTGTATGTACTATGTACATATCTTGGTTGTAGGTCTTGGTCATGAGACTTGTTCCGAGCTGCTCTAGGGCGTGCTTCTACGTCCCATATGCTGCACCAAGCAAGGTTCATGCCGGCGCCAGCGGCACTTCCCCGAGTTCTGAGCGAGGTGATTTTCAGCCATTCGTGTCTTTGCACTCGGTAGAAATTGGAAGTGAACGCAATTGTCAATTCGTCCGCTTGTAAGTGGATGTTGTTACATTATTAAGGACCCTCAGACGCCTTCAGGACAACGTCGCGATTGATTCGGACATGGCCACCACGACCGACAACGATGACTACAAGATGGAACACATGGTCACTGCCTTTGCGACAACAACAACAGGATGGCGCAACTCACTCTTTCCATCTCGATGGAACACATCAGGGACATGGTAAATCGGGCCATATAGAAATGAAAAGACCCGGCGTTAGTATAGATTTGTTCTCCTGAGCTTTGTACATATAATCACCATCAAGCAAGGGTTCTGACGATGCAGGCGGTATTTCGAGTGTCAACACATGATGATGTTATGTTGACGAATGTTCGAATCATGAAGCTAAGTCCCAATCGCTAGACTAATTAGCTGCATCGGACTAGTGGCAGTCATCTTTGCAAAGCTCACGTGACGTCTTCCTTTGGGAAAATATTGAGTCGGCCATTCTCGGGCGTCTTTTCGTTGTGCGGACATGGCAAACATCGAGCCCACTGATGAGCAACTTCTCCAAGTACGTGTGTGTACATTATCTGTGCTGATTTCTCATGCGTTCACGGCATAGTCGGCACTGGAACACCCCTTTGAGCCTGCCGAAGTACCCATCAAGCCTGTTCAGCCTTCCACAGTACCCATACCTAATGGAAGTGCACCTCACGCACCAAGCGATCCTGCCACTTCCCCAGAGCCTGTCGAAGAAGACCCCTGGAAGGCAGAGTTCGAAGCCCAATTGAACGAGTGGCGCGCAACATCTTCCGAAGCTCGTCAAAAGGCCGAACGTGAGCGGGCTAAATGGGAGGAAATAAGGAAGCACGAAGAGGAGGAAAGACTGTCTGTTGGACAAGAGCCTGAATCATGGGAGTCGCTCGGGGCGCACATTTCAACCTCCATTGCTGCTGCCAGCGAAATTCTGGAGGGCTCGACGGCATCACTCGTAAGCACGCCTTCCGGTGCGGAAGGCGCAGAACCCTCCGGCAGCCACGACTCTGCTCCCCAACTCACCGCAATGGAGAGTTCCCCATCTCAAAAGTGGGAGAATATTTTGTCCTCTCCTGAATCATCCTTTCCGTCCATTTCACTTCCTGACCCGTCTACTTTATCATCGCCATCACCCCAGCCCAATCCTCTTCTACCCCCATACGGGAATGCAGAACCTTCAAAATCATCTGCTCAGGCTAAGAGTCCTCATGACCCTCCTTCCACGATCCCTTCCATCACAAACCACGCGATTTCACGACGCACGCGCACGTCTCTCATACTTTCTTCTCTTGTCATCAACTTATTACTTCCGTTTGTGAATGGTGTTATGCTCGGGTTTGGTGAGATATTTGCTAAGAATGTCTTGGTCGGTTGGTTTGGATGGAAATTGCAGAGAGGGCGTACTGCCGCCAGCGCCGGTCTCCGATGGTGACTGGGGGGAGGAAAAATACCACCATACATACCTATATCAGTATGGAACTCGTCATAAATTCATATCTACTCATGCAGTGGCTCACTTGGTGATGGTGGTGAGGCAGGTCTACAATTTTTTTGAATTGAATTGAATTAAAGTGCCTGAGGACCATTAGTCCTATGCTGCACTATACTGACTAGATGAGTGGCTAAGTAGGTACATCTGCTGAGAGAGTATCTGTGTAACACTAGCCCAGCCACAGAAGCATGCATGAACTGAAGGAGAGTGCAAACCATCTGTCCCGTGGGTCTCTGTGGCCATGGGGCCTGCTGCATGTAAGGGTGAGGTGTGGGCAGCATTTAGAGATTTATGGACTGGGAGAGGGGACGAAGTTGCGGTTCCGTGGCGACATAGGTCTACATGTTGCCACTGGTCGTCTGCATCTACACTATGTTGTTCAAATGTCAAACAATCAGGAAGTACCTAATGGTAATGGGCAATGTACC
>Ga0307511_10007139_pt1 | contig 11257 bp, 7 predicted proteins | sample 13_EM_MG_FD_200266 | JGI IMG/M metagenome (GOLD analysis project Ga0307511, IMG submission 200266) | Populus trichocarpa ectomycorrhiza microbial communities from riparian zone in the Pacific Northwest, United States - 13_EM | ecosystem: Host-associated > Plants > Roots > Unclassified | place...
AAGACATGACTTGGGAAATGGCTCTTAAATTAGAAATCTTGTTCAATCGGATCTCATTGTATCATTGGCTGCTCAAACACCATTATCAAATATTGATATACCTTTACCACTCAAAGATATTTATTAGCATCTCTTCAACACTAGACATATTACCTTAGCTCCATCATTATAAAACCACCATTCCCTAAGTAGTACAATCTAAATGAGAAGTGTGAATATCATGATGGGATCCTCAACCATTCAATCAAAAGTTGCAAGAATTTCAAATATCAAGTCCAGAAGCTAGTAAGTAAGGGACAAGTTGAGTTTGTGAAGGATAACAATATCTACTACATAGCCACTAGGCCATCCTCAACATAACAAGTGATTGAAAAATGTTAACAAAATATAACCTAATATGGGGTGTTGCATTGTCAATCTTCTATTATAGAACTTTGTTACTCTTGTTTTTAAGAATGTTTTTCATGTATTGGGATCACATCTCATCTTTTTTAATGAAATATGCATCTTTTTTTTTATCTTCGTTGTTTTGAATCAGAAGATGTTTTTTGTGAAAGTAATAACTTGGTATTTTATTATTGTCCATGATTGGATAAATATAATGGCAGAAATGATCAAACCCTAAGATGTGTCATGTAAAACACTAGAAGGCAATCTTTATGATTTCAAAAATCATAAAATTGACCTTTATAACTGATTCCACGACTCTATTAGTTTTTGCAAAAATATTAATTGCCAAAATAATCATGAAAAAATGAATTTGCCTTTTAATTTCAGAAATAATTCGATGTTTTCTTAAAACAGTGTTTAGACACCTTTTATAAAGTGGCAAACGAATCATTAAAGCAATTCCCCTTTTGAAGTGACGAAACAGTTTTGAACCAAGACATGAAAAATGAAAAATGCACAAAACGTTCACACCCTATATCTCCTAAGCCATATTTTAGTTGTATGTGTAATTACATGTAGTTTGATTTGCTAGTTATTATTTCATAAAAACATAAGTTTTTTGCAAAATTTTCAAACCATTACATTAGAAGAGGACACAATTTATCGATTCTAACCGCTTGTGCTTAAAATGATGAAAGACAATTTTTGTTATATCTTTATATTCTAAAAATATATCTTTTGTGGTCTCTAATTGAGCTTAAATAAGTTTTTCTTCGTAAGAACCCTGACTCGGATCACACCCCATACTAGGGGCAAATGAATATTCCAAAGATCAGGACTCGATCCTGACTAATATCACACTTCACACTGAGAGGCAAGCAAAACTTCAAAGATAAAAGACCGAGGAGAGGTTATGAAAAAACCAAAAAGCTCGAGAAATCCAAATGTTAGGGGGCATGCTAAAAAAAGAGAGAAAAGACCAAGTCAAGGTCAAAATAAGATGAGGAGGCCACACCAAAGCAATAAATAAGTATGAATCAAAGAAAAAAAAAGTATGAATCAAAGAAACATGATGAAAAAAAAGAACGACACAATAATAGTGATCCTAAGTCTTTAAAACCTTGAAACACTCTTTAAGCCTACAAATCATTTTCTTTCATAGCCAAATGTCATAGCCTCATTATGTGCTTTTAAGAGTTTTTTCTAATCAAGCAAGTAAGTAACTGGACTTATAAACAATGGTCTCAAAATGCAGAAGAACTTTTTCACAAGAATCATGATGTCATGAATAGAACTACTTGTCATTATTCATGCTGATAAATAAGTGTTAAAAAGAGATAAATGTTTCTCAAACAAAACCTTGAGTTTTTACTCGAGCCTCTTGCTTTGAAAGCCATTAAAACAAAATATCACCTCATCATATATCTTCACCAGATCGAATAACATTTTTCCTAAAGAAAGATTAAACCTCTTAGGAATTGTAAGAGATTCAAAAAAAAAAGTTTACATTGAGTAAATTTCTATTTTTAAACAAATTCTATTTTTAAACAAATTCATTTGGACCACGGATAACCCAACTTTGAGCTAACACTTCTTTCTCAACCATTACCCTGTCAATTCTCAACCAAAAATGCATAAAAGATCCATCTTAGTGATGAATGACATGTCTTGGGGTTACAATAAAAGAAAACACTTTCAAATTTACATCTTATGATTTCTTTACAATGATTAGACTTAAATAGACACGATCCTTAAAATTTACAAGTTGATCTCAAAACAAGAAAGTGATTCTCAAACAAAAAAGGTCATTGACCGAGTTTGCAAAGTTCTTGACAAAAATAACATTGACACTTTTTATGAGTCATCCTTAAAAATTTAAGCAGTCAAGTGGCAATGCAGTGGACCCTGAGAGGGATAACATGTAATATCCAGATTAGCTAGGGCAAATAAGCACATAATCAAATGATGATTCAGCAAAATCCATCAAAGTTATGAATAGCTTCTGACAGTGACAAATACCTTTGATGAGAAGTAGAAGAATGAGCACAATTAGATCAGCCGAGGACAATGTTGCTAAAAAAACAATCTATGATTTGATGAACTCCATCAGCGATGCTACACTTGGGGGGCATCTTCCACAACTAAAATGTCTATTTTACCCTTTGAAAGATAACCATGACACCTGAAAGATGTTAACACATGAGTGCACTTTCATAGATGTTGAAAGCTTGCACACAACATGATCAAGTTGGGGGGCAATTTGCAAATATCATTGATAAAATAATTATTGAGTGGGCAATGGCACAAGACTACCATGATTGGGGACACCATCTGACTAGAGGGGCAACATCATAACTAAAATGTTTGTCAACTAATAATTGTCAACTGAGTGGAGCTTTATTTGTTATATAAGGTTTAAGTTGCGCAATAAAAAAACAGTCAAACACATTAACCACATTGGTTAAAACTCGAATAGGCTAAAGAGTCAAATGACCAAAAGAACTCATTTCAAGAATTACAAACTTTGTCCATCAAGCACGGCAAAGAAAAGAGGGGCCTATATTTCCAACCAGGTAAGGATGCATGCATGTCATCATTTGATGTGAACCTCGTGCTCACGTGGTCACACAACCCAAAATCAAGATTGAGATTTGATCCCGGAAAGCCGAAATAGGTCTAATAGGAATGTGACACTATAGAAACCTGCCCTCAAGGCACCAACACTATTAGAATGAAGAAGAATGATGCCATGAAGCCAATTAAACTTTGATAAGTCAGATTCAGTTCATTCAAGAACTGAAGAATACAAGAATCACTCTCACACGTTAAAACCAAAAAATTCAGAAGTAATATTCATCAATGGTTGTCGAAATTTAGATTACCTGTGTTTAAATAGTTCTTAAAAATTAATCCTAATGGATCTACCTCTATGGGCTGAACTGACCCATATATAAAACTGAACTAGAAACCCTAAACAGAAAAGCCAATAACCCGATCCAAACAAGCCTTGGATCCTACCTCAAAATAAGGTTTTAATTAAGCCCAAACATGAAAGAAAATAATAAAAACAATTAATCTGTCATTAAATAGCATCAGCCCTTCTTTCCTTGTAGCTAAGATGAATAAGAAATCCTTATAAGAAAAAGGATTCTGGAACATTAATGAATCATTGCCACTCTTGGAAATTATGTTGCAACTCATTAAAGATTCTTGTGGAACTAAAAAATTTCCAAAACAAGCTGCCACATCCTTTTAGAAAAAAGATCATTACCAAATAGGAAGTCCATAGGTCAAAAGAAAGTAAATAACAAAATTCGTACAACCTATTCTGACCTAAATCGTAAGTCCATTCCAAACTCCGATTCACCTGAACATTAACCATAACATAGAAAAATACCTCTGGAATCTTTTGGTAAAGTTTCAACTTGATCCAACAGTTGGATTTGGAGTTATGCTCAATAGCGTAAAACTGAACAGTAGAGAATTTTACACCAAAATCCGAATCTGACCTTGCTTGGGTCATATCACAAGGCTGATTTATATCATCATTGCATTTGTTTTTGCAAAAAAAATTCCAGGAAAAATCCTCAATGAAATCCAACCGTGCCATTAAGAAAGACGGATGTCAGCCTTGCAATCAGAAAACACCAAGAATTTTAACCCTGTCATTAGGAATCTCAAATCCAACCTTGTCATCAGGAAATCTTTAATTTTAACCCTGTCATTAGGAATCTCAAATCCAACCTTGTCATCATGAAATCTTTATTTTTAACTCTGTCATCAGGAATTCTCAGTTTCAACCCTACCATCAGGAAGTCCAATATCAGGAAGGACATATGTTAGCCTTGCAATTAAAAAAACACCAAGAAGTTCAACCCTATAATCATAAATCTTTAATTTTAACCTTGTTATAAAAAATCCTCTATTCCAACCATTCCATCAGGAAGGACAGGTGTTAGCCATGTAATCAAGAAACACCAAAAAGTTCAAGCCTGTTATTAGAAATCTTCAATTTTAACCTTGTTATCAGGAATCCTCCATTCTAACCTTGCCATCAGGAAGGATATGTGTTAGCTCTGCAATCAAGAAACACCAAGAAGTTCAACCCTGTCATCAAGAATCCTTCATTCCAACCCTGCTATAAAAAAAGACAGGTGTTAGCCTTGTAATTAGGAAAACACCAAGAAGTTCAACCTTGTCATCAGGAATCTTCAATTTTAACGTTGTTACCAGGAATCCTCCATTCCAACCCTGCCATCATAAAGGATAGGTGTTAGCCCTGCAATTAAGAAACACTAAGAAGTTCAATTGTGTCATCAGGAACCTTTAATTTTAACCTTGTTACCAGGAACCTCTAATTTTAACCCTGTCATCAGAAATCTTCAAATTTAACCTTGTCATTAGGAACCTCCTATTTTAACCTAATCATCAAGAATCCACCATTTCAAACCCTACCATTAGGAAAGAAAAATTTCAATATGCCATCAGAAAGGATAAGTGTCACCCCTACAATTAGGAAATACCAAGAAATTTAACCCTATCATCAGGAATCTCAAATTCAATCTTGTTATTAAAAAATCTCCATTTTAACTCTTTTAGATAGTGTGTCTTTGAGTCATATCTCTTCTCTTCTGAGTACGCCTTTCTAACCCTTTCTCTTTCTTTCTAAGTGTGTTTTCCAACTCTCGCCTATTAGATAATGCATTTACTATCCCTATTTCTTTCTTTCTAAGTGCGCTTTTGAGCCCTTATTTTTCAGATAGCACGTTTTTTAGCCATATATCTTTTACATAATGCTTTTGGCTCTATTCTCTTCTGAGTGTGCTTTTAAGCTCTAACTTCTGACTTTTTTGTTGAGGATCTATCATTCTCTAAGGTATCTGTGAATATCTCATCATTCTAAAAAAAGGATTAATTATTTCTTGATCTGGAAAAATGCACAATCTCTTATATTTTCTTTTTTACAAGCTTATTATCTAAAGTATCTTACAAGATTTTCTGTCGTAACCTAATTTTAGGTTTCCTCCAAAATTGTCTTTTTCTTTAAAAGTAAAAAAAATAACAAAAATAAAAATAAAAATAAAAATAAAGAAATGAAAAAAAAAAGATTGGCAACTTGGAAAGAACAGGTTGACAAAGGTTTTAAACGCATGAAGGAACCAAACAAAGACTTTGAACAAAATCAGGAACCCAACTATACTTAAGATTGAAAGACAATGCAGATTCAGGGTTAAATTAAATGATTATTGGACGAGTTTGTATAAAAATTAAGCCTGAGGACTTAATTAGATTTTTAAAAGGCCAATTTGATTTAATCATGGGCCCAATGAAAGGTTTTAATTAAGTTTAAGAATTAATTTTGGGCAGATTAAAAGAATTGGTTAACTACAAAAACTTAATTAGACTTTTAATAGGTCAAATTAATTTTATTAGGGACTTGATTGGTGAAAAATAAATTTGGATTTAATTGAGAAAATTGGAATTTTGAAGGTCCAAATTTAATTCTTACAAGCTCAATCGAGTGAAATCGGGGGTAAAATTGAAAAAAGAATCAAAGTTTGGGGGTCAATCAAGGGTAAATAAAAGAAATTCAAGACCAAAAACCTTTTTGCAAAATGCACATGAATCTAGGGGCCAAATTCAGTTGTAAATAAGGGTGAAATTAGAAAAATAAAAGTTTGAAAGTTAATTAATGGTCAAATTGAACAAATACAAAATCAAGGATCATAAAGTAATAAGCATTAAAGGCTGGGGGTTCAATAAAATATGCCAGGGATAAAATTAAGAAGATTTTTTGGAATTAGGCTCAATAGAGGGTGTTAATAGCAAAACTTCAATTGTTTGATGACTAAAGTTGAATTAGGAATGTTTAAATAGATTTGGGGTGGTGGGGGGGGGCAACTAAACGACATCGTTTTGATTTAAATAAAATGACATATTTTATATAAAACAATGTCGTTTTGTTTAAAGTTAATTATAAAAAGAAATAAAAAGAAATGACGTTGTTTTTTGCTGCACTGTTGATTATCTTGAACCTTCACCTAACCGAAGCAACAAGAATGGCAGCCTTGCTGCACCTCTCCCAGCCTTCCCTTAAACTAGACAAAAGGACTTACCCCTGCATACCATGTCCTCTGCATCCGTACCCACACAAAATAAAACAACTTCTTTTACAACACCAAATTCACTATTATAAAGGGCCAAAAAACACAGCTACCCTTGTATCATAATTAAATCAAGGGAGGAGATAAAGTGGTGACAAATCAACAACAAAGAAAGGGAAGTCGAGAATCTTCCAAAACCTCTATAAAAGCAGTCTTGGAAGAACACTAAAAAGAAGAAGGGTACCACTTCATGCTATAAGGCACTACCCTTAACAAAACCAAGAAGGAACTCGAGAAAGAGAAAACTAAAAAGAGAGAGAAAAAAAAAATCTCATGTTCTAGCCAACCTAACCAGCAAAAAAAAAAAAAAACACCATTCAACTTCAAACAAACATCCACCCTCCTGCACTAAAGCAACGAAAACCAAAACCAAATTTCCCCTTTACCCAACACTACTGGAAAAAAATTAAAAAACTATATCAAGGATCTTTTTAAAAAATACCAGATTTAGGTTGTCTTTATTTTAGCAGGCCCTAAACAAGTTCAAAAAATTCAAAACAATTCAGGGACCATTTTGAAATTATTTGTGGGTCACTTGCGTATTTTTCCAATAATTTTTCTTACTATTGGGTTGTATACTTACACTGTAAAATATGAATCCGGTATTAAAAATACTTGATTTTTCTCCAAAATTTCAAAAAAATCCAAAGAATTCAAAAAATTGGTCATTTTAAAAAATACAAAAATATGTTTTGTTTTCATGTATACGGCTAAATTCTAAAGGTTTTTCATGCTTATTTTCTAAAAACAAAGGTGCATTTTTATCATGTTTTAAAAATATCAAAACGGATATCGTAACCAGTTTATGATTATCCATTAAGATTTGGCCAAAATCCAAAAATACCATAAAATTAATTTGTTTTATAACGTAATGCATACTCCAAATATTAAATTAAATGAATTAATAACGATAAACATTAGGAATTAGCTGTAGACTTTATTATTTGAGGATATAAAATTACACTATAAAGTATATCCTCAAATATTAAAGATATGAAGTAGGAAATAAGTGCAATGCTAAAATTTAAGCCTTGTAATTGTTAAGATTTAATCCGATAAGATATAAACTTTTTTACAAAGGGAGATCTATCTCGAACTTTAGATAAGACCAACGAATAAAAACAATACTTAGAATAACAATCAATCAACAATGCAGTTTACCATATGTAGGGTGCATTGAGGGTGATGTGTCTTCCCCTTGCATAAAGTCCCCTTACCTAGACTCTCGCAGAATATAGGTTTTCTAATGACCATGATACTAAGTTTCAACTCCTTTAAAAATCATAATTTTATGATTAAACCCAAAACCCTCTCAATCCAAGACGTAGATCTGTCATTCAACGTCATGCACACCACATAATTATTTATACCTTTCCCCTTTAATGACCCTAGGCCTTGTTTGGATTTATCAAAATTTATTTCCAGTGTTTTCTTATACTGATTTGTGGCTATACTTTCAACCTCTCCAAGTTAATTTCCTGAATCATTTTTATCATCTATAATTATTCATTCAATGTATCCTAATATTTTATTTAATTTATCCTTGTTAAATCTTTCCTATTAAAGTTTTACCATGTTTCTCAATCATCTTATTTATAATTTCTCAAGACTTTACAAGGAAGAAATATCATAAATTGTTCTTAGACTCAGGTATGGATTTAAAATTTCAGGGATTTAAAGGAGAGTAGAATGTAAACCCCTAGTTTTGAAAAAAAAATTAATTTAAATTTATTAATTGAGTAAAATTGACTCAATGATAAACTTGATTAATTCAAAAAGCTATATATAACAATGATAAATAGTTAGATATGGAGTTTTAAGGACTAAAATTTCTAGCCATGATTTTTTTTTAGAAGGTTGACGAGATAAGATTGATGAGATAAGATAACCATTTAAATGAAAACACCCAAAAATAAAAAAGGAGGGTATTATCATAAATTGCAAGATATTGACTAGTATAAATGCACACTTGGCTTTTTATGTTGGCCATTTAGAGAATAAGAAAGGGAGAAGTTTTATTAAATCTTTTTCAAAATTTCTTCAAAAAAATCTCATCTAAACACATGAAATAAAGGATAAAAAAAGGTTGGAAGGAGATCTAAGCTATGAAATTGAACAAATTATAGGGTAATTGTTGCTTAAGAAGGATTGTTTTGAAGAGGAAAAGAAAGGAAGAAAGAGGTGAAGCGGAACTTATTTTTTGCCATTTTCTACCAAATGTTTTGTGTTTAAGAGGTGAGGAAGCCTAATCTAAGCTTAATTTAAATTTTTAACATGGATTTTAATGAATCGTGCATTGTTTTGTATTATGGAAAAACTGGGTTAGAGAATTTAATGGTTTAAATAGGTAGTTTAATGCTAGAAACATGTTTGTTATGGTGATTAAACAATGGGTCAAGTGTCAATATGAGACAAAGTGAAGAAAAATCTTACCTCCCTTTTTTATGCATAGGTTTGGCCAAATATGCAAAAAATGAGAGGATAATTAATGTAAATGGTATATGAGATCATCATGAAAATGTGTTTTTTAGCCTAATTGTGTGTGGTGGATATTAAATTACAAGGAAAGAATGGAAGTTAGATATAATGATGATGAAATTAACTTGTGTTGACAGGGGATACTACTGCGAGCATACCATAATCTATAGTAGGAGCTGGGACATCAGGTGTGGCAGGTAAGTGTCTAACACTTATCCTATTTAAATTAATACACAAGTATAATTGTTAATTTAATTCCTTACAACTTTTTAAAGTGGCATTAAAAAATAAATAATTTGGTGGATAAAGAAAAAGAGAAATAAGAATTGAGAATTTGATTAGTCGTTCCCGATATGAGAGACCAATGATGATCATTGGTATCGGTATTTGCCTGAATTTAATTAGTCATTTTTGGCATGAGAGACTAATGATATTAATTATGATCATTGTTATCGGTATTTACCTTAATTGATTAGTCATTTCTAGTATAGGAGACTAATTATATCAATGATGATCATTGGTATCAACATTTACTAGAGATTTGATTTGCTGATTCTGGAATATGGGGAAGGCTGTCAATGCAAATACATTGATATCAACATGTACTGAAACTTGATTAGTTATCCAATGGACTGCAAGCTAATGACACTAGGTGAATTGGTATCAACATTGTTTAATTGGCCCGGGTCATGGGTGACTAATGATATTATGATGTTTGATGTAGATAATAGGTTAAGGATTATCACATAATAATAGGATATTTATTTATATTCTTTAATGTTTTAACTGTTCATTAGATATTCCTTAGTTGATGTATTGTATGTTATCATACTCACACCAAGAGTAGACTTACTCTATCTTTTTTGTTCATATAGATTAGGTATATTACTTGTATTTTGAATTGTAATATTATTTTGTTTTAAACATGTAAACATGAATGCTTAACTCTTATTGTTGTTTATTAGTATATGTTATTTTCATTTGTTGCTAACTTGAAATCAATGAAAAATAAGAGATGATATAATAATAAGTGAATGAACGAGTCATGACTGATTTGAGTTGAGTATTGGTTTAAAATGATTGGATCGGTTTTGTATTGATTGATATAAGTTTGTGTAAATATATAATTAGTCTAAAAAAACTAATATATGATATGCTGTCCAAATCGGTTTACCATTTTGGATTACCAAATGATCTGGTTAATTGATTGATAGGAGGAATAACAAAATTGACTACTGTTTAATTCGATCAATCAAACCGGTCAATCATTTGTTTGACCGTTAAAGACATTAGTGAAATTTAGTAGTAACCAATCGATCAATTGGTTGTTCCAATATCAACAAGTCAATTGTTCTAACTCATAGTAAACTGATACTATTTCAAAAAACAAATATTGGGACCTTTACAAATGTATTAAGTAATGACCTCTGCTTTTGTTTAATTAATATTTTTTTAATCTCAAACTTAATTGAGTGTCATTTACCATTTCTTTTCTCTTTTTTATTTTATTTTTAATTTTAGGTTTCAACTGCAACTTAAGTATAGTTATGAAAGTCAATCCAGTTTAGTGAGTTAACTCGGGTCTTGGTTGAGTTTCAAATCATAAAAACCTAGGCTCGCAACTATCCTGGTCAAACCTGGGCGACCCGCCAAGTTAACCTGAAACTTGGGTGACCTAGTGTAACCTGGATGAGACCTAACTTTTTTTTTTACATTTTTTTTATTTCTTTTTAATAAACTCTAAAAATATAAAATTAATTTATGAATACGTAGCCACTCATATATTTTGTATAGCCTACATCTAAATAAATTGTTTCTTAATTTTTTGATATGAGATAATTATACTACACTTCACATTTCTTTTTAATATCCTACATTCATATTTTTTATATAAACTTATTTTTATTCTTATCACTATTATCATTATCATTATCATTACTATTATAAGCACCACCACTATTATTATAACAAACTATTATTACTACTATTATTATCATTATTATTGTTGTTAATAATATTATTATCAGTATCGTTATCGTTGTTGTTGTTGTTGTTGTTGTTGTTGTTGTTGTTGTTCATTATCATCATTGTTATCATTACTACTATAACTATAATTATAATTATAATTATTATCATTGGTTTAACTATCACAATTATTATTATTATTATTATTATTATTATTATTATTATTATTATTATTATTATTATTATCATCATCATCATCA
>Ga0307511_10007140_pt1 | contig 11256 bp, 11 predicted proteins | sample 13_EM_MG_FD_200266 | JGI IMG/M metagenome (GOLD analysis project Ga0307511, IMG submission 200266) | Populus trichocarpa ectomycorrhiza microbial communities from riparian zone in the Pacific Northwest, United States - 13_EM | ecosystem: Host-associated > Plants > Roots > Unclassified | place...
CCCGGCTTTCAGCACTTCTCCAGTTGCTTGCTGCCACCAGCTAGCCCCCCCGCCTCAGGATTCAATTCGAGGTTCGGAGTGTGAATATTCTAATTCACTGTGCTATGGAAGCTTGGGTCGCTTAGGTATATACATAGGATTACTGGTGTCGGCGTTACGACTCACGTGCTTGGGGGGATTGAATGGGCGTGAACCGTGTGTGCGCGACACTTACTTAAGTAGCACCATCGAGGCTCGGACCAACTCCACTACTAGCAGACGTAGCTACTGTGATTCGAGTGACTTAGTTACTCGGGGTGTTACCCTGAACTAGACATTTAGATCGGTTAATTGACGAGAGCCATGTCCGGAAGAGAGTTATCGTAGTTATTTGATATATTTTATCTATTTTGTTGCAATGGGTACGCCGGTGGGCAGCAAATCTAATAGGTTTTATCCCCGAGTATAAAGTATGAACCAGCTATAAAAAAAAGGGGCCAAACCGTAAGAGAAGAAATCTGAAAAAAAAAAGAAAAAAAAAATTAAAGTACATAGATATATTTACACCAGCGCCTTTTCCTATACATTCCTCTCCCCCTCCCCCAACACTCCTCCCACCCGGCCTCCATCCCCTTACGAAACCCTACACAACAATTGGCCCCCCATCAACCTCTCCACAGCCTGTCTCGCCTCCATAATGCCCCTATCCGTACTCATAACCAGCACCTCCCCCGGCCCCAATCCTCTCACATACTCGGCATCCCTCCCCATAACCAACTCCTTTAACCCCGGCACCCCCATATACACCCTCTTCGTCGGCTTACTCACCATCTGCAATTTACTCATCACCGGCCGATTATCGTAGTACTTCAGCCCAAGCCAGAGTCTGCGTGTGGCGACGTTGGCTTGGGTCGTGGGGGTGTAGGTCTCGTCAGGGCCTTGGGCGTCCCCCCGAGTGACGTTGGAGATTAGCCCCGAGGATTGCAGAAGGAGGGAGATGAGCAGGAGCTGCTGTGTCGAAGGGACAGAGGTTTGGCCGAGGCGGGCGCGCGTGGCGTTTTGGAGGTGGGAGCAGAAGTGGGATAGGTGCACGAGGGACATGGTGGGGTCTCTGTTGGGGAAGGGAGGGATGGGAGTTAGTGGATTTGGTTGGTAGTGGGGATAGTGGTGATGGTTGATGGTGGGGTTGGGGATAACTCCGGGGGTGGGGGGATACCTAAGCTTATTCCCGAAATTGTTGTCTAGAAATTGGGGGTATACAATTGCGCTCGCGCGGCGAACGGCTGATGATGTGAGCTCGTATAACCAATGACTTCCAATGCCCTTTGACGACTTGTGGGCGGCGGGCACTGGGAGCTTCTAAGGCAAAGTCCGGACCACAACTCGGCAAAGAAACAATCTTGAAATCTTGGCATTCACCCCCAAACCCAACTTGGCGGTCACGTGAATAAACTTACGGAAATGAAAAACGAGAACCAAAACCACATCACGACATTCCATGTTGGTCAAAACATGTAAACATAAACAAGTACCTATTTCTGTGCAAGAAGAGAATGCCTAGTTTAAATCCCCCGAAAATGCACACTTATTCTCCGTCCTCCATGAATGCCCTAATTTAAACAATCCTGAGGAATATAAATATGCCATGTGAAGTTGCGAAGCTGCGAAAAAGATATCATCGTTATATCCCAAACAACTCCAAATTCCACCCCCCGCCCTCCCAAGCTGCTGCTCAGTCGGGCTACTCCGAACTCCGCCAATTAAATAGGCCGAACGGGAATCACTCTCCGTCCCTGAACCCCACGCCACAACAGAAGTTCGAATGGGATTTAAAAAAAATGATGTAAGAAGTCCATGCATATGGAAAGCCCTAAGGGTGATTAACACAGAAAGAAATTCCGGATATCGTATTTTAAAAAGGAATAGCGAAAAAAAAACTCACTTATACAAAGGAAAATAGGAAAAAAGGTAATAAAAAAAATAACGCTTTGGAAAAGCACCACGCAATGAAAAATTAATGTATCAGCAAAGAATATTCCCAAGCCCATTCAGTCCACATCTTCTAGGCCCGGTCCAACCTTCACGCCAACTTCAGGGCCCTCCTCCTCACTCACTAATATTCCAATCAGGCAACCCCCAAGCATTCCTTCCACATTGACCCAACTGTGTGTCTTCATGAACAAGCTGGTACCATCCTTACCCGCGGCCCTCAACAACTCCCCCTCTCCACCTGGATGAAACGGTATATATGCTGTGACATTATAAACCTTCCCTTCCAAGGCCATCCACACCATATCCTGCTTCTCCACGTCTCCCGCTACACCACCACCTTTCTCCTTACTTCTGGGCTTCCGTGGCCTGCCATATTTCGCCAGCATGCTCGGCGTAACACGTAGTAATCCGGGGGGCGCGTCTGGCCCGCGGAGCACTTCTGGTGGGGCTGTCCGACATAGTCGTGCCCAATCTAGCGGGGAATGCCCTGGTTCGAGAATGACTTTTCTGTTTGGTTTTGTTGGCGGTGCATTGTGTGTTGGTGGAACTACTAGTCCTCCTGATCCAATACTTGACACTCCCCCATTTGCCGCTTGTGCTGTGCCCCCGGCAGTACCTGGCAAGAACGGCGCTCGCTGCGAAGCAGGTCCTCGAGCCAAAGCTGCCGAGGAAGGCCTTGGTGCAGAAGGAGCAATCACGGTAGGTTGGCTTCGTGGATTGCGTCCGCGTATTTGAGGTAAAGGTGGTGGAGGCATGGAAAATCCTGGCGACGTATTTCCGTTAAACCTATTACTAGAGACTAAATCCTGGCTGATGTTTGAAGAGGTGGTCCTAGCTCTCTGGGCAGAATTTATAGCCGGGAAAGCGGGAGGGGTATCGTCATCTGCTTCATCGACAGACAATAATATTGAGGGGACAATGCCATTGACTAGTTTTGTCGGCCTTGCCTTTGGTGTTGTGTCTGGGGATTCTTCTGGTGAAGAAACTCTCATTTGAGGCACACCTGAAATTGCAGGGACTGATGCTACCGAAAGCGATGTTGAATTTGTCGAAAGTGGAAATGATCCCTGCCGCAGCAACGGCAACTGTATAGATGCGGAAGATACCGTAGGTGCCGTTCTTGGTCCCAACACTCTTGGAGATCCTGATCCACTCTCACCACTTCCTCTGCTCCTCCCACTGCTACTAAGCCCTAGACCGGCGCATAAAAATGCCCATACTAACGATGGAAATGAACTCGGCCGTTGTGGCGCAGCAGCGGCACCAGCTGCAGAAACTGGACTAGGTGTTGAAGCGTCCACTTGATCATGAGAAGCTGTCCCAGGTAGTTGGAGGTATGCGAAGAAAGTCGCACATGCGACAAGTATCGAAATTCCAACTAACATGTCGTCCGTATGTATATTTGTGTCTAGGTATTGGGTATATGTTTATTATAATTAAACTCGATAATTGTCGTACGGCTCGTCTTTATTGATATCGCCAATGTATACCAGACGTGTATTCTGTACTGTAGGATGTAATGTTGTAATGTATGTGGCGGATTCGAGATTGCAGTTCCCCCCGCAGGTATTTTTTCTTTTTCGAAATGGATAGCTTCTAACGTCCTTCGTCCTGTCGCGGATGATCCCAGGGGTGTATTATAGGTGTAACAAATCCAGTGGCAAGGGAGGCAGTTGCCGGAATGACTTCCTTACACTTGCAACCTGATTATGTCGTATTTCCTCTCTGATTCTCCATACGACGCCTACACGTAAAAGCCCGACCAGATAGCAACCGGCAGACGTATGGGTATACGGGTGCCTTTCAAGCGCTGCTCTCCCTCCCACAGTGCGGCCAATATGCTTTTTTATGTGCCGCGGGATGAGTCCAAAGCCAATTTCCTTAATCAGCTGCACTATTCAAATTGTTTGTGCTGGTACTCTTTGTCCTACGCTATTCCCTATCTTTGTTTCGGTGAATTTTGCTCGTTTCCCTGCTACTGGAACCTCCTTAGGCTATTTGTCGGTGGCCTTTTCCTTCTTGTAATTTTCCCTTTCCTCCCTAATTAATGGCCACTATTGTCGAAGTTCCCCCCAACAGGTACCGTCTGGCCGGCTCTGGTATGTCAATACGTAAGGTAATTCTTGTCGGATATCGTCGTGTTGAAAGTGGGCAAGTTAAGGTTTCGGTGAAGCGCCCACTTTCCAGAACATCCAGCCAGGCCAAAACAGTCTCCCTTCTCACGATTGGTTATTGGTGCGATGCACCCCGGATTGCCGTGCAGTCTTAATTAAATAAATGCCGAGAGTGATAAGATCTACCTACCTGTGATTGCTAAGGTCTGTAAGAGCAAGAGTGAATGAGCGGTGTGCTGTGTGCTGTGTGCGAGTATGGCGTAGGACACTTGTGCTAGAAGACAACTAAATAAAGCTTGGAAATATGGGAGTTCAATAGAGGTACCCGCTGCCGGCGAGCAAGGCTGAGGAAGACGCAATGCCAGAGGGACGAGTAAGGTCTTGTGGGGGGAGGTCGTGGTCTGGTTGGTTCGGAGGATGGGTACCGGTAGCCAAAAGTGAAGATTGTGGCACACACCAAGCTTGCTGCACGTTTGCTGAGGCGGGAGTATAGAGTCGGGCGTATAGAGTATATCGGTACTGTAGCTGAAGCACAAGGTTGTTTCCCGAGTTGCCACGAATTATTCAGAGACGGAGAAGAGGGAACAGATCGAGCAAAAACAGGGCCGGAAATGTCAAGATGCAGTCTAATGCCAACCAAGGCACGATCATCACGGGGCGACCAAGAAGCAGGGGGCGGAGTTGAGTTATGAGGCATTGAGTACCGGTACAGACACAGACAGTTGCCTCGCTGCACTCCGTCACCCTCGACATGTATAAACGGATCCGTGGTGCACGGAGAAGGCAGCTACGTAGCTATTGTACTTAGCTATTGTACTATATCATGCGCGCATGTTAGGTCAACTACAACAATCTTATTCCTTCAAATCTATATTACGCATCTCGACAGGCAGAATAGAAAAAAACAGCTGTGACCATCCCTCAAGTGACAGGGGGCTGCGCCGTAACGGGAAAAATACCCATATCCGACTCAACCATGTGGTTGACGCCCAGGCTCCCCTTCCAGCCCCCCTTTCAGCTCCCCCCCTCAATCCATGATACCGATGCTATTTCCATAGCAAAAACATCGTCCTCCACATTCATTGTGAACAAGCTGTTGAAACTTTTCCCGAGACATAAGGCAAAAAAGGAAACGGAGGATGAAAACTACAAGAAACAGAAAACGTCATAAACACTACGCAAAACGGTGCTAGGATCATTGAACAAAGCTTGGGCACACACATGTGACCCCTCCCACCTCTAATGTTGCTCTTTCCTCTCACATATGAAAAATTTCCCCACCTCTCAACTAGCCCACTTCATCCCTCCCCTGTAGGAGCCAACCCTCCTCTTCGTCCCTTTTTAACTTTAATGCGCATAATATGACCCCATTTCCAACGGTTCTTGCCAGTATCTTTCGTATCCCATGCCAATATTCTCCTTTGCAGTTGAGTTAACGGCCTCGCTTGATGCTTTCCCACCCCTTTGAATTGCATCCCCACGTGTCGACTTGTAGTATTCCGTTAATTTATCAGAGTAGCTCTTCGTAACAGTTGCCTGTGTATCCGCTGGTTGTTGCACAGTCCAACTTCCTGGACTGAATATGGTTGGGGCTTGAGAGTAACCAACCGAAAACTGCTTGCCAATAGGTTGAGGCACATCTGTACTAGAAAATGTACGCCAGGGCGGGTAAGATTCTCCACCCACAGACATTCCACATGGTGCATTCGACTTGCATTCAACATAATCCTCCCGATATGCCCTTATCCTTCTACCGCGTTGTCCACCCACCGTGTAGTTCATTTTCCATGGCTCCGCACCCCCAGTAGGCGAGATATCAACGCTGCTGAAGTTCGAAATCGGCTTAACCATTTGCATCATCCCATGCGCACATCTAACATTGGGTTCCTCCAAGTATGCCACTTTCTCCCTTGTCCCAAATTGACAGCATGGTGAGACCTCTTTGAGCTCGGGGGAATTTTCGCAGAACGTTGTTCTCGCTTTCAGCAGCCCTTTACAGTCAGTCCTGGATCGAGCACCGTCAATGATCCCCGCATCAAACTCAACACGGTCTCCACCTCCAGTCACAATAGAATCTATAAATAGAAAGGTCAGAGAAGTCAGGACCCGAAGGAATATTTATGCAGCTTACCTTGAAAATCCTTCTGCATGGTACATCCTTCCATAAAGGTATCGGCGGATTTCCCAGTGGGGCTTGCAGGGTTTGTCTCTTGAGTGAAGGCACTCTCGTCATAGCCACAAAACTCAATCATTTCCCTAGCTTTCTTTTCCAAAGATCTTTCTTCCTCAGACTCGGATTTGAGGATTTCTATCTCAAGGATCTGAACTCGTTCGAGTGTCCGATGGTAAGCGCCCAACATCAGTTCCCCTTCATATTCAAATTGGAGCTTCATCTCCTTGAGATGATCTGTTCTGCTTTTTACTCCTGCTTTATATTCGGAGGAATTTTGGTTGCTCGACTGAGTATGTTCGAGATTGTGAGACGAAGGAGTATCCAAAGTGAAACTGGAGGCGGTGGTGCTCCCAACGCAATGGTTGCTTGTTATAGGTGGCAGGTAGTCGCCAGGTGTGCTATAGTCGTTTCTAATTGTTTCCGTAGTGTCAATAGTCTCCTGAAGAAGAGGTAGCGGCTCTGACCTGGCATTTTGATGGTCTGCCAACCCTGTTGCTCTGGCGTTGGTGGTATTGTCATTGGCAGAATTGTATCTTCGCTCTCCCAAGATGTCCTTCATACTGGAGTGGTCACCGGAAATCGACCTTAGCCTTACCGATATGGGGTGATTGTCAAGACCATCTCTAGTAGCTTGGTATATATAGCCTTGTGACTGTGCTGCATCCAGCATTGCTTCCATTCTTCCTTGAATTATCACTTCAGTTGGATCCACTTCCTTCTCTGCTTTTGTTTGCAGGGGCACAAATTCAACTTCAACGTCCAATTCGAAGCCATACTCATCCAGGTCCTCGGCCTCAATGTCCATTGGGTGTTGGAAATGGCATTCGCCTGCTGAGAGGGGGACTTCTGATAGGCTTCCAACAAAGCTAGTCTCTTGAATGTTATCCATCCATTGGCGTTTCATGGTAACGAATTCCATACCATCCTGTTTCTTCCATTGCCCACTATCCGGAAATGCACCATCTTCCCACATAGGAGAGTGAGGTGAAAAGATAATAGGGTCAGAATCTGAGGCCAAATGAACTCTTGGAAAGGCATCATAAACAGGTGGATGCGAGTGTGTTGAAACGCTGGAAGGACTCGTCACTTCATTTCCCGAATTAGTAGAAGACGTTCTGGAGCTCAGAGGTGGTGTCGAGTTTTGCCCTGAGCCCTCAACAGAGCCATTAGTCGCAGTCGTTGAGATGTTCAGTGCCAGCGGCGAGTTGGGGAATTCCCTTCTGGTTTCCCCATCACCCAATGAGGATCGTGAAGTAACTGGATCCGGGAGAGTGAAAAGAGGTGGGGATGAAGGATCCACACAGGAGACTAATGTTGGTGTAGGGGGTATACGGGGTAATCTGACAGGCTTGCTGTACTCTAGGTCTCCATACGCCTTCGGCATCCCACGAGAGAAGTCCGCAATACTGAGGTTAGGAGGAGCAGGGGTGGAGGAAGGCTGGTTACCGCATTGCTCTCGTGAACAATTTGAATCGCCTTGCTGTACCCTTCCTGATAGCTCAGTGGGTCCTTCAATGGTCTGCTGCTGGGGCATGACCACACGCATGGGCTTAGGAGCCCAGTAAGCCTGCGGGCTGGTCGAGCCATCCTCAGGGAAAGTCTCAAGTTTGACATTGTCGGAGTGGCCGCCTCCTGCATCCTGCAAAGATCCCCAGTCATCGGGGGATGCCTCATACTGCGTTGTTAAGTATCGTCCAACTTGGTGCTCACGCAATGATTGACAGAAGCTCGCCCATTCTTCTTGAACAGTATCAAAAGTATCGCTCTCATGCTGGACCTCCTTATAGGACACACTAGCATGCCAGTCGTCGATGTCGAAGAGCCCCCCAACCGCCTCTTGAAAGCCTAGAAGCTCGTCTCCTATCACACCCGCCATTGCCATTCTGACTCTGAGTTTAGATAGATTCTCCGTCAGTTCAGCGCCAGGTTCTCTTCCTACGAGCTCTGTATAGAAGACCTCCAGCTTTCTCGCTGAAGTGTTATCAAGCTTGAAAACTGCCTCGTCTTTCTTAAAATCAATAGCAGCCAGCCTGACCTCAATCCGCATATCGATGTTTGACATGTGGCTTCCCGGGGGTATGAGCTCGATTGGTATGGCAGCTATGGTGCGAGTGAATTGGGGAGCATAGGCCTGCAAACTCCTTCGGACCCAATCCTGGAGCTGGCTCGGAGGTGGGGGGTAGTGGTGATATCCAGTAGCTTCCCTCACAAGAAAGGATACCAAAACGACACAATGTTCGGAACATTCCACTTTGGTCTGGAAGGGAATCAAGTTGAAGCCATGGTCGTCTTCTGGACATTCCCTCGCTGCACGGCCCGAGACTGCCTCTGTACATTCTTCTGGCCATCCCCGCCAGATAACCTCTACACGCTCTTCTGGACTGAGGTAGAAAAGAGGGCAGGAGCTGTCATAAACGTTTTCAATATCCATGATATTCTCCGTCGTGTGAGATAAGACCAAAGGGGCGTAGGGGAGGTTTGTATATTTGCTATGTGGGAGCAGTGTAAAGGAAAGTGGCCTAGACTCTCGAGGAAGAAGACTGCGAACAGCAGCAGGAAAAGATTGAAAAAGCGAGGGATAGGATATCCAAATGAAGTGGAAGGGTTGGGTGAAGGAACGGAAGGTGGAAGAGGGTAGATCAAATGAGTTGGAAGTTGCTTGTAAGAGGTAGTAGGTGGAGGGGGTTGGGGGCCTGAGTAGTGAGTGGGGAGTGGGGATGGGGATGGGGATGGGGATGGGGGTTGTTTACGGGTTGCTCTCGCTGCACTTACGCTCTATCAGAGATAAGGAGTCCCGTACGTAGAGGTGGCCCTACTCACCACTACCACGCTGGTCAAAAAGAGAAGATACAGGTAGCACCGCTGCCTTATCGATAACTCGCACCCGAGGAAGGGGCCATGGCCACAGAGCCGAACTCGAGAACTCACTCGGAGGAGACCAACAAGAGGCCCAGTTGCAGACAATACTAGAAAAAGTGAGTAGCATCTCGAGGGGAGAATAGTATCGAAAAAAGAGTACTCGGAATTAGAGAGGGGGATATATACACACACACAGAGACAGAGAGAGAGAGAGAGAGAGAGAGAGAGAGAGAGAGAGAGAGAGAGAGAGAGAGAGAGAGAGAGAGAGAGAGAGAGAGAAAGAGAGATAGAGAGAAAGACACGGATTCAAAAAGACGAGGTATGAGGGCGGAGGGCTAAACTAAAGTAGAAAACTCGAACCAACCGGTGAGAAATGCTTGAATCACCCCACCACTGACCACCATCACCACGGGTACGCCGCCCCTCGGCCTAGTTTCAGCTTCATGATGCAGTGAGCATGTGTAGCGCAGGAATGACACCCCTTTATCATCTGATGGGTCCCACAATAGCCTGGGAGAATACCCGTATATTGCGCGCATGCAGGGAGAAAACATATAATTTGGTCAGTGGTACGATCATTCCCTCGAATCTGTGGTTTCAGGAAAGCAATCTGGCTCGCAGGTTTTCATGGCCAGGGACATTGACTCCCCCCATATAAGTATCCAACCTCAAAGGCAAACAGCGCGGGCTCAGGGTTGGTCGGGAATGGGGGATATATGTATGGGCCCATTCTCACAATTAGTACCAGTGACATGAGCTTGAGCCGCCCAGGCAGGGATGGCACAGTCGCAACTGTATAAAGTTTTTTTTTAAGGATGTCGTCCGACTTCTCAGCTGAGGTTCACGTGGTGTTCCTTAATTATTACCATAACCGGTAAAGCCCCAAAATCTGGTAAAACAAATAGTATCAGCTCTATACCATGGGATTGGTATCAAGTGGTTTTTGTGCGAGTTCATTTGATGAGTCTGCTTCTTTGCAATTGTTTTTGTTTTCTTGTAATTGACCACACGCCTGTTTGTAACCGTGGGAGTTGGTCTGGCTGGCTGCGGTGAGTTCTAGATCTATTCTACTTACATATAGGTGTTAGACAATGCCAAGACACAACCAGCATCATGTTCGCATTTACGGTATGCATGGGACGATATGCAATGACTTGTGTTGACGACTGGCACACAACTCTATGCTCCGTATGTAGTCTGGTGCATTCGGTCATTTGCATAAGGTACGTATGCGGCTGGCATATCCCATGTAGAATGCAGCAGCTTTCCTAGAATGACGTTAATCCTCAATTGCAACCTAGAACTTACAACAATATCAGCAACGCTCAGCATGCCTCACCAATACTATCACCCCAAACGACCCCGTCATGAAAAAGATGAGCAAGGCAGGGCAGACCATTCTGAAACCCACATCCAGCCAGCAGCTCTGGCAAATAACCCATTCATGCCCATGTTTACCATATTCAGAGACGAGCTCGACGAGCACCACGACCGCCGCGAGCGGGTGATCAAAGCCTCAAGGGACATTACTGCTCTTAGCAAGAAAATGTAGAATAGCTTAAAGCTTCATGCTGTATTTACATTGTAGCTAACATTATCTGTGTAGGATATTTACTATGCAAAGGTTCGGCCGAACGTTCCCCTCCTCAAAGACAAGAAATTCCATGTCCCGCTACGTAAAAGCTCACGGCGTACCGTAGATCTCGATCTCTCTACACCCCCCAACCCCTCTTCATTGAGAAAGACACCGCCCAACGCACCTCCCAAATCCACGCCCTCTTCACCTCGATCCTCCCCGACCTCACCTCCGGCACCCTCAATTCCCACCGCTACGCACGGAACATCTCTGGTGGAATCCAAGAATACCTCGAAGCCATCTCCTTCCACCACTACCTCACTACAGGATGCCTCCTCACCATCACCCAAGCTCAAGCCTCACTCCCCGAAGGCATCAACCTCACAATCGAAGACTACTTTGGTGGGATCTTTGATCTAGTAGGTGAGGTTATGAGGCTGGCTATTACTATCATTGCTACTACCCCGCTGGATAAGGAGGGGAGTGGGGCCAAGACGCCTAAGATCTTGGATGATTTAAGAGAGATGAGGACGTTTTTTGATAGCTTGGATACAAGGGGTGGG
>Ga0307511_10007142_pt1 | contig 11254 bp, 5 predicted proteins | sample 13_EM_MG_FD_200266 | JGI IMG/M metagenome (GOLD analysis project Ga0307511, IMG submission 200266) | Populus trichocarpa ectomycorrhiza microbial communities from riparian zone in the Pacific Northwest, United States - 13_EM | ecosystem: Host-associated > Plants > Roots > Unclassified | place...
ATAAAATCTAAGGGAAAAGCAGATTAGCATAACCAGCACGTTCGATCTCTATATCTATTCTCAGAACAAGAACTTAAGCCGCAATTATTGTTATACTGTAGCCAACTCAAATCTCCCTATTTCTATGCACACACATACTGAGTTTTTAAAATAAAAATAAAAATCCCTATCCTATACCACTGTCTATTTGAGGTAATCCTCGGATCTATTTACACAAAGACCACCGGAATATTGATCGCACACCATGAGTGAGAACCTATACTGGGCAAAGTGAATGGTCTCATATCGTCCGTAACCAACACACCAACTTTTCTCACCAACAGCATGTGCGCTAAAATCTCATGTGGAAGTCCGAGATTCCGAACATATTCATGCAACTCAGTGCGTCTGGCTCCCAGATCAGTGTTACAAAGGTTTCCAAATTCGACCCGTGTCTCCACGTTGTGCAAATTCTGGGGGGATAGCACTGGGCTAATCAGCTTTCCGACTACCCACGATAATGGGCCAGCCTGATTATCCCGCGCGTGGCTAATGAGCAAATACTGGTCTCGCTCTTGAAGGGGCGGGAGTGAGTAGCCATGCGGACAGTAAAAGCCGTGTACGAAGTCTGCTGTACGCTTTCCCCCGGCAACATGCACAGAGTATGATCTAGATCCAGATCTGCCGTCCAGGGTGATTGCTGTAGTCATGACCGCCCTGGGGCAGACAGGCACAACCAGAGCACCTGTTCCGCAGTCAAAGGCAGCGTAATTGACATAGAATGTACGAAGGTCAGATGCATGCACGTCGTCTTTTAGCCAGCGAGGGGGCCAGGTGGGGCACTGAAGCTCCACGTCTCTACTATGCCGGAGACTGCTGACTGCCTTCCACGTGGGAATCCACCAACGGCTGCGGTACGCACTGTATACATCACCCCTTCCAGACCCCACTTTACCCACTATGCCTCCTGAAGTATCATCATCACGCGCGGCGGGAAAGTTGAAGAGTAGCTCGAGCTGCGAAGCAAAATTCAGGTGTTGAACGAGCTGGACCCAGGCATCCTCAATATTCACAGTCTCGGAATATAGCGGTAACATCCTACACTTCATCAAATATGCCAGCCCAGCGATTTTGTCCACCTCCTTACTCGCGTGTCGTCGGCTCATTTCACACACCAGGTTCAGGATGCTGCTACAGCGCAATGCCTCCTCCGCCTTTGGGTCACCCATCATCATGGACCTTGCCCTCTTCCACGCGGCCTGCCCCCGAGCCACTGTCCCGTCCCCAATGCTCGTAACGATATATGCAATGGCCACTGGTACAATCCAGGCTCGCATGTTTCTGTCGCACAAGACCCACCACGCTCCACTAGAAACTGCCACCACCTGTGGCCATACAAAATGCCGGAACCACAATGCTGGGGAATACCACCCCAACAATACGGCTGCCTTCAGAGCCTCAATTGTAGTCGGTTTACAAAAAACCCTGCTGTCAACCCCCGTCAGAGCGAGTGACAGGTGCACCCAACTGCAGCATATGATTGGAATTCGCAAGATACTCCAGGTATTTGCTGTCTGGAACCACATCGGCCACCGTCTCCGTAGGTGTCTTGTAATTGTATTGTACACACGGGTAGCCTGCAGCAACTGCTGTTGCTGCACTAGCGCTTCCACAGGCCAACCAATTGCAATTGCCTGAGGAAATAGCGCCGCCCAACTACCTATAGCTATCCACACCCACGTGGCCCAGATGTTTTTGTAGGCCTCGATACTATGGTTCAAATCGGCTAGGAAATCCTCCATCGCCTGGTTTGGTGGTCGTTGGAGGCGCGCAATCTTGCATGAAGTGTTATATGGCCGCCGCTGTTGATCTGTGTGATATCGGTCGTACCAAGCCTCGCATACCTTGGCAAGCACAATGAGAGCGAAGACCATCCCCGACAAGATACGCAAAGCCCACCTGTTGCGTCGTTTTTGAAGAATTATGGGCCATTGCACATCGAGCATGGATACTTCGACTAGATGTTCTGGCTCAGCATCCTCAATAAGGTGTGCTAGTAGTGCAAGCACCTGCCGCATCTGCTGTCGGGTCCCTGCGGCTTCATGGCTACCCATAGACACCAATGCTTGGAGGGGTACCGGCATTCCATCCGGGACTGCTCCGTTCACCATTATGTGCTCGGGGCGCGTCTCTTGCAGCGTCCAGGCTCGGTTGAGCCAGTGCAGTGGGCCGCCCCACCCATCTAGCTGCAGGGGGCGCCCAAGGCCGTTGAAGTACCGTAGCACGTAGGTCGCCTGCCGGTAGTTGTTCCCAATCGTCGGGACATCGATGGACCACTCCTTCAAGCGCTCCTGGATTCCTATCTCTCCTGGTGGCTTCGACTCGGGGTCGCCCGGGTGCGGGCCTCGGCTTGTGTCTCGTTCCATTGTTCGCTGGCGTAAACAAAGTACATCAAGCCAGCAATACACAGCGCCGGCGCGCAGTGCCTCCCATCGAATATCCTCGAAAGTTATTCCTTTTGGCAGTGGTACGGGCCAGCGATAGTTATTGATTGGAGTCATCCAGCGCCTCATGTCGGCTGTCCAGCTGTGCGAGATGGCCCAGTATCCGCCAACAGGCACACGAGGCGTGCCGTCAGGACTAGCAAAGGCATCCACGTCAACAACCCTGTTGTTGACTAAGTCCCACAGCCGCCTCGGGAAAATGCTATATGGGTTCACGATGTGGTTAGTATCATTCATCCGCTCAAGAGGATGTGAGCCTGCACCCCCAACGGCCGTTGGACGCGGTAGCACCACGCACCGGCGCACGCAGTAGTCTGTTTGCCTGGTTAGTAACACTCCCTCTACCCACGTTACTGTAGCAACCTGGGCCAGCGCTGTCCCAAGGTCCATTTTTTTATTGCCCTTCTGCTGTACAAAATCCACGACATTACAAGCGAATCCAGCGGATCGGGACGAAAGCGTTATGTCGTGGGCGTCCAACATTGACTTCGGCCAGACCGCCGACAGTGCATCTACAATCAGCTCTCGCGGTGCCTTCGCACGAGAGAGGGATGCTTCCTTAGCGGATAGGGGAGCGATCGTGGCCTGTGGTTGGCTACGCGCAGCCCACCACGTACTATGAGTTGCTCCACATGCGATCACGAGCTTCTCGGTCCTCTCGGACTCAGATATGTCAGTGAGGTCACAGTCCACCTCCGCAGGATCGAGCGTCTCATCCCAGTATTGTGCGATCGAAGGATGCGTTTCGCCTGGTACTGGGTACATATCGTTAAACATAGCAGATTCGAAACTTTATATATTGTACCAGCCGTGAGAGGTTTTCCGATCGCGATATGCTCTGTGTTACAACGTCGGTGTATTGATCGATATTGATGTTTGCCTATCGAATTGAAATGTAATTTTGGGCGACTGGGTAATGATAAGGGGTGCGGGGTCTTGGTGTTGTACACGAGCACACATCATATGCAGAGAATTCTATACCAATACCTACATACGTGCCTCTAGCATCAGCACAAGCTCCCACCGGTGGACTAGGTCCAATCATACCTCGAGGGCTCTTCAGTCTAGATATCTACCACCAAAATTGCGTTCACAAGCATTAATGTCAAGGATCCCTGTTGTGTCCCTTCTTTAGTGTTTACACGTATAGCTCAGCTCTTCCTATATGGTGTCAACCACCAAATTGAAAGTATCATACAGCGTCTGGCAGTGCAAACCGGACAGCTAACCTGGGTGGGTTAATTCGATAACCTATACAAAGTGGTTTGGTTACTGTCAAAAGTCACGTTTTACGTGTTGGAATCGTTCCTTAATTTGTTGACTCTAACCAGTACTCGTTAGCTGTCCGGTTGCACTGCCAGACGCTGTTATGTCTAGATCAACAATTTTTGCACCTCTGAGTCTTAGTAAAATGCAACACTCCTTTTGGCAAATTATCCTCCACGGAGCGATTTTACCAGTCCACCGACTCGTGCCTAGCATTGCTCCTAGATCATTTCGCCAAGAAGGCAAATACTTGCCGGGCTGATCCACCAGTATATTATCAGGCATACAGACATCAGCTCTAGAGAGAGCGCTGGGCATATCACTCTTATAACTGAGCAGTTCATTTGACTATATAGGGGGAAAAAACAAAAAAAAAAGGTGTTCTAAACTCCTACTATTCGCATATACGGTATATTCAACCAATTCCCACTAGATTTCGCCTCTTAAACAGATCGACTGGGTCCAAATACTTGTTCAACAGATGCCCGGTGAAATAAGCTCCTCGCGAGTAGAGCTCTAGAGTGCTCTTACCGAAATGCCAGCTGAGCCTGAGCCTAAGAGTCCTAAGTCCACTACCTATGTCCCATAGAAGAATGATGTTAGCTATGTTATTGCTGGGTACATGGGTGCTCTTGCCGAGAGAGAGCTTAGGGGAGCTTGGAAAACCTACCTAAGCCTAGAGGGCTGGTGGTAAAGTCGCTAGCAATACCGCTAAGAATATCGATGGAAATATTGCCGGAAATATAGCCAGCAAGGTCGCTGGAAATCTTGCAGGAAATCTTGTTGGTAATGTTGCTGGTAATGTCACCGGCAATGCTAGTGATAGGTGCATTGAGCGCACCTGAGCGAATATAGATCAGAGCTTGAGAGAGTTGGCTGAGCTGGTAGAGCTGACAGAGCATAAGAAGGATCCAGGGATTCTTTACACCTTCTTGCTTGAGCACATACTTACCGACGGGATATAGCTCCCACCAGCATGGGAATTTAAAAGCAGAGGAGATAGCAGCTCCGTTGGAAGAGCGTAAAGCTCGGGGAAGACCAAAGGTCAAGCGTTTAACACCTGGGTCTCAACGCAAGTTAGCAAAAGCCCAAGAAACACATGACCCGGAGCCCGTGGCTCCATCTGCGGGTGGTGGAAGCCAAACATAGTGCGGAGTGTATGGTCACAATAAGCAGACGTGTCAAGTGAAGAATATACAGCATCGGTTGTTATGGAATATATAGATTTTTATTAATAAAAATTATGAAACATCTAATTCTACAGACCTAATATAAGCGGAAAGCTGGAAGAGTTGAACTGAGTTGGGGGAGCGGAAGAGAGCTAAGAAAGCGGAAAAGAGCCGAGAAAGTAGAAAAGAGCTAAGAGAGTGGAAGAAAGCTGAGGGAGCGGAAGATCTAAGTACAGCTGGGTTAGCAATAGTCAGCTAGAAGAGCTAAAGAGAGTAAACCCGAACCCAATAAGATTTTTCTTTTTAACAACAGAAGAATAAGCTAGGAGAGCGGTATAGAGCTGGGAGAATAGTATAGAGCTGCGAGAGCGGGATAGAGCTGGGAGAGCCTAGGACGCCAAACCTGTGCTGTATGGCAAGAAGCCGATATGGAAGAGCCTGCCAGAGAGAAGCCGATATGGGGGAGCCTAGTAGGTAGGAGCCGGGAATTCCATAATAAGCCGAGATGGGGAATGCCTAGGAGATGGATTTGTGACCGTCTGTACAATAAGGGGTAGGAACGCGTCTCTTGTATTCTTGCCGCGTCTACTTAGGATTGCAGTTTAGTGGTATCGATCGCATTGAAGCTAGGTGTATTGGGTTCTTCCGAAAGGTTTCGGGGCATTATTCTGAAGTCCGGAGGGCACTCCCAAGGTTTCCTGCTATGGGGATGGCCAGGGCGATCCGTTGGGCCGCTGCTTACAGATCGTGCATGAATGCTATTGTTCAATTGTTCTACCCCTGTGACTCTATTCTTAACAATGACCAGTCAATGTCAAGCTATGATTTGCCACACAAACCTCTATCAATAATTGTTGTGTGATTTTACCAGCCCCCGGGCAAGCTTCAAGCGCCAAAGTCAATTGTGGTGAGTGCAGAACCCCAGGGGAGATCATTCCAGAACATATATCGTCAGTTAAGTTGCATCGACTGATTTGAATATCTCGACTACAGACTTAATTTGTTCGCACGTAGTAATTATTGCGACTCTGAGCAAGTTATACACCCCTAAACCCCATCGGCACGCTCATACAACTTTTACGAAGATCTCACTTGTTCCCCCGGCAAATTCTAGCTAGTGTCCCCTGTCGCCTCCGAAGGACCGTCTTCGATACATCAAAATGGCCAAAATGAATGATGTGGTGTGGATTTGCGAGAGGACTGTTATCCTCGTAGTCTTATGTCTGCCTATTTTCTACCTCAGGGGTACCAGCACACAATCAATAGGCCCCGAAGTCAGGAATATCACTTGGCAGGGTATCAACGGAATTCAGGGGCTGGGTCAGGAATTTGCAGCCAATTTTTTCACGGATTTAGCGCCGCTCCTCATTCTTTTCGGTGATCAAGTCGTCCGTCAATACATGGCTCAGTCTCAAGATTGGGCAGATCATATTATCTTTGCAATGGGGCCTTTGGGTGTTGCTACTGCATTGACAGGCGCCGTGCGGATTTGTGGACAAAAGTTCCTTAGAGGGGTTGTAGGAAGAGGGCGAGAAACAAAGCAGATGGCCGAGTTCGAGCTTACATCCGCAACATCGGAGGATGTATATGAGGTGTGGGATGGGGAGTCTATTGTTCGTGTGATGGGAGAACAAACCTTTCAAGAAATACGTCTTCAGAAGGAAGGGGGGAAGGTTGTTATCAAACAATTATTTCAGGATGTGGCGGAGAAAGATACCCATATACCTGTATGGGAAAGGTGGTCAGACAAGGTGAATCGTCGAACCCTAGTATCTACCAATACAACCCCGAATAGCTTAGAGAAAGCGCTCCCAAATGATGAGGGAACCCAAGATAAAATGAGCATCTACCGCCGCAAAACTCAAATGGGGCCAAACCTATCCCTAAATGCTATCCCGGAGGATATATCGCCACTGAAGAAATGGACTTTTGCAATTATAAGTGTGCTGCTGCAAATTTTCGTCATTGCATGGGCCGCACTAGTTCAGTACAAGTTTCCAACATCCAAATTTCGGAAAGATTGGAGAATGGGAGAATTCCGCACCTATGCGTTTCCATGTATGGCAGTTGGCACGATATTTGTGATGACAAGCATGTTGTTTTGTTCGTATGTAGTCGACAAAGCCATGGAAAGGAAACATTGGACGCTCGAAGCGAGGGCTACGGAAAGGAAACATGGGAAGCTCGAAACAGATCTAAAACCTCCGGTAGCGTGGCGGCCTTGTTGGATACAGAAATGGGACAAAGCAGATGACCAAACCTTCGATTCTTATCTCATTATTGGTAGTCTTCGAAACACACGGAACCCCGGAGATGCGCTGGTGACATTACATCCTCGGAGACAGCCGCAGCAGGAAGGTCCAACCAATCCGGAATCAGCTGGCCATCTCGGGGAGCGAGAGATTCCTGGGCTCCTAGTCCGTCTCACGGAGGTGGCTTGTGTTTTGGGTATCGTGGGATTCTTTGTCATGGTCGCAGGCACCAGATCCTTACATTGGTCTGTCCCAGCCACACAACTCGGTCAGACATTAGTCATGGCACTTCTGCGATCTTACGTCCGGAGAAAGATGAACGCCGATGATATTCGTGCTGTGAAGTTACCACGGGGATTTGAGATAGAATGGCTGGTTACAAGGCGTGATGAATTATGGGAGAAGTTGGAAAATTGGGACAGAAACGATGACTTTTGGAAGCCGGAGGCCAATAACAAGTGGAGTCTCGTCACAGGAGAAAAAGTCGTGAGGGCGGAGGAAATTACCAAGGAGCGTGGGAGCATCACCATGGGACAAACTCTTACCGAAATAAGCTGTGAAAAGAGTGAAAAGATCATTGAATTCGAAACACTTGACACTCTCGATGAGGAAGGTAATATAAAGCCTAAGGTTGGTGCACAGATGGCGTTGAATGATTTGAAAGGCCTCTTGCATAGCAACAAAAAATGGGAGGGAAATGCCTCTAGACTTGGAAAGGCATTGGTCAAGACTATGGAGTGCACCCTCAACACTTTGCTGCCTCCAGCAGTTATGAATTCAGACCCATCATTGAATCGGAGGATTGGGCTCGTGAACAGGGCACCAGCCCCCACACCAATGGCTAGCGTGCAACCATGGCCAGGAGGTGCAAAGGGGCGTGTGTGGCTATGGCCAATCGTGGTACAGGTGGGAGTAAATTCAGTTGGTGGAGCGGGAAAGCAGGTGCAGATGGAAGAACAAATAGTCCGAATCAGCCTCATACAAAGAGAGACGGGTGGGTGGTTTGTGATGAAAGAAGGGGTGGAGGCTTTGCTGACCCTGTGGTTGTTTACGTTGAAGCAGCAACGTATCAACTTCATAAAGCATATTAAGCCTGATCATTTCAACATGCTACCGGCGTTTGTGCGTTTGATGGGAAGCAATACCGAACTGACAAGATGGGATATCATGAGGTGGTATGTTGACCATTGCAGTCGAGTGTACGAAGGGAAGTGTATGACGTTCACAGCAGCCAATCGTGAGGTCAAGGAAAAAGATGAAGTTGATATTAGGATGGACTGTAGTCTGTGTCAGGTGATGGGAATCGAACAGGTCGACTTGCGCTCAGAGGATGAGCTGGCAAAAGGACAGAAAGGAGGAACACAGCGCTCAGAGGATGAGCCGGCAAAAGGACAGGAAGGAGGAACACAGCAAACACCCGTCCCAAACGGACACGAAGCAACAATGCACTATTTTAGAGGACGTGAGCTGCCACAGGTTTGGTATGAGGATTGGCCCGAGAGTCGGGATGAGCGGTATACATCACTCGCAACGACCGTTGAATGCACTCTTGAAGAGCTCTGTGCACAGGAGATCTTGTTTCGATTTTTCTTTGCTATAGGTACATTCATGAGGGAAGAGCGGGAAATCAGAGTGCTTGGAAATACAATCCTCTCCTACCGGAACACAACGGCATCGACTAGTACTACGAGCTCAAAGTCCCTCGATTCTAATGACGCTGCCCTGGAAAAGCGGCTGAAGGCCGCGAAATTTCACAACCCCATCCTGGAGAGGATTGCATTAGAGGCCTATTGCTCAAAGGTTTGTGGTTCACTGGAGGAGGCCTACCAATGTATTATACCCGCATTCAGTCAGGCCAGGGTTCTGCCTGAAGTTGGGGAGGTTGTGGGTTCGCAAGTAACGCAGATCTTCAGGGAACTGGTTGGGAAAGGTGACTGGATCAAGGCCTGCGACCTGTATAACTGGGTTTGGAATTCCATGGGTTGCAAGTTCCCTCATCACAGTAACGAGGATTTGTATGTCATTTCCTTATTCACAAACTTTGTCCGGAAGCTCCGACACGAGGCAAGCACTGGCTGCCATGGTGGATCTCTGACCAAAGAATTGACGACAAAGGGGGAGGAAATGCTGAAGTTGATAACGGAGCAGGAATTCCAAGGTCGAGACGTTGTGCGGGCATTGGGGTTAATGCTGCAGATAGACGAGTTGGATGGCCCAATGCAGGCGAGGATGGCTGGGGGTGAACTTACAGAAGCTGACAGCGCCCAGCTCACAAGCCGACGGAACAGCCAGGAAGGGAGCGATGGCCATGGTGCACCGGATGAAGGCGTACCTGAAAGCTCGGATGAAAAGCTTTTCGAGCTCCTGGGCTTCACTTCTAGCCACAAATCCACGGCGAATATTGTGGGAGCCGGTGCACCGGTGAGTACAGATCTGGAGCGGGATGCGAATATTCCAGATATTTTCCAACGACGGCCCTTGCACTACGCGGCTGCTAACCCTAAGCTTGATATTCCCATACTTGAGCTTTTGATAAGAAAAACAAGTGGTGTTGATCAGAGGGACATCAATGGAAATACACCACTTCATCTAGCCGCCGCCAGGAATAATCCCAGTTTTACAGCAGGACTGAAGAAACTTTCGTTGGAGGAGGATCCCGAAATGCAAAGAAAAACTATGGTGGATTTCAACGCTACCAATGAGCTTAAATGGACGCCGCTGCATTTTGCTGCCTATAAGGGACACAAGGATATGCTAGATGAACTCATCAAAGAAGGAGCTATAATCGATGTGGACGATAATATTGGCCGGTCACCGCTCCACTGGGCTGCTCAGGGAGGGCATCCAAGTGTGGTCACAGCGCTGATACAGAAGGGAGCCAATACGGATACAGTGGATGCATATGGGAGGTCCCCACTGCATGTGGCTGCATCTATAGGCAATGGGGAGGTGGCCGCTGAGCTGGTCTCTCACGGAGTAAGGTTGGGGAATGCGGATACGGAAGGCAAGACAGCGTTGGACCTTGCCATTGAAACTCTGGAGAAGTGGACCGAAAAAGAAAAGGCCTGGTTGGATTGCGAGGAGGAAAAGGCGGCTTATCAGGTGCCTCTTGCACGGGATATTGTCAAAAGTTTTGGGCCTTTGCTGGACACATTGCTAGTTAGTAAGGAAGAAAAGGCAAAAGGCTGGACGGCTTTGCACTGTGCTGCGCATCAAGGAGATGCACAAGCGGTGGCGATGTTGCTCGACCTCGACGCAAAACAAAATGCCAACTTCGATACAGAGAAGAGGATTACCAATCAGACTGACCATGTTCATGAGACAGCACTCCATGTAGCTGCACGTGGTGGTCATTTGAAGGTAGTCAAGATTCTCGTCTCGGATAAGTCCGCCAACCCCCGTATCCGCAATAATTTCGGCGAAGATGTATTGATGATAGCAGTGAAGAACAATAGGCCAGATGTAGTTAGTGTTCTGCTGGAGGCTGCCGGTCACGAGGGTTTGCGCATTACATGGGAGTGAGTAAGGAATATTAGTATTAGGTGAGCGAGTTTTATCGTGAGCGAAAAGTGTTAGCGATGGATACCCGGTTTCGGCGGTATGTCGTGCCTTCCCGCTGTTCTCTTTCATATATCTCCGTATCTGTTTTGCGTTGCCGCAGGTCTTTGGTACTGGCTAGTCCTCCTTTTTCCCTTACCCTGTAGCTAAGATCAGCAAAGTCTCTCTTTCCCTCTCTCTCTCAGGCAGTGCTGGATAGCCTGCTCTGTCCTCATACTCTCCTCCGACACTCGCATAGAGTCCTACGCTGTGATATCTTCGCCAGTTGCCCTCGTCCTTGTCCTCCACTGTCACCCTCGTCTCTGCGGGACAAACCGGGGATGACCTGCAGTATATAAGCATTAGATTATCGCTATACAGCTTTGGTAATGATAGTCACAACACCCCTCTCCATCTACGAGTAATGAAGTTTTAAAAATTTTTTAAAAAAAAACCCCTCTCCATCTGTGTCTCCATCCCCTAGCCCTCCATAAAATTCACGCTACTATTCTACATAAGATGGCCTTCTATGCATGTGCATTTCCCC
>Ga0307511_10007143_pt1 | contig 11253 bp, 12 predicted proteins | sample 13_EM_MG_FD_200266 | JGI IMG/M metagenome (GOLD analysis project Ga0307511, IMG submission 200266) | Populus trichocarpa ectomycorrhiza microbial communities from riparian zone in the Pacific Northwest, United States - 13_EM | ecosystem: Host-associated > Plants > Roots > Unclassified | place...
TTCATGTACTTTACGTTTTGCAGCAATAAACGTTTCTTCTCTACTTCTACAGAATTCTAGACAATAGGTAGAGACTTCCAGATCTCTATTACTCGATTTTTCCTGTGTTTGTCCCAGTTTCCTGCCGTGATTCGTTTATTCCGCCAGTTCTCGACTCTCAGGCTCTACACTAAGATGCTATAGTATCCCTATACAAATAGTGGCTTCATCATAGCGCGAATAAGTACTTTAGCAAAACATTAAAGATATCTTCTGCCAGGTTGGTAGCAGTGGAGGTGAGGTCTTGATTGTTAGGACTGAGGGCGAGAACTCTGTGTCGTTCAGTTTGAACAATTGACTTGGGGGTTTCTCGAGTGTTACGCTTCTTGTGTTTCTTGGACGATCTTCGTTGCTTGAAGGTGTTGGAGTAGTTACTGCTTGTCTAAAAGTCTTGTACCATTTCAAGACTAATGTCTTCGAAGTTGATCCACTCATCGTCATCACTTCCATAACCTTTCCATCACACCAGGTATTGGCTTTTGCTGGTACGAGGAGCAGTAAGGAATTCGAGTACTTGTTCGACTTCCCATCTTCCTTCCGTTACTTTACCAGGTAGTTCTTTGTGACGCCCTGGGAAGTTGGTTGAATCGTTGTCAGCGTAAGGTTTGATCTTGCTGATGTGGAAGGTGTTGTTGATAAGAGAACATCGACTGTCAGTTGACAGGTCGAGTATATAGTTTTTCCACTTCCTGTTGACATGTTGGATGCGGAACGGTCTGACCCATCTAGGTTTGTATTTCCTAGATGTGTTAAATAGGTTGATGTTCTCCATTGACAAAAAAGCCTTTTGGCCGGCTGAAAGAAGTGGTGGAACAGACCGCTTCTTGTTGGCTTGTTTTGCCTGCTTGGGTTTGGAGGAGTATAGGTTGGGAGAGTTGTCAAGATGACCTTCCTCTGCAGGAGTCTAAGGAGTGATCGAGTAAGGGAAGGAGGAAGGACCTAGCTTTGCCTCAAAGCCTTGGAGTGAAAAGAATGGACTGTATTGTCTTGCAGTGTTGTCTCGAGAGTTCAACTTAAGCTGAATCTCGGAGAGTTTGTGCAGCCATTCGTTTCCTTCAACCTTACATGCTCGTGAGGCTTGGAGGATTGCCTTGTTGGCAATTTCTGACTGTCCGGCCGTCTGAGGGTGGTATGCGGTCGATGGTTCCAACCTGATTCCCTTTCTAGCTGCCCAATCCTTGAAATGGTCTGACATAAAGAGAGTGTCTCGATTAAAAACAATATAATAAGGATAACCAATGACAGAAGCAACGTGCGTATCAAAGGTATCACTGCATTTCTCTGCCGTAAGGTTATCAGAAACTGGAATGAGAAACATGAATCCTGATTGTCTATAGACAATCGTCCAAAGTCTCGAAAAACAAATCATGTGATCGTCTTCCAAAGGAATATTGGGGTATAAAGTAGAGCAGTAAGTGAAAACAGGAGACATCTTAGGAATATCCATAGTGATATCCGTCCAGGCTCTTGCAGGGACATGTAACATGCTTACTTGTCCTAGTGGTGCCTTGTTGCTATACTTCGTCCGTTGACAGGAATCGCAACTCGCTACGTATTCCTTAAAGAGCATTAAAAATGGCTGGTAAATGAACTTATCAGTCAACCATTTCAATGTTTTCTCAACTCCGCCATGTGCCGTAGCATCATGAGCTTCCTTGATTGCATTATCGAGGTAGTTCTTACTGTTCATATCGAACATGCTTGGTAAAACCAGCCTCCATTCTCCTTTCTCATTCTTCTTGTTGAAGAACCTATTGTCCTTGCTTACTCCTTTCTTTCCTTCTGGAGCATAATAGAGCTGGCTCCACATGGGGCATATCCTGATGCATACGATGTAGGCGCCACTCATTCTATCATCTTTGTCAATGTGAGCAACGAGATAGAAGTCAGGGTCATCTTTAGGGCCATCGTCGAGATCGAGGTATATCTTTGCCATATTGGTTGCTGGCACGATTCTGTACTTAAGGTCTGAGTCTGCCTTGCATTTCGCCTCGCATGCTGATGCATAGTGTCCCTCGCTTTTGCAGAAGTTGCACCGCCGAGTGGCAGTGGGTGCAGGAGGAATTGATATCTTCTCCTGTCTTTAAGGGTCTTGAACGTGGTTGTTCTCCTCATTAGATGTGTGATGTTGTTGGGGAATAAATCCCACTCCTGGCACATATCTTATAGGATTGGTGGAAAATAGGAGGGTATTATGACCTTGGTTAGATCCGCTAGCTTCTCCGTAAGCTGCATTGCGTTGAGATCTGGTGGTAACTGCGGCAGATAGGAAGGAGCGTCTTTCCTCATCTGGTACGATCTTGATGTTGTAGTCCCATGGGTATTTTTGTTCAGTTTACTGACCCCATGGTTCGTGGCGGGCAAAAGCAGCATTCCTGATTGCCTATTCTTCCCCAGACTACATGTGAGTGCGGTTTGGAGCTTCTTTGATATTAAGCTCAAAAATGTCAATATCGAAAATATCAGAGGAGGGATTGTTATTAGGAGGGATAGTGGTAGCTTTCAATTTCCATGAGTCTTGCTAACTCGACTGGAATTTCTTCTCCTTTTGATAAAGTGCCTCCGCTAGAGTGCAGTCTAAACATCCATGTCCGTATGTTCCACAAACTGAGGATCTGGTGGTGGGAAAATAGCGGTTCCCATTCTGGTGCGAGCTACCATGCGAGCGGCAGTAGTAGTCGTGACAGTCCATATTGTGTTGCTTTCGATGCTGCTTGTAGTGTTCCCAGGCATTATTGACAACGTGTAATGGGCAATGCCAATAGTAGCACCGCGGGCCATTTAATAGAGTCTATACTATCACTCGAATGATAGTGTATGTCTGTTATTGGTTCCGCTAAGTCGAGGACTCAGAGGGTCTTTGAGAGCATACAAATTTCCCAAGCGGGAAGAAAATTAACAGGTGTAATCTCTCTGTATTGAAGCTATCTAAGGCTAGTCTGAACTCTGTCTGAAGTGATTTAAGCTGAGAATCCTCCTCCAGAAGGGCGGATCGGCTCAGTACTTATACTAGCCGCCAAGCCTTCTGGAGTCTGAAAAACCTGTTTTCTGGCCTTTCCAGAAAACCTGTTTTCTGGCCTTTCCAGAAAACCTGCTTTCTGGCCGTTCCAGAAAGCACTCCTCCCTGACCATAAATACAGGTGTGGGAGGTCAGGCCTCCAGTACTCAGAAATACAGGTGTGGATGTGTAATACATCATGATAAAGGAAAAGTACATGAGGACCGGATATGCTCAAGGTAATAGTAGGTAAGGTACTATGCCCGAGCTATCTGGTATACATGATAGGTGCTAGGAAATGCACACTAAAACAATTATAAGAAACTGTCTTCCGTTACACTTCCCCACTTAAAAGGATAACCTACTCTTGTTGTGTTGCCCAAGCTGGAGGTAGTCCGAAATAACAAGTGCAAGCACGACAGTTATGTGAGTAGGAATCTTTGCAATGAACAGTAGGAGACCAACGTAATTTCCAAATAATCCATAGTAAACATTCATGACATAAGGAATAATGAAAACATCCAATAGATATCTTGTTTGCCATACCTTCTTCCATTGTCTTTTCAAAACGACAATTAAAACAACAAGAAGGAACGCGGGATTGCCAGGTTAATTCAACCGGCACGAATCAGTACTTTAGGAAAACATTAAAGATATCTTCTGTAAAGTTGGTAGCAGCAGAGGTGAGGTCTTGGTTGTCAGGACTGAGGGCGAGAACTCTGTCTCGTTCAGTTTGAACAATTGACTTGGGGGTTTCTCGAGTGTGACGCTTCTTGTATTTCTTGGACGATCTTCATTGCTTAAAGGTGTTGGAGTAGTTACCGCTTGTCCAAAAGTCTTGAACGATTTCAAGACTGATGTCTTCGAAGTTGATCCACTCATCATCATCACTTTCATAACCTTTCCATTGTACCAGGTATTGGCTTTTGCAGGTACGAGGAGCAGTACGAAATTGGAGTACTCATTCGACTTCCCATCTTCCTTCCATTACTTCACCAGGTTGTTCTCCATGACGACCGGGGAAGTTGGTTGAATCTTTTACCACGTAAGGTTTGATCTTGCTGATGTGGAAGGTATTGTGGATAAGGGAGAGTCGACTCTCCGTTGACAGGTCGAGCATGTAGTTGTTCCGCTTCCTGTTGACGTGTTGGATGCGGAAAGGTCCGACCCATCTAGGTTTGAATTTCCTAGATGTGTTCGAGAGGTTGAGGTTCTCCGTGGAGAGTAGAACCTTTTGGCCAGCTGAAAGAAGTGGTGGAACAGACCGCTTCTTGTTGGCTTGTTTTGCCTGCTTGACTTTGGAGGAGTATAGGTTGGGAGAGGTGTCAAGATGACTTTCCTCTGCAGGGGTATAAGGAGTGATCGGGTGGGGGAAAGAAGAAGGACCTAGCTTTGCCTCAAAGCCTAGGAGTGAAAAGAATGGACTGTGTTGTCTTGCAGTGTTGTCTCGTGAGTTCAACTTGAGCTGAATCTCGGAGAGTTGGTACAGGCATTCGTTTCTTTTGATCTTGCACGCTCATGCAACTTGGAGGATTGCCTTGTTGGCAATATCTGACTAACTGTCCGTCTGAGGGTGGTACGCGGTAGACAGTTCCAACTTGATTCCCTTTCTTGCTGCCTAATCCTTGAAATGGTCTGACATAAAGAGCGTGTCTCTATCAAAAACAATATAATAGGGATAACCAATAACAGAAGCAACGTGTGTATCAAAGGTATCAGTGCACTTCTCCGCCGTAAGGTTATCAGAAACTGGAATGAGAAACATAAATCCTGATTGTCTACAGACAATCGTCCAAAGTCTCGAAAAGCAAATCATATGATCGTCTTCCAAATGAATGTTCCGGTATAAGGTAGAGCAATAGGTGAAAACAGAAGACATCTTAAGAAAATCCATAGTGATATCCGTCCAGGCTCTTGCAGGAACATGTAACATCGTTACTTGTCCTAGTGGTGGCTTGTTGCTATACTTCGTCTGTTGATAGGTATCACAACTTGCTACATATTCCTTAACAAGCCTTAAAAATGGCTGGCAAATAAATTTATCAGTCAACCATTTCAACATTTTCTCAACTTCGCCATGAGCCGTAGCATCATGAGCTTCTTTGATTGCATCTTCGAGGTAGTTCTTACTGTTCATATCGAACGTGCTTGGTAACACTAACCTCCATTCTCCTTTCTCATTCTTCTTGTACAAGAACCCATTGTCTTTGCTTACCCCTTTCTTTCCTTCAGGTGCGTTATAGAGCTGGCTCCATATGGGGCATATCCTGATGCATGCAATGTAGGCATCCCTCATTCTATCATCTTAATCAACATGAGCAACGAGATAGTAGTTAGGGTCATCTTTGGGGCTGTCGTCGAGATCGAGGTACATCTTTGCTATATTGGTTGCTGGCACGATTCTATACCTGAGGTCTGAGTCTGCCTTGCGTTTCGCCTCGCATGTTGATGCATAGTGTCCCTCGCTTTTGCAGAAGTTGCCCCGATGAGTGGCAGTGGGTACAGGAGGAATTGACGTCTTCTCCTGTCTTTGAGGGTCTTGAACGTGGTTGTTTTCGTCATTAGATGTGTGATGTTGTTAATGCATAAATCCTACTACTGGCACATATCTCATAGGATTAGTGGGAGATAGGACGGTGTTATGACCTTGGTTAGATCCGCTAGCTTCTCCGGAAGCTGCGTTGCGTTGTGATCTGGTGGTAACTGCGGCAGAGGGGAAGGAGCGTCTTTCCTCATCTGGTACGATTTTGATGTTGTAGTGACATGAGTTGTTTTGTTCGGTTTGTTGACCCTATAGTTCGTGGCGGGCAATAGGAGCATTCCTGATTGCCCATTCTTCCCCAGACTACATGTGAGTGCGGTTTGGAGCTTCTTTGATATTAAGCTCATGAATGTCAATATCGGGAGTATCAGAGGAGCGGGTATTGTTAGGAGGGATAGTGGTAGCTTTCAATTTTCATGAGTCTCGCTGACTTGACTGGAAATCCTTCTCCTTTTGATAAACTGCCTCCACTAGAGTGCAGTTTAAACATCCATGTCCGTATGTTCCACAAACTGAGCATCTGGTGGTGGGAAAATAGCGGTTCCCATTCTGGTGCAAACTATTATGCGAGCGGCAGTAGTAGTCGTAACAGTCTGTATTGTGTTGCTTTCGATGCTGCTTGTAGTGTTCCCAGGCATCATTGACAACGTCTATAATGATGGTGGGAATATTGTCGTCGTTGGTGATGGAGGAGGTATCATCTGCGGGAGCACTGATATGATGATAACCATTTAATTGATCATGTTCAATAACGTGGAAGTGAGGATCAAATTCATACCCATCAAAGATTTCTTCGGGGATGGTGAAGAGAGTATCCTCATCTGATTGCATTTCTTCCTCCTTGATATCGTCGTAATCTTCATAGTCCCCATCATTCTCATCGTCGAGATAGGGACAAGAGGGGTGGTGAGCAAGGCTTTCGTCACTGCCTGCACACTTGTTGTAGTCGCAGTCCATTTGCTTGAAGTTGATGCAGCCGTGGGAAACCATTGTAATTTCTTCTGGTACAGGAGAGGTAGAAAGATCATTGGTAGTGATAGAGGTGTCTTGAAGGTTGCTGTTGTCTTCTGTAGGATCGATGCTCTAAGGGATAAAGTCTTGGTATTCGATAGGATGGAGGGAGTATTTTTGGTTCCTTGATAGAGCATCTGCCAACAGGTTTTCTTTTCGAGCTATATGTTCAATGACCAAGTTGAATTCTCGCATATAAGCTTGCCATCGGGCTAGCTTCGGAGATGTTTGTCGTGGTCGGAGGAAAGAGAGTAGTGGTTGGTGATCCGTGAGAACCGTGAATTTGTGGTTTCGGAGTTGAGCCACAAAAAACTTCAAGGAGTCAACAATAGCAAGTAACTCCTTTTGGTAGGTGGGGTACTTCAGCTGTGCTGGGCTGAATTTCCGAGAATGAAAACGACAGGGTCGAATTGATCCTTGTTCTCCTTGTCCTATCCATGATCCTAGTCCAATATCACTAGCATCACATACCAGATATTTTGGCGCTTCCGAGAAGTGGTCCCAGGGTTTAAGAATCTGTGGAGAATTCACAAGTTCCTTGATTTTCTCAAGTGCCCTAGTATAGGTATCTGTCCATCTCCAGGGTGCGTTTTCGCCTTGCAGTTCTGACAGGGTGCTTGACCAGGAGGCCAAGTCCGGACAAAACTTGCTTAGGAATATGACAATGCCGAGTATTCCTCTTAATTCCCAGCTCTTGCTGGGAACCTTGAAGTCCAATACTTTCTTGCGCCTCTTTGGATCCATATGTAACCCATCCGGAGTTAATATATGTCCCAAAATATCTAGACGTTTGGTGAAGAACTGGCATTTGCTAGCCTTGAACCAAAACTTCCCGCCTAGCAGTTGTTGTAGAACGTTCCATAAGGTAGCTACATGTTCATCATAGGTATCTGAAAAGATAATAATGTCGTCGATATAGATGACAAGGTCCTTGAAGACCATGTCCTTAAAGATTACGTACATAGCTCATACCATGGTGGCAGGAGTATTGCGGTCGCCTTGTTGTATGATGCGACTGTGATAAGATCCCATGTGTGTGAGGAAGGTGGAGTGTTGTTCCGAGTCCTCCTCGATTCTGATATTGTGTAACCTATTAGCCAGGTCAATCTTGCTCCAATATTTTCGAGCAGCGACTAGCTCCATAAGCTCCTCAATGCTTGGTAGAGGTGTGTGGTTGGGATCAACTGCTTCTTTCCGATCCCTGGCATCTAGGATCCGCCGGGGTTTGGTGGGATCATCTCGTTTGGCTTGTACGAACAGAACTACCGCATTGGTATCATGTTCTGCACGATAAATCCGGCCTGAGGCTTCTTCTTCGGTGACCTGTCTCGTAAGCTCTGCATAGAATTTGGAGGGTGAGGGTCGCCATTTCAGTACCTATTTAGAGCCGGGTTTCGGGCAGATTCGGTAGTTGATAGTTCTGAGGGGTGGCAACTCGTTGGGTGTGGTTGCTAGAAATAACTGAGAAAATTCAACGAAGGGGTTGAATTTACCACTTTCTCCGAGACTTATAGCTGAGACCATGAATTCGAAGAGTGGTAGAAGATAGTGTGGTGCTTCGTCTTCTATGAAGAGTGCAGCGGATGTGACTTGCCCTGTAGCAAGCCCTGCCTTCCTCCATTCCTTAAGTGCAAAGCGTGCCATCTCTTCAGGTTGGATGGTGACAGGCTTTGGTCCTGCGGGAATTAAGGCGTTCAGGGCTGTAAGCGCTGGCTTGCCTAGGATCATATCCCAGCCTGCAAGATGCGCTACATAGAGCGTTCTTGTTTCCGTATATCCTCGGTAGTCCATTCGGACATCACATGCCTTTTCTATCACACCCTTTGATCCTTTGATCGCGGTGTTTAGTGACTTCTTGTCGATTCCATAAGTGGGTAGGCCATATAGGTGTACGAATTGTGCATTGATGAGATCTCCGCCGGTCGTCTGTAAATCCACAAGGGCTAATGCAGGGTGGCCGTTAACCTTGACCTGAACTCTGCTGTAGTCTAATTCTTCGTTAGACTGGGGTTTTGCTTTGGTTTTGCCCTTGTAGTTATTGTTGGTGATAACTGGTTTGCTGATGTGTTGCAGGGATAGTACCTGTGCTGCAGTGCGCATAGGTACCTTTGATATTCGCTTATTGCATTCCTTGTAGGTGTGACCAGGTGCACGGCACCATAGGGACTTCCGTTCCTTGATCAACTTCATCTTGTCTTGTGATGTTAACGTCTTGTTAACCACTTCCCAGTCTGGATCCTTGGTGGTTGTTGTTTTCATGGCAGGGGTCCTTACAGCATTAGAACTTGTTTTCTTGTTGTCTGTCTTCTGATCCCTGCTGTGATTTAGACTAGGCTTCGGAGCTGGTTGGGTTGCAGGCTGGTGAACAGATTTGGGTGTAATTGAAATACGCCCATGTTTTCGTGCAGCTTCGTATGATTCCGCTTTCTTGACCAGGTCGTTGAACGTCCATGAATCAAATATTTGGGGAACCAGGGTGGTTTCCATATAATCCAGTAGGTGATTGAGGAATTTCCTGCGTTTAACTTCTTCCGAGATGCATTAGTTTCCATCCTTACATCAGCAAGACTTTAGGTTTGCTATTTGGCATTTTGTGCATTATGAATATGAGGTTTGCAAATTGGCATTATATGTCCCTATATGGTATTATGTACGTTGCCAATGTACAACTAGCTATACATTCCTTAATAATACACATAATGCCAGAGATTGACATACAATGCCAATTTCAAAACCTCAAGTTCATATTGCTTATAATGCCAAATAGTAAAACTAAACATCTTGCTGATGTATCGATAAGCTTAATCTAAAGTTCCTCTAGCCAGTTGGCAAAGGTTTTGATACCCATGTGTCATTTATCCTTGTGGGGTGATGTGGCCTCCCATTCTTTCCATAGAAGGTCCTTGCTAGTGGAGGGAATAAGGAATTCCCGTAGCACTAGCATGAAGCTGAAAAAAGACGCCTTGTCCTTTTCCTTGATGAGGTGATGGTTATAAGTAGTGAGTGCGCTGCCTTACAGTTTGAATTCAATAAACTCCAACCCTTCCTTTGATTCCAATCTTATACCTTTCATACTTAACTATCTCTGTATCCTGTTGACCCAAGTGCCAAGGTACTATGAGTCTCGCCATTTCTTATCTCCACTGTTGAGATTTTCTGGAGCATCAATTTTGATATCCTTCATCCGTTTGGACATTTTTGATGACGTTTCAAGTGTCACAATTCCTGTCGTCCTTTCCCATTGCTGTTGTTCTGGTGTCTTACCATGATCTGTTTGTTTCTTGATCTTCTTGACCTTCTTCTTTAGTTTGCATATGCTTCTGTGACTGTAGACTGACGATCCGCTACTAGAGCTTCCACTGCTAGAGCTACTATCGTATCCATCATCATCTCCTCCACCTGCTATTGTACCCCGTCCTAGGGGAGGGGTTTGGTCCTCGTCGTCTTCTCTATTGTTTGGGTTGCCAGTATCCGAGGTACGTTCTACAATGTCATCTTCTGGCACAATGCCAGTTTGAGATCCTGTCCTGACTTCTGGTGCGGAATGTTGTTTGGTTGGCGTCTCAGGAGAGTCCCTTCTGTCTTGTCCTTTTGGTCGTTTGGCTATAGATGGGTTCTCAAATTGTCCTGGTACAACAGGTAGAAGGAGGTGCTGACCACATAGCATGAAGGACATAATATCATCCCATTCCTTCAGAACCCAGTGAGGTTCTGTGAGCTGAGGAATGTTGGGGCGTTTCAGGCGCTCTGCAAGCACTGTAGTAAGCTCCAAGTCCTTACTTTCAAATGGAATGGTTGTGTGCCAAAGATAGTGTTTGGTTGTTGCTTCGAGAAGTAGTTGGATGTCTTTTGGGTGAAAGCAGTGAAGATACCCAAGCGTTTGTATAAAGGCAAGGATATCTTGTATTTGTGGTTGTACTTTTTTCCAGTTTGCTTCTGTCATTGGAGGTGACTCAAATTCCTGTGTTGTGAGGGGAGAGTCTTCTTCTGGTTTCAGGACATCGACGGTGTAGATGGTGAGAGGAGGTGGTTTGACTGATTCCTCGAACGTTTGTGGTTCAGGATTGTCTTTTTTCTTTCATAGTGTGTCGGATATCAACCTTTTGATGTCTTCGGGAATCATAGCTAATCTTCTCGACTTGTGACAGGTGTACGGCTTGTCCGTCTTGGAGGCCTTAATGTCGGTTACTCGTTCGGATATTAGGAGTTATTTTTCCCCCTTGTGCGTATACTGTAGGGACAAGTATATCCCTTCGGACGTGAGTGATTTCCGATCGACTTCGGATGACTATGGCTCGGCTGCCTGTTCGATACGTAGGCAGGATAGTGGGAACGAGGAGAGCATGGATGCTGGTTCATCATTTTCTTCTGTTCCTACGATCGTAGGTACTCGTGAGGCGTGGGTAATACCAACGACGCCTAAGATGCCTTTCCCGATGGAAGGTTTTGGAGATAGTGAGCGTGGCAGCAAGAAGACCATGAGGTGGTCTCCTTATGTGGAAGAATTGGATAGCCCAACCTCCTCGAGTTTTAAGCTGATGCCAACTGAAAATAGTGCAGTTGGGAAGGAGGATAGATGTGCCTCGCCTGTGAGGAATCTGGTGTTGGATGGAACAGGAAGTAGCTATGTAGTTCCTGCTGTACTTGCGTATGTTTCTTCTAA
>Ga0307511_10007144_pt1 | contig 11253 bp, 10 predicted proteins | sample 13_EM_MG_FD_200266 | JGI IMG/M metagenome (GOLD analysis project Ga0307511, IMG submission 200266) | Populus trichocarpa ectomycorrhiza microbial communities from riparian zone in the Pacific Northwest, United States - 13_EM | ecosystem: Host-associated > Plants > Roots > Unclassified | place...
ACATACCTAACCCAGAATGATAAAGGAATATGACAGGTAATAATACCGAAATATGACGAGAAAACTACAAGGAAAAAACAACAAGACTAATCCCAATATAATCCTTCCTAATCTAAACATGTCAAAAAGGGTAGCTGCCAAAACAGGCCAAAAACGTGCCTTGATATAACCCAATAAAATCCACCAAAACTGCCAGAGATAAAACACGTGTAGTGAAAACATATACTAGAAAATCAGTTACTTACAAGTTTTGTAAACTTCTTAGAGGACTCAAGGAAAGTTCCTGGGATGGTTAATGTGGTGGTTTGTGGTGTCTAAGGGCAAGTCTGTTCAGTTTTGCTGACTGTGCCGCTTTCTATGGCTGGAGAGGTACCTATCTGAACCTGTACTGGTATTGATAATGTAGGTTGCCAACGGACAGGATTTTTGGTTATTGCCAGACGTCGATTGGGGAGTATTACCTTGCATGAGCCCCATGTAGTTGTGAAACCTACCAACCTGGCCTTCGTTGCTAGATCTGAGCAATACACTGGTTGGCAAAAGGGACGCAAACGAGAGCATCCTTTTGATATATTTGTGTGAGATAAGGTCATCTCACGTGGGCTCCTTCCTCCAAAACATTTGTGAGGAAGTCGGTTCTTCATAAATATACTATAGTATATAGCAAGGCTCCAGAGGGGTCGTGGAAATGAGCCGAGGTTGATATAGACCTTCCTCAATATGGATTGCGTAGTTTGATCGGCTACTGAATTAGTTTTACTGTAGTGCGGGACCATATCTTCTTGTTCCAGCCGTCGAAGAAACTTACGGGATCGGACTTCTGCACTCAAGTTAGTCCGTAGGCTCTCCGTCATGCCCTCAAACTTAAGGATCATCTCATGTAGGGCCGGTATCTCTTGTACCTACAGCCCTAGTAATAGTGAGGCGAGAAAAATCATCTACCAGGGTGATCATGTATTTGTTTCCTCTCATATCTGGAGTAGGGAAAGGACCGCGTAGGACAGAGTGCACAAGCTTACCAACCCTAGATCTTGTATGGGTGAAAGTGGCTTCATGGAGTTTGTCTTCATGCAGGTATTACACTGGAGCTTGGAATAACGGAGGTGTAGTGGTGCTTCAGATATCTTTGAGAATGCCGGAAAAGGAAGATGTGCATATCGTCCATGCCATTCCATTTCTGTGAGGTGTGCGTTACCTTCGGCCATTGTGATAGATATATTATCTATTAAGCTTGGTCGCAAGGTGGAGAATAGTATATAATGTCGTTGTTGGTGTCGGTGTGGAGGGCTTCTGGTCCATTGCTGAATCTAGGCCATACCGGAATGGACCAGTCTTGAAATATTTTTGCACCTGTTGCAACGCTTAACATCACAATTCTCACGCAACATCACAGTTCTCATCAGCGCTATGTCAGTTGTAGAAGATTTGTTGGAACAACATAATGGTCGATATGACTGCATAAACGAGACCTCGGGGCTGAATGGTGAGGGTGGTCGGATTAAGTCGTTTCTCGGGTTCATTATGTTCCGTGGAACAAAGTTTAAGGTGGGGTAATTTCCTTACTTTCTATATTATCAAGTAAGCGGCTTCTGCTATAGTATAACGAATATACTGTCTATTCTCCCGCGAACGAGACCAAACAATTTCTACATGGTAGCAACACATCCCCGATCGATGTAACCTGCGCTCCGTTCTACTACAAATATCCATCAATCTTGCGAACAAGCTCGACCTATTCCGACATCTATATTACGGAGCAACCGAGCTCCCCTATAATCAGACTAGATATCTAGGCTTGCGATTCAGCGCGACTGATACCAATACCAACACCGGCACTCACACCCCGATACCGACACCGACACCGACACCGCTGTTCGCGGACATCGGGCGCCCGCGGGCGGCGTTCTTACCATGCCCACTGGAGGCATGGATACCTGGTATGCCCCTCATGGGCATACCAGATGGCAGACAGGGATTTTAAATTACTTGTAATTTGCAATAAATAAAGCTAAGACGCGGTTATCAATATTATTACCAGTTAGTACAATTCTGAAGTCTCCGCATACGAGTACTAATTTTCTAAATGAATAAACAAATAAAAATATGATGACTCTAACTATGGCGGACGGATAGCTAGCTCTAAACGCCTAGCTTGTGTGCGAGTGGCAAGGAAATTCCCACAGTCTAATTCATTGACCTTATGGCAAATATTCACAGATGTGGCATTTCAGGGTCACTTTAATACCATGACAGCTAGGTATGACTAGAACAGAATCTTTCACAAGTGCAGAGGTAGCCATGGGTAGAGGTTGAGGCCTGGCGCGCCGCGCAGGCCAAAGTTACCGTTGTTGCTAGAGTTTCCGTGGTATCTGAAATGTCTGTCTCGTATTCCCATCTCATCCAACTACATGGCTGGGATGAGAGGGGAATAATGCGAACCCATAAAACACTGTGAGTTTTTTTTGCAGGGGTTTAATTATAAGTTTACGGATTTTAGGGTGGGGGTGGGGTTCCCATCATGCGGTCGGCCGTTTGTAGGATGTAAGATGGGTGAGGTGTTACGCTATTGGCAAAGAGATTGATACCGTTCTGACTGCGGATCTCGCAATATAAGCATCCTTTGTCTGTCTTAGGCGATCATCTCTGGGTATCTATATTCATCCCTACAGTGACGATATCTCCAAACTTATGGCGTGGCGGGTTTTTATGTTAATTCTTTTAAAGGCTATACATCGTTTCGACTTCATGTCATGCGATGATGGCGTGGCAGTTATTGTAGAAGGTAGCCATTCAGTCTCGAACTTGAACTACCTCAGCACCGACTATACACTCTCCATATAAGGGTACCAGAGAGTCCCCATACAGTAGACTTCCGATATGAGATTATCCGATATCATAAATTCTAATATAAGAAGGTCCGATATCAAACTATCTTCAGTGTAAGAACATGGGTCGACCACCCAGATATGAAATTGTAGGTACTTACCCCTTGGATACAAGAATATATTGGTCATAGGAATGACGCTTTGCCTCCCGATAGCAAACACGCCGCCCGCGGGCGGCCGATGTCCGCAAACGGCCCAGAACATATATGCAAGGGGGGTACCTCGAAATAGCCGGAGTACAGTCATTCGGAACGTATATAAGCTTCCCCAGGTGGTAAATGTGCACATTCAGCGGTACTAGCTTCAAGCTACCCATCGAAAATTCAAAGACATACTCATTTGTGTATTCCCTTGATAGGGTGTAACGTATACTCACTCGGCGCCAAACAATGGTACTCCCCGAACTCTTGTACCAAGATGCTCGTGAGAGAAATGGGGGTGAAGGTAAAAAACAAATTTGTCTAATATTATAGACGCAACAATGATCTCTCCAGAACAGGTGACTAGGAAATATACAATACAAGCCAATTTCTAGTCTCGGATCCCGTAGGCTTTAGAACTTCTCACCTCTAGCTCCTCACCTCGTACAACTCCAACTTCCAACTTACAACTTTTACAACTACAACTACAACCAATCTAAAACTACAACGCATTTATGCACTGAGCCTGCGGAGAAAAATTAGTCTGGTTAGAGCACAATACGATCTTAAGAACTAGCAAGCCTTCACTCGACCGTCTAGGAAGTCTCAACTACTTTTTTACATCCACGGCTGCAGGCTCCTATCACAAGTGAAACTCACCACCTCCAGCAATTGATTGTGGAAAACTCTCCAAAACCCGGCAACCATGGATCTGCGTAGAAGGACCGTACACGATATATGCAGGGCATGAAAGTATACTCATGGCATGCCCCAGGCGAACAGAGAAGTATCAGATGAAGTGCTGGAGGAGGCAGCCGAATGAGGAGTTCCACAGGTCTCGGGGATTCTCGGGGACCTGCAACATCTTTTATTTAAGTATTCTGGCCCTTGTTAGTACGTCACTAATCGCCTCGCTGCGATATCTACAGCAACCGCCCGCCGGCCTCATGTTGTTGCTGTCAACTAGGCAGGCCGCTTCCTCAATCCACATTCGAGCTTTAAAAAGGTCTATATTGAACTAGAGTAACATGGATCCGGCGCACTGTGTGCACCAGGTGCACAAAAATGAATATTTTCTAGCCTGCCCGCTGTTCCGCGAATGGGCTGGCCTGCCCAGGAATCCATATGATTCATGGGGGACTGACCTATGTAGGAACATCTTGTTTTTTTATTTATACATACTCATTACTCATATGCGGCCCCATTCATGAGCCCCCCGGAAATCCGGGAGGATTCAAGGGCGGCCAAGTTAATCTGTCCAGCCCATGCGCGCAATAAATAAATACAATAATCCTCATATAGCACTCATGCAATGTACTTAGGAAAAAAAGCTGAATATGAAATCGAAAACGCTTCTACCGTGTCCTAATGACTGTCATCTTCATCCTTCCTCCAGATCAGTGCATCCAACTCCTCTCACGACCTGCGCGAGCCGATGTACTCCCTTCTATGGCATACCTGGGAATTGGCAGTTGGGATTTCTCCACAGGCCCCAGCATGATTGGCCTCCCAGGGGTATGTAATTACCAAATAGCATAAGTACATTCAACATCTGCATATGTCAACCCTGAGGAACATGAATGGTACTAAACATAGAGATATCAGCAGGCCCCCCCACTTCCGCTTCTGTCTGAGTGCTCCTCCTCCGCCATTTCCAGCTCTGACTCCAAGTATTCCTCTTCAGCCAGTTCCACTTCCGAGTCCTAGTGTTCTTCCGCCAGTTCCATCTCCGAGTCCAAGTGCTTTTCTTCCTCAGCTCCACCCCTGAGTCCAAGTGTTCTTCTTCTGCCAGTTTCATCTCCGTGCCCAAGTGCTCTTCTTCCTCCAGTTCCACCCCTGAGTCCAAGTCCTCCTCTTCGGCCAGTTCCACCTCCTAGTCCTAGTGTTCTTCTTCCGCCAGTTTCATCTCCGAGCCCAAGTATTTTGCTTGCTCCAGTTCCACCCCTAAGTCCAAGTCTTCCTCGACCGCCAGTTGCACCTTCGAGTCCAAGTATTCTTCTTCCTTATTCATTTTTGTGCAGGAGCGCGGCACCCCTGTCGCTTTATGTAAGCCTGTAGTCTACAAGCCCGACAAGTCTAACCCTACCACCACCACCACCACCACCACCACCACCGCCGCCTCTATGGGGAGCCTTACTACAGGTTCCCCGAGCTTTGTGCAGCTCGTGCACGATGTGCTGCTGCCGCCGCTGAGTCCCCAGGGGTTTAACTGAGCGAGATCGCATGGCTCCCCAGAACAAGTAACATCTCAGCGTATTCCCCTACCTCTAGACATTGATTCCGTATAGGCCTGGGCACGAGACGTCTTGTGGGCAGGGACAGTGATCTCGAGACTTTTGGACATCGGGCAACCACAATCACAATCAAATGATGCAGGTACTAGGAATTTGTAGAAAATGAGCGCTGAAAAGGCATCTCAGCTTTAATTATATACAGGTTGCCACGCTGTCTCACCGGCTGTCACTCTTTCAACGGTTGCGCGACCAATGAAAAATTTTCACAAAAAGTCTCGAGACGTCTCGTCTCGTGAGTATCAAACACACTATAGGCTACTGGCAAGGCTTAGTTAACCGTTTGTTTCCTCAATCAGAACCCTCAACCTACACCCCCTGAGAATCTCATCGGCCCAGAGCTCCCCGAATACCCCTACCTTCTTACTCCAGATTTTGTTGATTATAGTGTGAACCTTACTATCTCTCTACGAAGCTTTGTCAACTTCAATTGCTATTTCCTTGACACCTGTCAGATTATCATCAGCCCAAGCACTTTTAGCCCCAGGTGTGAGTTTCCACCTGGCAACCCACCCCCTAGACCCCCGGGTCAGGAATGGAATGGATGGACCGGAGATGAGGAAAGCTATAGTGGTCGAGGAGGGCGTTTGGATTGGAGGGTCGGCAGTTATTTGTCCAAGAGTGACACTGGGTAATGGGTGTGTAGTTGGGACAGGCAGTGTTGTGACAAAGGTAAATTGCTTCAACTGCCTGGATAGGGGTTCATAGGACGTATGAAATCTTGACTATGACTAATGGTATATGCTTTGGGGAAAAGAGTGTTGAACCATGCACAGTGGTAGCGGGGAATCCGGCAAGGGTGATGAGAAAGATTGATATGAGCCAACTGCCGGCAGAGGTACCACCTCCTCCACCAGATACCTCACAACCACCTATTATAAACCAAGCCACTGCCTAGAATAAATACTGGCATGGCAAAATCCCATCTCCTGAGTTGAACATGAATCGTTTTTTCTATGAGAATATGCCCGTAGAGCTTGAGCTTGAGGTCTATATATATCATGTGCATCCTGAAGGATCATGGTGATCTGTTTCACCGTCACGGACGGCAGTATACTGTGGTAGTACGCATCAGCAATATTGCGATGGAAATCGGGGGTTCAAAGTTTCAGCTCAATTTCGTACAGGGCGTGGAGGGTAGGTCAATTACGGCTAACCTATTTGCCATACAAATGTGCCCCAATCATGATTGCACTATTAAACAAGCACACTATTTTATTGAGCCGGTAATTATTTGCATGCAGGCTGCTTACCCTATATATTTCCCGTCAAGTGGTCAATCCTCTACTTACACCTTTATCCACCTTCCCATCCACTCCTTCGCCACTTCCTTCGCTTCATCCACCAACCCCAACTCCAACAGCAAATGCACCGCCCCTCTTACTCCACTCTCCAACGCGCTTGCAATCCACGCATGTGTATAACTGGTATGCTCCCCTACCCACACCATTCCATTCACAGTCTTAAAGTACTCCGGAATATACAATCTATGATCGCCGGCATGTGGGTCTGCCCAACCACCCCGTGTGTATTCATCTAACAACCAACACTGCCTTGCAAACCTGCCGGTATACTGTTCTCTCACAAGCTGCTCCCCATGTATCTCAGCCATGGCATCGAGGGCAAAGGCAGCATGTTCGTTCTTGTCGAACGAAGTCGTCATCTCTGCTCCTTCAAAAACGCTGTAGCTTGCCAATAGAACGCCAGGACCGGTGGAGTTGATTGCATAGGAAGGATAGCAGAAGGACAAGATGCCCGGGAGGTCGGTGGTGGAACAGCCACCATATATGGGCTTGGGTAAGTGTTCCCAGAAGCGAGTCTTGAAATGTAGCGCCACCTTACATGCTGTAGCGTATGGTAGGCTTCCGATAGCACGGCTGATCAACGAAGGGAGTGGAGGAGAAAATCTCCACCCTCGAACCACAGAGAAGGGTGTTGCAATGACGGCATAGTCAAAAGACTCGGTCGTATAGGATTTGTCACTCCACTTCTTCTTCCAGCTCAGTATGACTTTCTTGGTCTTTTCATCCCAAGAGGATTTGCTAACATGGCGAGAGTAGGAGATACGCTTTCCCACAAGAGGCTTGAATGCATCAGCAAGGCGCTGAAGACCTTTGTCAACGGTCTTCCATGAAGTGGAAGAAAAGTAGGTGTACTCGAAAATGTCACCCCAGTACGATGTAACAGAAGGACCAGCGAGGCCAGTGGCGTTTAGTGAGGCGCCCAGCACATTATGGATGAAACCGTATTCAGAGAAGTCATCCCATCCCTCCTCTGTTACATAGAATATTAGAAACTACCCCAGACTTCTCTTGTGTGGAATTGGGCATACCGATAAATTGCTTGTGCGCCTTATACATATTCTCCGCAACTGCCTTTATCGTATCATTATTAAAGAATTTTGCTGTAATTTTTGCCTGAATGCCAGTCAACTCCGCCGTCATTTTCGCACCATCATCAACCTTGTATGCTAATTCGGGATTCTCCAGGATCTCTTTTTGTGTTGGTACCGTCCCATCTGGTTTCCTTTTCCCACCCATGTATACCAGCCCATTCCCGTTCGGGGAACGCTGTAGCCATGGGATGAAGTCAACCTTATACTTGGGATTATTGTTATTGAGTTTATTGAGGTGAGCTCCGAGGGAAAACACCAGTTTTTGATCATTTATAGGAAGAGTAAGATTTGGGGAGACTTTGATGGATTCCGGGAAACGCATAGGCCCCATTTCTTGGTATTGGTATTCCTCTGGGGTTGCAAAGTGGTGGGTACGGATCCGCCTACCCCCACATTCAGCATCTTTTCATATATGGCGAATACTGTACTAATCCGAAAGTGTGCCTTACCCACCAACCTTTTCACTCGCCTCTAAGATTTGCCAATTCTTCACCCCCTTACTATCCAATAACATTGCCGCCATCAACCCCGACATCCCACCCCCCACGACCCCAATTCTCTTCCCTTTTGCTTTCCTCACATCCACCTGTGTCAGATTCAAGGATTTAAGTAACATCACCCCATCAAACCATGGTCCACTGGTATCAATCCCAGTTTCATTTCCCATCGCAATCCCACGTTTGCGGAGCTCTCCTTCCCGCCGCTTTCGGAGCTTCTGGCTGTCTTCCTCCACAACCAGTGGGTCGCTACGGCCCGCAAGTCGACCACTTGAGGTATCCCATGCGGAAATGCAACCTCCAGTACTGGTATCTTCCGGGATGAGCCATATTAATCTTCGTGCTCCGGCTTTAGTGTTTTGATTGTAGGATGCAAAGGCGATGTGGTGGTCATTGCCCTCTGATGTCGCAGAATCGCAAGAACCGTAGGTGACCTTTAGGGATGTTTCTGAAGGATCTGGAAGGGTGGACTCTGAACGAGGGTAGAGGTGGATGTTTGCTGGATATGAGGCTGTGAGAGCACTCTTAGTTTCAATAACCAAGGAAAGGGGCGGAGGAGGTGCAGAGGAAGAAACGGCTGCAAAGACAAACGCTAGAAGAATGGAAGTAAACCATCCCATTGCTATTGAGAAGTTTAGTGCGGATAAGGAAGAATTGTGGACGGCACAAGTAGAGAGAAGCTAGTTCGTACTTATAATCAGTTATGTACATCGTGAGCTTCTAGGAGTACTTATCTCTCAATATCCTACTGCCTGAATTCACCGGCTCCGGATACATCGATACCCGCATCTGGCGCGCTCCCTATCTCAATGCCCCCCGTGCACCAAATCTGATAGCACCAAGATGAATAGTCACGGCATCCGGCCGCATCCTTACTTGCGTATGTACAAAAGTTGTACCTAGGGATCATCCCTGCTCCAGGAAGCTTATTGGAAGAGGGGTTATCAGTTGTTACCATAGGTATGGGGAGTTGTCGAATTTGTGGGGTGGATTTGTAATTCTCGATTGACAACTTTAGGCAGCGATATTACTTCGCAATCAGCAGGGAGATCCTGAGTAAGTACATCTCCATCGACTTGATACCCACTGCCACATCTAAGAAACTATTACAGATGCTAGTGTAACCTCATGATTATTTGATTGCCATATCATCTCGCCATATTGATGTACGCGAAATTGACCTTCCTCGGGTAGAGGCCCTGAATACTGAAGACTCCCGCAAGTAAGAATATTCGAAAGATAGTCTCAACAAGACAAGGAGGCAAATTCAAACCGCCTTTGGGCGTCGGTAGCTGCTTCTGCCTCATCTGCCGTGATAATGAGCCCCAAGATAACGCAACACTCATAGTCTGAGTCATCTGAATCAAATTAACACGCGGGAAGAGCAGATCCTGGTACCCTGATGAGTGGGGGGGGATGCTGGCAGTGCGCAGCTGGCTGACTTGGTGGGCGGTCTCTCAACAGGTAGTGGGATGAGGCAAATACAGGGATACATCAAGTAAGTCTCCTATTTGATTGTAGTCTAGCTTGACTTTCATTGGAACATAGATAGATTAGTGCAGGTGGCCGCCACACCGCGCACAGGGGTTAGCGGCTTACCACCGATTGGCGCAGTTGACGCACACAGTTCGATTGCAGTAGTGCTTTTATTAGAACCACTGCTGTATCGTTGGCGCAGTTGGCGCAGGCACAGGGGGGAGCTGGCACACCCTCATGTAGTTAGATAGGCGCAATAGGCGCATCACGGGGGTCGACCGCTCCCGATGAAGGTTCCGCCAAAGGTTCCAGGCCGCCGCATAGCCTAAGGCTAATCAGGCGTATAGAGTGGAAAAAAGAAACAAAAAAAACCCTTGATGTACTTTCCTACCCGCGGGATTCTATGGAGCCCCACGAACGTATGAAACTTGAATCTTGATAGTCTTGCCGAGTGCCTCGCCTCCACCGCTGCCAGTATTGTGATATATATTGGCTAGTTTTCAGAGCGAAACCTCAATCCACCCAAGCGCTCGGCACCGTGGTGTAAACCAACTAGACGTCGAATGCTCATCAATACGGAAACTACGTACGGATAGTACACAGTAGATTTTTTCCCAGATTTATATCGTTGGCCCGAATTTATATCAAAAAGCTCCCTTGCTGTGATTACTGGCAGTGACATGCTCACGATCTACATCGATGGGACCTCAAGCTTGATTAACCGATGCAAGCAACTTATGACATTTAACGGATGCCGAACTGCGGAGAGTGAGACATGGCTCAAACTTTGAATCAATGGGTGGCTTAGCACAGGAAGCCATTCCACATTCGAAATGAGCCGCATTGCAAACCCTGCCCCACATCCCAACATGCATGAGAAAAGCTTTGGCAACCTCATACTGAAGAAAACGAAGCACATTGGTAGTGGCACTGTGATCTCTCATACTAGTCTATTGCTATCACTTAGAGAAATCACGAGTAGTTAGGTACATTGGCCCCTAATATATTGGAGTGCTCGGCCCGCCAACAGCCGGGGAATGTGAGAGGGCTAGACTATCTAGCTCTGGCTTATATAAAATATATATACGCTAAGTACTCCCACTGTACATGCGTTCCGGTTTTTATGCGTGGGCGTAAGGCACACTGACACGTGCGTTCGCGCAAAGCCGAGTGCTGTTGATCATGAGTCAGGCATCCTGCAGACAACCCTGCATATGTACATGGGGATGACGGGAGGCGGCAGCTGAGCTTGACAGCAGTTCGATAGTCAACATAGGCCTCCAACATTGAATCGTATAGCTGAACACTGCAGTAGAATCATCCGTGTGTCCATTTTCGTGACTGGTTTACATAACTATTTAGCTGTCGGTGTTGTTTGAAAGTTTGTGATTCCCGCCTTTGCAAGTTAACCAGACCTTCCCCAGGATATCCAAGATGCCTTCACCACGCAGGCCTCTAACCTTCTACCGGGTTCAGAGCAATGAATCTCAGACCCTCTTCTGGACGAGGGACAGCTCCTTTCATGCCACAAGTTTACATGACCCATCCACACTCTTCGATCTCAGCGTC
>Ga0307511_10007145_pt1 | contig 11253 bp, 17 predicted proteins | sample 13_EM_MG_FD_200266 | JGI IMG/M metagenome (GOLD analysis project Ga0307511, IMG submission 200266) | Populus trichocarpa ectomycorrhiza microbial communities from riparian zone in the Pacific Northwest, United States - 13_EM | ecosystem: Host-associated > Plants > Roots > Unclassified | place...
GGCACTTGTACAAGGTTACGTAATTGAGGGTAACCAATCCATTTCTCCCGATATCCAGTGGGTCAGCTTCCTTGATCCGAGGCATACGGCTACCATGTTGTTACAACAACACTCATAGTGTGTACTGAAGCCTCCTAAAAAGCCTTGGTACCATTGACAAGCTACAGCATGCGTTGAGTTAAAATACCCCTCAAAATGTGTAAAAATTGGCACATATTTTGAACTAGCTCATGCTAGGAGAAAGGCAAGATGCCTAGGCTCTTGAGTAAGGTACTTTACAATGGGTAAATGCATTTTCAATAAGAGCACGGCCTCTTCCTTCATATTACACAAGTTTACTCTAAGTGATATCAGCACAAGCGCACTAATTATCCTCAGCTGCACCGTGTCGCACAGGGCCTACCAAACCTTCATAACATATAAGACTTACTTACCAATAGTAAACATATGTGTTTGAACCTAAGTTTGCATATAAACCTGATATAAAGATTGCTTGATCCCTATATTCCTCAGAATATGTAGTTTTTAACATAATCCGCTATGTAGTTCACTACATCTCTTCACATGGTTGGCGGTTTGTCCTGATACTGAGCCCACATGTACCATACATCACGTACAAAGTATATTGAGCCCCACAAGTCCTTTGAGGCCACAATCCCGCCACAACAATTGCCAGTACCTACACACTCCAATTCCTACCTTCCATTTTTCACCACCTTATATAGCAATTCTCACCCTAGGGCGGCACTTGCAGATGGCTCCTATATATACACTAAAACTCTGGTTTTAATTTGAGCCTATTTGCATTATAATTCGATTTTTTAACAATTAAATACATGCATCCCGGAAGTGCGCCGGATCCCGGTAGTGCGCTACATCCCCGTCAAATACGTTAAAGCTTTGTATCTTCAGTCCCATCAGGAGATATAGAGATACCTGCCTAAATGACTTAGTGGTACTGCACTGCTTGATTTATGAGAATGCGACGACGGCCAACACTTTGATCCTCGTCTTCTACTACTTCCAATATTTCCACTAGAATATCTGCAATCTTATCCTTAATAAGCTTGTTAAGAACTGTATCCATAGGCTGAACATATCCTGTACAGCCATCTGGAATATATGTTCTAGGCCGCCGGTAGGCGGTATACCCACTGTGCCGCTCACACCGTCAAACAGTTTGCCAGAATGAGCGCTTGGTCAGAACTCCACAACCACAGCAGCTACAGACAAACGGAGAGTACGACGAGATAGGCCTCGCCGACCACACCACAGATACCTACTCAGATCTTGGGGGAACAACTATGGCGACCCCTTCCCCCTCGTGTGAGGCTTTTCTTCTCCTCTTCTCCGTTCTTTTCTTCTCTTTTCTCATTCTCACAAAAGGCCAACAAGATCACACCAAATACCAATACCGGCTCCGGAGCCAATAACATTCCACCATGCCGAGAAAAGGAAAGAGAAAGAACAACCCCGAGAAGTCAGATCGGGTGTGCCCCCCACTCAAGACACGCATGCCTGTCACCGACCACCCAGAGCCCCCAACGCCCTCAACATTAGCCGCATCCACAGTCGCAGCACCGCCACTACCGCCACTACCAATTAAGTGTACCTGGTGCTTCAGTCCGGACCACGAGCAGTACGTAAGAACAGGAAGCGCTGGATTTAGAGTTGGGGACCCAGACCCGGGAGGTACAGAGACTCGAGGAAAGCGCAGGGGAATTGGGGGTGGAGATAGAGGCCGGGGCAAGACAACATGCGGCGGAGATCGAAATTCTCTGGGACGAGATATCCAGGCTCGAGCTCGAGGCAGCTTCAACCTCGCCTTCACCACCAACCAGCAGCGCAGCAACCCAGGCCTCACCACCTACTCCACCACTACCCCCACCTGCACCACAAGTCTACGACGCAGACACCCAGACCCCCAAGCCGATGCCACGTACATACGCTGGGGCAGCAACCCAAGCCGCGTCCACCAAAGGCAAGGAGAGAGTAGTTTCCCCCCTGTCCTCGACATCCCGACCCCCACAGGCCAGCATCTGGACCCACACCATGCTAGCAACAAACCCACCGACCAATACTTCGGCAACCCGCGGTCCCACGCCGGCCTCCAAGACACAAGGCAAAGGCAAGAAATCCTCCGCCGCCACACGCCCGCGCTCCGTGAGAAATCCACAAATACCACTGACAGTGAGCGCCATTGTTGTAGGCCAGAGGTTATAGGACGCTGTCTGCCACCAGACCCAAATTTCGGAGGAATACTTGTCGGATATAGACAGCTACCGGAGATGTGTACTAGGATATAGGGCAAGCTCGTTGCTAGATGCCGATGGGGGCTTGCAGATGGTGCAAGGTCGCTGGTAGTGTTGATGGCTCGCTAGCGGCAGAGGCTCGCTAGCAGTAGAGGCTCGCTGGAGATAAAGCCTCGCTGGCAGTAGAGGCTCGCTGGCGGTAGAGTGTCTCCGGTAGTAGAGGCTCGCTGAGAGCTGGAAGCTTGGTGTGCACTGGAGGCTTGGTGAGCGCTGGAGGCTTGGTGAGCGCTGGAGGGTCGCTAATAGTAGATGTTCACTTAGATCTATTATACAGTCAGAGGGGATATCCGTGCTATTAGCATATTAATTCAACATAACACAAGCATATAAGAGGGGAAAATAATTATTTCCTATATCACTGATATTCAATAATTATCCAGCCACATTATCTATGTCGTTTGCAGCCATATCCTGAGTGTTATGGGCGTTGTGGGGGTTGTAGGTATCGGTGGTTATGCTAGTAACATGTGTTCGACATAGTAGAAGAACTTCCGACAGCATAGAGGTGGGAGAAGCGAATAGAGCCATATCTCCAGTCCCGAGGGTTAGGAGCAATGTAATATTAGGGGCGAGCGGGTGACCATGGCAATATTGTCGGAATATAGGGAATTGGGAGAAATAGAGGGATCGATATCACGATCACCAAATTCAGGCCTAACTGAGTGCACGTACGGGTGCAGGTTGAACTTAGAACATTGCTCGAAGAGCCAACAACTAGATACTGGATATATGTGTATATATAGGGAAGTGGAGTCAGCATCAGGCCTCCCACCGTTCGTTAGTGGTCAAACTCGCAGCCTGCAGCTTAGCCATAACAGCTGCAAATTGAGAGCTATGGACTTTGCCTAAAGAATTCAAGGATGCAGAGACTACGGAATATACTGAGCTACAATTATTACATGGGGGGGTACTTCAAGACCTTAGGTTTGTAGTGCCATGGATATAGCTACATTGAGGCTCTCAAAATGGCTCAAATTCCATACTGTAAGGGCTAATTTGTGCAGATTTGAAAGCATAATCTCATTTATCATAGTTTGCAGTATGAACCATTTCATACCTAGTGTGTAGCTTGAGTCTATACTCACAAGGCTTATAAAAGAGACTTATATGGAGTTTATGTCTGCTAGTAGTGGCCATGGTAGTTATGGTAGTCATTATAAAACACGTAGTCATGGTAGAGGGGTGGTTGTAGGGAGTGTTGAACATGTAAGGACCATAGAGGGTTTAGGGTAAATCTACATAAATTGAAGATATGGAATTTGGGTTTTTGGGGTATTTTAAGCATATATTCATTATTCTTAAGTATCTAAATAGTGTTTGTATTAGTGGATACATTGACAGTTAACTGCATATGACGGGGTACACATTGATCATTAGGTATGTATCAATCATTACATAGTTGAGTATAGTTTAGAATATCACTGATATCAATGTAGCTATGAAAACTGAATATTGGAAATTCAAGAAGGCCCTATATAGTCTCAAACAAGCTGGCTATAAATGGATCAATATATTGTGTGCAATCATGCAAACCTTCAAAATGTACTAATGTATTAGTAATAAACAAATATATCATTATAGTAATATTATCATAGTTAATTATATCAATAATTTAGTAGGGATAGTACCTACCAAGGAAGATATTGATTAAGCTAAAAGAATGGTGGAAAAGGCTATACAATTGGACAACTTAAGGAAACCAGCAAAAATACTAGGAATGTAGCTTACCTAGAGAAAAGAACAAGTTACACTAACTCAAACTGGTCTATTTTTTTTTTTTTTTAAAGTCTATATACTAATTCAAATTAATATTATATGGCCTTCTACTTTAATACCCTCCTTGTACCTGTCCCCTTTACATAACTCTCCGCTTTTTCTTCTTAGCCTATGCCTGCTTCAACAAACCTTCCACAATTCGGGTTGTATTTGGAGTCTTCCCTACACCTTCTTTTGCCAGTCAATCTGCCACCTCATTCCTATAAATTCCCAAATATGCCTTGACTCATTCTAGAGTTACCGTATCTCTCTCCAGCTCTTCTTTCCTTCTTCCTATCTTACTAGCTACCTAGCGGAGGTTGTAGATTATTAGTTTTCAAGTCCTCTGTCCTTGCTTGGTAGCTACGATTGCCGCTTACTAATCTAATAGGATGAGTATCTTTTTGGCTAGTACATGAGTTAATACCCCTTGTAGACCTACTACCTCTCCAATCCAGACTTTCTTTTATCTTCCCTAACTCCATACCATTAGTGTGCACCATGGCAAACTCGCCCTTTAACCTATTTAGGCAATTTTATTACCCAAATAGGTCAAACTGATTTTCAGGAATTCTTCCGAACTCTGTAAATCCCCAAAAAATCAGAAAAAACTCACCTCATATTGCATGCTATATACCATAACCCTTCCTTCTCTTTTTATACCACTTGCTCGCCCCTATCCCTCCTCCCTCAATTATGCCCTCCTTTGTAAATACTACCACTACATCTTCGCCCATGTCCAAAATCCTCCGTTTGTACTTTTCGTTCGGGATCTTACTAGATAGCTTCAATTATACCTCCTGAATCATTAAGACCTTGCATGCCCTTCTGAAACTAAGGTTGGTGTTGCCGTCTACTAGATCGGTTACTATATTCATGATGCTTATTAATGCTGTCGGAACCTCTACTTTCTCATCATTTACCAGGTCCTCAAAGGTAGTCAAATCTCTTAGGATCTTCCCTATAAGCATGCTCTGTGCCACATACATTATTATAGCTGGTGACTCCACTCCCACAATTTGGCTCACCAGTTCCTTTCTTGAACCCCTTATTACTATAGTACACTTCATTAATGCTTAATACCGGAGCTGTTCGAACTCTCAATTCTAGTCTCTCTAACTCCTTTATTCCAACTGTGCTCCTTATTGAGCAATTGCCCTAATTATTCTGGTATACAGGTTTCTCTAACTAGTGAAGCTTATACTCTAATACAAGTTATCTATACTCTGGCACCTTCCCAATATATTCCTCACCTTTATGATTCAAGCCTTCCAGTGCTCTTTGAAGGTAAGGCTTTTATCTATAATGATTCTCAGGTACTTAATGATCTTTACCTCACTATTCTTACTCCTCGCCTTTTTCCTTAGTATTCATTACTTATGTTTTGATTTTTCAATCAGCAGATTATGCTTGTAGGCAACCCTGTTAGTGATGGCATCTACCACTATTAAGAGAAGATATATATTGACTATCTTTACCTCAATCTCATTCCAGATCCATAGTACTATGTAGATGTTATTCAAGTATAAAGGTAGTTCCACCTCCCTGACTGTATATTCTTTTACCTCCTACTGCATCTCTTCCAGTATCAGTACTATCTAGATTAGAAAAATCACTGGTGACAATTTAATCCCTGTAGTACTATAAGTGTAGGCCAAGTTAGTAGAGGAGTTCTGTAAGGAACTCGGCTCTACCAACATGTTTATAGGGTCTTAAGCATGCCCACTATGTCCTATACAGGATTATAGTAGGTGGTTAAGGGTTGTTGAGGGTAGGGTTGGTTGGGGATCAAGAGGTACAAGTAGACAGGAATATTAACAGAGTAGCTTGTGTATTTCTGAAGTAGCTAGACTAGACTGTGTTGAACGAGAACTCCTATCTAAAGGCGTTGAAGTCAGATCTTTAATAGATAATGCGTTCCTAGAGCCATCAGTGTATTTGTACTCATACTAGGTAACAGTAAAGACTCATTATGATACCCGATCATAATGAATACATGATGGCTCATTATAGACACGTCCAGTATCATGATGATGCCTAATAAGGTAACAGAAACAAGGCTGCCAACAAGGTAAACAACCAACAGGAAAACAAAATAACCTACTGCCCAATTAGGCACACATACTAGAATATGGTGGTCAGCAAGCTGACATACATGAGACTAACCCAGAATGATACAGGAATATGACAGGTAATAATAAAGAAATATGACAAGAAAACTACAAGGAAAAACAATAAGACTAATCCCAATATAATCCTTCCTAATTCCAACATGTCCAAGAAGAGTAGCTTTCAAAACAGGCCAAAAACGTGCCTTGATATAACCCAATGAAATCCACCAAAACTGCCATAGATAAAACACGTGTAGGCAAAACATATACTTGAAAACCAGTTCCTTATATACTTACCTTCTTAGAAAATCCTTCACTAGAAAATACACAGGGAAAATGAAAAAATATAAGGAAAAATATAACAAGACAAGGGTATCAAACCCTGTAATTACCTAGAGACATATCCACCCAATATACTACTTGTTCCTCCTTCCTCGACGCTTTTTTTGCTGGTTACCAGTCCAGGCATGCTGCCTCCAATAATCTTTCATAGCTTTGGGGGGGAGACTCTCCTCTGATTCTAGAGTATTTTGTTTGTCTCCATACCCTTCCCACTTGGCCCAGTACTTGACGACGCCATTCCTCTTATTCTTCCCAAGCTTGACGATTCGTTCGAAGGCCCACTTGTCACACAGAGAGTCATACTCTACAGGTCCTGGTTCAGGTAGAGATCTGGAGGGGAATTTGGCATCATTATTTTCATGCCAGGGGGCAAGGAGGGAGGTGTGGACCTTGAGGTGGCCAGAGGGTACAAGGGGGCATTTGAGTATGTAATTGTCAGTGTCAGGATACACAGCTGAGATAGGGTAGGGGCCAAGGAAGACAGGTTCCAGTTTGTAGTACTGAGATTTCCTGCTTATTCCAGAATGGCGAATTTTGACTAAATCACCAATCTTATACTCTGGGGACATCCTCCTCTTCTTGTTCGCTTGCCTGGTCATCTCCACGTGGCTGTTATTCATCTTCTCCTGTACTGCTGCCCACATGGCTTGAGTCAGACCAGCTGGTCTGACTGTAGGGATGTATGAGCCAACAGGAGTATCTTGGTAAGTGGGGGAGAATCTGAAAACAAGGGAGTAGGGGGTGCATCCTCTAGTGGCATTCATGGAATTATTGATTGCCTCTTGTACCAGGGGAATTGCAGGAAGCCAACTACCACTATATTAGAACTGCTTGGCCCTTAAGATGGTTAAAATTGCCTTATTGGCAATTTCAGACTGACCATCAGATTCAGGGTGGTCGGGGGTGGAGAATAACTGGGAGATAGAGTTAAGCTTGCAGAACCCTAACCATACTGTGGAATAGAAGAGTGTGTCATTGTCTGTGACAATGTTCAGGGGGTATCCAAAGTGTGGGTACACATAAGAAATGAATAAGTTGACTAGGTTATTTGCAGTATAGGCATCTAGTAGGGGTAGGACAATGGTATACTTGGTCAACCTACATAGTTTAGTCCACACATAACAGTAGTAGACTTTAGTAGCATGGTTTATGATAGCAGGGAGGGCAAGAAAATCCATGGTGAGGTGAGTAAATGGCTTGCTGAGGATGGGTAGGGGGTGGAGGAGCCCATAAGGCTTTTGAGTGGAGTTTTTTGCCTGCTGCCATACAGCGCATGTCTTGCAGTATTCCCGCATGTCCCTAGTCATCTTAGGCCAGTAGAAGTTGTTCATGAGCCTATGGAGTGTTTTGATAAAACCTGCATGACCAAGGCAGGTGTGGATCTTGTTTAGGAGGGTATTCTTGACTATGGAGTTTCCGTTAGGGGTGTTAGGCACACAAATTCGGACCTGTTTATTGAAGGTGTAGTAGAGAATTCCATACACCCTTTAGTACCCATTGATGGGGAAGTTGATTTTTTTTATAAATTCAGCATCCTTCTGGTAACCACTTTTGAGCATATGGTTCCAGTTGGCATATGCAGGGAGGAGCTAGAGAATTTCATTGGTGGGGAGGCTTTGGGACTGTGCAAGTTCCACGAGATTATTGTAACTGTTCTTATCAACCCATTGCCAATGCAAATTGTTCTCTTTGGCTGTTAAGCCAATAGCTTTAGGAATATTGGTAGTATTGGGCTTAGTGGCAGAATTGAAATAGAGGAATCCTTCCATGGTGAAGGGACCCTTTAACCAGTAGTAAGGCATCATAATTGAGTGCGTGGGGAAGTTGGGGTCTGGTGTGGTACAGGGGAGGGTATCAGATCTATATAAGCTAGTAGAAGATGCCGAGATTTTCTTGGTGGCAAGAGGGGTGACAGGGTATATGGGAGAGGTGGGGCTATTATCAATCTCGCTTCTAGAGCCCTGCTCTGAATCAGATTCAACGGAAATTGCTGTGCCTTTGCCTTTGTTTAATGGAGAATGTTGGGAAGAGGTGAGGCTAGGGACAGATTTCGGTGATAGGTCATCTGGGGAGGTAGGGGAAGAGTCTCTTTGGAAGGGAGGAATCCTGGCATTCCTGGGATTCTTTTGCATGCTTTTCCTGCTCAAAGTGTTCTTTGTCTTGCCTATTGATTTCACAACAGGTAGTATAATGTCCCTTCCTATTACAGTATGCACACCAATTATCTTTTGGTGCTCTATTGCTGTTTAGGTGGGAGTAGTAGTGGGTGATGCAGGTGCTATCTCCACAAGATAGGTAGTGCATGAGGGCGTGTTGAGCTCTGAATGTTGCTGCCAGGATGGAGTCCTAGTTGTTGGGATTGTGCCTGGATAATTTGAGGGGTCTAGACCTGAAGGAGGGGTCATTAGCCACCAGAGAGAACAAAGCCTCTGCTGTACTGTTGTCAGGGGGCGTTTGCATGATTGCTGGGAGGGCAGAGTTTTTCTTGTTGGCTCTATCCCTGTAGTATTGGTCATGGATGGAGCCAGTAGGGGAATTATCTCTTTGGATAGGAGATTGGGACTTTTTAGTCTGGCTTCTGGTCATGGCTGCAGAAGTGATAGAAGTGGGGTGAGATGTTATAGGGAAAACTCGACGGAAGGAATCGTTTGGCGTGGTTTTTGGGAGGCTAGCAATGACTTTGGAGCTGCTAAAGAAGTCTTGAGGAGCTCTGAAGGTAGGTAGAGGCTGTGGGGAGTCAATAGAGTGAGGAATAAAGTCTGATTGATATGGGACAAGAAATGGGTTTATAAACACTCTTGATAGAGCATCTGCTATCACGTTTTTGTTTCCTCCTATGTGCTGTATCTTGCACTGGAATTGATGGATAATCTGTTGTCATCTACACTGTTTCCCAGTTAGGTCATACTGAGTGGGAAATGAGACCAGGGGTTTGTGATCTGTAAGGATGATGAAACTGCATCCTGTAAGTTCGCTTCTGGAGTGCTCTAATGCGTTCACAATAGCCAACAATTCCTTGTCAAATGTGGAATAATTTTCTTGGACTGGGTTGAACTTCCTAGAATGAAAGTCTGCTAGTATAATAGTCTGTACAGTGGGTCCTGGACCAATCCATGCACCAGTGCCTATTAAACTCACGTCTGCAACCAAATAGATTTGATCTGCAGAGTAATAATTGATAGGTCTGACTACAGGATCAGCAGACAGGGCTACTTTAGTGTGATTAAAGGCTTTGGTGTAGGTAGAGGTCTAGTCCCAAGTGGCTGTAGTACCAGCCATCTCGGTTAGGGGTACTGCCATATCTGCTAGATGAGGTATTAGATGACCCAAGTAATTCACCATACGCATGTATTCCTGTAACATCTTCCTATTTTGGGGTTGGGGCCAATTTAGGATTTTTTGGACAGATTTCTGGATGGGTGAAATTCCTCTCTGAGTAATGACATGGCCTAAGCACTACAGCATGCCGGGCATGAACTGGGATTTCTCCTTGTTGGCATAGAACTTAATTTCTCTGAGCCTCTAAAGCACAGTTCTGACATGGTGCACCTGCTCCTTGTATGTCTTACTGAAGATAAATATGTCCTTAATGTAAATGTATATACTGATTCCCAACTCATGTTTGAATAGGTTGTTCATGATGTTCTGGAAGGTAGCAGGAGTATTGCAGTCACCTTGCTGCGTGACTCTAGTCCTGTAGGTGCCATATGGGGTAGAAAATGCAGTGTACTTCTCAAGGGGGAAGAAAACCTGATGGTGTGGTAGCCATCACTGATGTCTATTTTAGACCTGAAGGGGTGTGTAGCAACCACGATTGTGATGAGGGATTGGCTAGGGATGAGTGCAGGTTGCAACTCAGTTTCCTCATTTCTTTTGACTAGGTCATAGATATATCTTGGCTTTGATGGATCATCCATTTTGGGAATAACAAACATGGCACAACAGGATGTGTCTTCTGATCTGTACACATGGCCGGATTTCTCTTCTGCTCTTAGTTTTTCTAACATATCACTCAGGAATTTTCCTTTAGGCTTAATGTTCATAGGTTTCCAAACTGTATTTGGATTTTTGAGTATGATATGATGATTCATTCCTGACCTAAGGGGAGGTAGTTCCAGATTTTTCGCAGTTGGAAACATATTAGGGAACTCATCAAATGGGTTGGTGTGGGGCTGTATAGTTGTGGCAGCTGATTTGATGATCTGATGTGTGGGTGGGGCTAGGGAATGAAATATGTTGGTTTTGGCAGGGGTTGGGAGATTAGGTGTGGTGCTAGGATTCTTCCTTGGAGGTTTCTGGCTGGTTGTGGTTTTTCAGGGGGTTAGTGTAATTCTGTTCAGACCTGGGGGTTGAATAGTAACACTTATAGTGCCCATGTTAATAACTGCCTTGGCATGTCTTAGTACAGGGGATCTTAATATCACATCCCAATCCTTGAGTGCAGCCATATAGAAAATTCATTCTTCTGACCACCCTAACCAGTTACAGTTCACCTTTGTGTAGTGGTTGATTGAGCCTTTAGATCCTTTCATGATCATCTGTAGTGTGATGGGATTTTTGAGGGGGTACAAGGGCAAATTATGCGAGGTGCAGAATTTGCTACTGATTAAGTCAGCTCCTGCAGTTTGTTGATCCACAAGGGTTTTAGCAGGTTGGTCATTAATTTTCATGGTGACTAGGAGGTGTTCTTTAGCTGCATCAAGTGAAATTTGGCTGGAGTTGCTTTTTGTATG
>Ga0307511_10007146_pt1 | contig 11252 bp, 12 predicted proteins | sample 13_EM_MG_FD_200266 | JGI IMG/M metagenome (GOLD analysis project Ga0307511, IMG submission 200266) | Populus trichocarpa ectomycorrhiza microbial communities from riparian zone in the Pacific Northwest, United States - 13_EM | ecosystem: Host-associated > Plants > Roots > Unclassified | place...
CTGTTCTTTCTTTCCTTCCCTTCACAAGTTTTGGCTGGCTAGTTTTAATAGAAGAATGATGGGTTTAAAACCCTAACAACCATGTTTCCTTCAGCCATGCTTCTGTTAGTCCTTGTGGTCTTACACATTGTTTTTGCTTGCTTTCACAGTTCTTTAAAAACAGTACACAGAGCTATTTGAGGTTGCTATGGGTTGGAAAGAAAACACCTTCTCCAAAATTTCATACATTTTGCTGGTTAATACCAGTGATATTCCCACTTTTAGCATGCCATAAATTGAGCAAAATTTATATTCCACTTTTTTTTTTTTAATAATTAGGGATGTCTCAAACCAACTTGGTTCACCAAAATTATTTCCTTTCTAATTAAAATTAAAATTGATCAAAAAGAATTAATGGAATCTATAAACTGTTCACAAGTGTTCAAATTCTGGCATTTTGTATGCAAAGCTCAAGTCGATGTTTCCTCTCGAAAGTCTCAAGACTGTTTATTTATGCGGCGTCCATTACTTGTTGGATTTAAAATCCAACTAGAACTGGTTTTGTTTTCAAAATATTTTAGATATTATCTACAATTTATAATCTGGTTACACTTGAATAAGATCTGGTTGTTTCAACTCTTAAATTTTTTTTATACAAAACTATTTTTTTAATTCAAAATAATATTTTTTTAAAAAAATTTAATTTTTTTATTTAAAATAACACTATTATGAAATAAATCAATGTTAACTCGCTTATTAAAAAAACAAATTAACCTAATCGTGATAAAATAGATCATCAAACCCTGAACTAGGTTCGGGACCGACAAGTATACTCAAAACCCAGCCCAATACACACATCATAAAATTCACGCAAAATTCTTTGTTCTATAAAAATTTCCATTTTCAAACGGCAAGAGATAAGGGCCATAAGGCTACGTAGCACCGATTAGTCTATCTCCCGCCAAAATCCATTTTCCCGCCAATATCCACCAATGCCCTTCCTAATAAACATAAATACCCACAAAACCACACACCCTTCTCTGCCTCTTTCTCTGTAAAATTCTTTTCTGGGCATCAATGGCGACTCAGAAACTAACAGAATACGAGATAAAGAGACTCGAAAACATTCGAAGAAACGATGAAATGTTGGCTGCTCTTCAACTCCACGCTAAAGCCTCTCTTCTTTCTAATGCCACCAAACGCTCAAGGTAGCTCCCTCCCCCTTTGTCTCTCGTTTTGTTCACGTTTTATTGATAAATACAAGAAACGACTATGTGGGTTTCATGTTTTAAGAAATGGGTCTGTGTCTTTTTTGTGTTTTGATGGCAGAGATGGGTCAGCAAAGTCATATAAAGTTAGTCCAGAGAAGAAACCCAAAAAAGCTGAGACTCCAATTGTTATAAGACGATCTTTGCGTACACGAGGAATGCCGCCTGATTCTAATTGTTTAGATGCTGATTCTAATGAGAATTCTGATAAAACAACTCTTAATCAGACTTCAATTAGCAGAGAAAAGCCTTCGCCCTGTGTCATGGGTCCGCTGAAAATGAAGGATGCTCATGACGGAACTGGTTCTGATAGAGAATTTATAGACACACTTTTGTCTTTTGAAAGGAAACCCAAATTGGGTGTTGGAGTTAAAGAGGAGTTTGATTGTTTTAAGGTTGTTAAAGAGGAGGGACATGATAGGGTTTTGTGCGGCCCAGTTAAGAGGAAGGTTGAAAATGATAATTTGAATTGTGGGATTAAGATAGAGAAGAGGGAATTTGAGGGTTGTGTTGATTTGGGATCGATGAGTTTGGAGCCAGAGAATATTGCAAGGATTATGCCAGGGAGGATAATGACAGTGAGATTTTTTCCGCGGAACGATATAAACATAGTTGCAGCTGGGAATAAGCTTGGCAATGTTGCATTTTGGAATGTGGATAGTGAAGGGGAGAAAGGTGACGGGATATTTTTGTATCGCCCGCATACTGGTCCAATTTCTGGGATTTTGTTCCAGCAATCTTGTTTATCCAAGGTAATGTTTCTTTTAATTTCTTTGTTAAATTTGAAACGTGGATGTATAATCGGTACATTTGCAGTTTGTTACAGATTGCTGAAGAAGTTTTATAGATAATTAGGGATCTGCTCGACCTTTTCTATTTGATAGACATCGATTAAGCTAGACCCAAAAATGAATGTTAAGTAAATGCAATATACACAATACATGTTAGTACTGGCAATGTGATTCAGTGAAATTGTTCGCATTTCTGTAGAGCTATTGATTTCCTGCCAATCTTTTTGACTAATATCGAGTATGCATTTGAGTTTCGTAAGGTTTTGGCTCATTTATTTGTTAAAATCAATTGCAGATCTTCACCAGCTGCTATGATGGATATCTCCGTTTGATGGATGCTGAAAAGGAAGTATTTGATCTAGTACACTCCTGTGATGATGCTATATTTTCTCTTTCTCAACATCCAAATGATGTGAAGAGCTTATATTTTGGCGAGGGTCGTGGAGGATTGAGTGTCTGGGATGATAGGACAGGAAGTGTTTCATCCCAATGGACCCTGCATGAAGACAGAATCAACACCATAGATTTCAATCCACAAAACCCTAACATTATGGCCACTAGTTCCTCAGATGCAACGGTTTGCCTTTGGGACTTGAGAAAAGTGGATGCAGGTAAACCCAAAAGTTTAAAGATTGTAAATCATGAGAGGGCTGTGCATTCTGCTTACTTCTCACCCTCTGGAAGCTCACTTGCAAGCACAAGGTACACACAGCTCTATGCACTTGCAGGTGTTTGATTTTTCAGTATGCGCATCTATTTATTTTATTGGACATTATGTATACGTGGCTGGCTTTATCATACCGCAGTGTTCTATTAAACATATAATTTCATACTTGGAAAAAATAATAATTTATACCTGACCAATATCTGTAAGACTGTGTCCATACTATTGAAACATCAATCTTTGGTCTAATCACTGTCTGATCTAGCTTCTCAACATATGCATTATAAACAGATAGCAACTGGAGTGGATGTCTTGTCTCTTCTGCTTTGTGGTAGAAATTCAGGGTGCTTCCTAATGTTCTCTTTTATCATTTGCCCACTTTAATTTCGAGAGGTAGTTATAAGAAATGCTAAATATCATGCTTCAAAATTGTATTTATTAGTCATCTTAAATTTTGTTGTATGTGGCATGTAGCTTGCAGTAATCATTTGGTTTTGTCTCAAATTATTTTTGATATATGGTGTAATTGCTGATGATGGGACTTGAATGTAATTGATATTGACTTTTCCCCCGGTTTCTTTTCAATAGTTTTGATGACACAGTTGGTATACTAAGTGGAGTTAATTTCGAGGATGCTTCTAGGGTGCACCATTGTAATCAGACAGGTCGATGGATTTCTAGTTTCAGGTATGGTTTTGGCCTACTTGACAAGTGCTCGTTTAATCCTATTCTTTTTTTAAAAAAATAAATAAATAAAAAGTGGATCTTTTGTTAACGATATATGATGCTCAGAATTTGGACAAGTTTCTTTTTCCTTTTTTTTTCCGAGAAATTTTGTATCTCTACGTGATTAATTCAGAGCTTGTTCTTTGTTTTTTGCGGTTGTCCTGTCTAAATTAGAATCTGCCGGTTCCATTGTAGTGCATCATGAAGTATATTGCATTTCCTTGACTACAATCCATCCAAAATTATAGTGCTAATCTGGATTGGTTTATGATCTATATTTACCTCTTAAACCACTTTCAACTCAAGCTCCCCCCTGAGCTTGAGCATGATTCCCATCACGCCTAATGAGGATTCTCCTTTTCAAAAAATAAATTAATTAAGTGGTCCATCCTTAGTGTATCACCAATCTTCCTGGACATGATAGTAAAGTTCGAAGTCTAAAGTTGCAGGATATAGAGTCGAGAACAATAAGTACTGTTTCAAAGTAAAGAGAATGCAAAAGGTTATTTATTACTATGAAAACAGTAAATATCCTTAACAGTTTCTGTTTTGCTTTTTCTGGGACTGAGCAGAGCAACATGGGGTTGGGATGATTCGTTTGTCTACGTTGGCAATATGAAAAGAGGAGTTGATATCATTTCTCCAGCTCAAAGACGAGTAATCAGGACTCTACAGAGTCCCCACATGACTGCTATTCCATGCAGATTTCATGCACATCCTTTCAGGGTTGGGATGCTAGCAGGAGCAACCGGTGGTGGCCAGGTTTACATTTGGACGTCAAGCTAGGAAGAATTGTTCATTTCATGTATAGTTTATATACCTGTCAATTTTCAATCCGGGTGAACAAATGTTTCGCATATTGTAGTATTTCAGGAACTTCTCTGTAAGAGTTTTCAGGAACTTCTCTGTAAGTGTTTCCAGAACTGCATATGCAAAATGATGTCTGCTTTTGGAGTTATTAAAAGATGTACTGCCCTGCAGCTTTGGAGCCTTTAATGCATCTTCTATTCTGAGAGTTAATAGGGGCCTTCCCTGAACTAGAAAATTGAAGGTTCTGTTTTCCATTGCAACACCAACTTCATGAGCAGCGACATGCCATCTCTCTCTTGCCCCTTCATTTCTGTGGTTGGATACCTCTGAAGTGGCAATGCAGAGGGTCAATTGGGTGAAGTTAGCGATGCTATGGAAACTGACCTCCAGCAGTGGATGAAGAATAGATTGCATGATTTCCGAGGACATGCAGGCCAGTGTACTTATAAAAAAAAAATGAGTTAACTTGTTGACTCATGAGTTGACCTGGTCAACCAACAATTAAGGGCCTCTAGCCGGGTCATATCTCGGGCTGGCTCTTATAATTATGTTAAAAAGTTGATCAATTAAGAACCTTGATTGCATATTCATACACAAGGGAATTCTGTCTAATCATCTATTTATGTTCTTCCAAGCAGTCAGTTCAGACGGGATCAATTGTTCATTACAAGAAATAACAGCCTGCGCCATCAAATTTCCAAGCCAAGCATGATACAACAAACCTCTTGAACCAAGTCCTCCAAATAACCAGTATTTACCGGCAACATTCTCGCCTACAAAATAATTGACACAGCCCAAAAGTGGAAGTGATCCATGGGCAGTTAATGGTGGCATTGCTCTTAAACCTGCGTTCGCTTTGGTGAAAGTCCAATCCTTTATTGCTGGATAAAAGGCAGACACCTTTGGCAGAAGCTCTTGAAGAGCTTTTGAAGCTTCATCCACTGAAACATTTGGATTAGAATTCCTTGATTTCCATTCCCATGTTGAGCCCATATATAAACTTCGGCTTCCCTGGATGGCGAGCCATGCATCTGATAATATTGAAGGGGCATAGTCTGGATATTCTTCCCTGAAACAGTGATCTACATGAGTTTTGCCAGAAAGTGATAATTTCCCTCCCCATCCTACATTCAATGCACCACTCCACTCCTAAGTCTTAACCCCAAACCAAACCTGTACTCTCAGGGCATTTGCCTTATTAACCACTACTTCAGGATTAACTTGCAACATCTATCCTGGAAACCTGTAAGATACTCAATACAACCATTATGAAACACAAGGCCGTCTTGTTTCAAACTGAATCCATTATGAATTTCAAATATCTTGGAATTTGGAAATCTTGCTCTTACAGACTTATTTATGACAATCTGGACTCTAAAATTCCAATTCCATTCACGAGATTGAGAAATCTCAAGCATAACAGACCAAAACAACCTTGTTACTGATCCCATAAGAATGCTCATGCTGCATTCATATGCTAGCCAGCCTTGCGCAAATAATGAAATTCATCCCTATAAGGTGTACCGATTCCCTGCTTATAGACTTTATGGATTGATAATGCAAGGGAGAACACAAGCTTTACCTTATATTAGCAGGCAACTGCAGGTGGGCAATTACACCTCTGCATGTCCTCAACGGAAGCCTCCCTGAGAGCTCTGGTAGCATGTCTGCTTTGGCACCTAGACAGATTATCACTGCATCATATTCGCCTGCATAAATGTTAATACAAATTAGTAATCATGGAAGAAACTAATGAAGCTTAAGCATGCCAAAGATCACGCGCAGCAGCAGAATGTGTTAAATATACACTTTCACATATGTTAAATAACTTTCAATCCTGGATAATTTCAGGGCACGAGAAAACAGGTTTAAGCATATTGAAGGCATTAATTTCAAAAAATGGAAGTTTCCTATTTTCTCAAATCAACTACCAGTTCAGGTGAATATATTTAGATGTCTCTTGGCTCTGAATCAAGCAATTCAGACAATACAGCAAAAACCCTATCAACTAGATCATAAGCTGATTCTCGGGAAAAAAAGAGCACCAGAAAGCTAGAATAAAGAAAGTTACATGATTCTTTTTTACTTTTTCCTTGGCATAAAATTCAAGCAAATAGCACAATACATACAGCCAAGATGGACAAAACAAAAAAAATCTAAGACCAAACGTCTGCATGTATCAAATACCCCCATACATACTAAATAGAATAGACCTAAGCTATAGTACTTGCCATCACCTTCCAATTCAAGGAGGTTTTGAACTGATTTTTTGTGCAAATATAGCTCCTTTTGTCCATGGCTAGAAGTGGATGATTCATTCACCACATTCTGACATGCTAAGAAGAGTGCCTAGTTAAATAAATGAAGAAAGAAGAAAACATTATTAAAAAAAGCAAGAATTTGAATCCTATTCAGAGTAATACAAGTAATACAATGGATTAGTTGTTCAGACCTGAAGATAGCGCAGAGGATGGACATTTACAGCTTCAGGCATATAAAAGGCTGAGTTAAAAGGTACATGTATTTTTGGCACAAGCTTTTGGGCAGTGTCCTCATCAATGGTCTCAATTCTGCAACTGGCATCGTAATTCTGGGCATTCTACTTGCAGAACACAGATAATACAGCACACATCAGTCTAAGATCCACATAAATAGTTCATGATAGAATCCACTGAAGCTCTAATAAAGAGGTCTTAAGGAATTACATCGGTCAATACAATCAAATTCTTGGTGTTTGCTGCTGGCCTCAAGATGCCCCTGAAGCAGGTAGATAGACATCAGAAAAGAGGGGGGATCCATATTGGCTAACAAATGCCAACAAGCTGAAAGCAGAGATCCAAGAAATGAGAAATATAATCAATTTTCCAACTCTCTAAAGCAAAAACATGAGAAAATCCCTGACTCAGTATTATCTTTTTTCAGAAAAGTAACTTGCTTGGTGATCCACATTACAAATGAATATTCAAAATGATCTTCCAAACTCAAAGAAAAATCATAAAAATTCAACAAATCAAAATCATTCAGAACAAACAGCATTATAAAACTAGTAAATCCACATCACTTGTTAGCATATGTCAAACTATGATAACTCTTCGTTGTGCCATAGAGACGCACAATTTAGTTCTCAGAACATTCAAAATTCTTGACATCTTACATTAAAAAAAGAAAGGAGAACAAACCTTCTCCTAACAATAAAACTATCATCAGAATCATCTACACCAGATAATCTAGCTGCCGCCTCCGCGACATTTAAAAGCATTAAACTTTCTTTCCAACACTCAGCTCCTCTCCAAAGCAGTTTAGCTGCCAATTACCATAGTTCAATTCGAATTCAAACAACAAAATAAATTAAATGAAAATGATATATCAAAACTCAAAGATGATTCAGAGGAAAAAAAAAGAATGATTATTTATAGAATAAAAAAGAGAAAAGTGAAGCCTTACCTTTAGGAGAATAAGGGTGAAGAAGACCTCCAGAAATACCAGAAGCACCTCCTCCTATACCCACTTCATCATATATGTCTATTCTCATTTCCTTCTCTTTTGGACTCTTCTGCACTTGTAAACATACTCTTTTTACCCAAAAAATACTACAGCAAGAAACGAGAGGAGAAAGATAAAGTAGAGTACTGCACTGTACCTTCAGCAAATGCCAGGTAACGGAGAGACCAGCAAAGCCAGCACCAAGCACTGCGTATCTCAGGGGACGTGAAGAGAAAGAAGGGGAGAGAGAGAGTGGGGATATAATTTTTCCCAGTTGACCATGGCCAGCCGGAGTTAAAGTATCAGAAAGAAGCATCGTTTTCTTGCAGGGCAGACTGCAGAGGGGAACAGAAGAGGCTTCAACTGATGGTTGCTTTGGGGCTGTTCGGTTTTATTTTCTGTTCTGGTTTTGGGTAACCTAATATTAGTCCCCGACTTATAATTTTTTCTCAATTAGATCCCCACATGACTGTATCCAAGAGAATCATCAATTGGATCCTTCTTTCAAGTATATCTATAAGACCCAACCCAATTGTCAGGATCAAGATCACGGTAGTGAATTGGATAAATTAATTTGAATTAATCTAGGTTTTTTTTTTAGTAAGAAATCAAAAAAAAGTTATTTTCATATAAAAAAACCATAATTTTTTATTAACTCAAACTAGATCTCGAATTAATAAATTATCGAGTTAATTTATTAAATCAAGCCAAGTATGATTCTATCTATATTTTTTTATTATTTTATTGGTGCATTCATATTTAATAGGGAGAAGATGCAGGAATTTCTTTTTTTCATCTAACTCAAGACAAAACATGCCCAAAAATATTATTTTTGTGATCATAAAATAATATTGAATAGTAAATACAAAATAACAACAACAATAATATAGAGCATAAACTCAAGAATATTATAAATATTGAACTTTACTATAACATCAGTGTATAATAATATATAAATAATAGAAAGGCAAATTCAGAAAAAATCAATTTAAAAAATCAATTTCAAGAAATATATTCATGAAGATCAAATACAATGGACATTTATATATACAATCTAGTTTGAGTTTTCTACGGAATGACTTCTGCCCTCATCCCTATTTCTGTGTTAAGGAAGAATGCCCCCCCTGCTAGTCCCTAAATACTCATCGAGAGAGTGGAATTTTATCCTGTAGATGAAGCTGGGCATGATTTTTTTATGGAAGGATCAAATTGAGAATGTTTATATATATTAGGGAATAAATTGTATAACAATATAGCTAGAGGACCATTCAGAATAGAGTCATTGGACGGGGGCTAATTTGAGGTTATCCGTTTCGTTTTTCGTTTTGGCAACAAAAGAAGCAAACGTATCTTGGTACTTTGGTATTGTTTTTCGTTTTCTCTTTTAAGAAAAACGGAAACGCGTTTCGAACTAGTGTTCACAAGAAAACGTTTCCAAGGGTTTTGAAACCGCTTTGCACACCGTTCTCTCTCTTCTTCCCACCAAGTTCCTGACTCCAGCAAGTTATGGTACGACAAAATCATTCAATTCATTTTTTTTCACTTTAATGGCTTATCAGTTTTATCGATGACTTTTAAAAAAAAAAATTAAGACATTCTCTGTTCCAAGTGAAGAATGCTAGAATCAATGATCTGGGCTGTGTTTGTTTCATTAGGAAATTTAAAGCTAGTGCTTGTTAATAATGGTAAGTGCAATCATTTTTTATACGGGTTAATTCTAGACTTGATCATCACTTTGTTTTTCTTTATATATATTCCTTGATTTTTGTGCTCTGATCATCTTGAATGTGTTTTTTGCCTGTTTTTCTTTTAGATAAAATGGAAGAGTTAGCTGAAGTAATTGTTTGTAAAATAATGGCAACAAAAAATGTTAGCCTTGTAATGCTGCTGTCCTTTTACTTGATCTCTTCCAAGGTCGTGATGGTTTAGTAATGTCATTTGGTTAAATATGGAAGATCATGAAATTGAAAGTCAGGACAGTGATTTTGTAGAGGACACTCCAGTTGATAAAGTGTGGCCTCGTAAGGTTGAGAGCTACTTTATTGAGCTACTAGCTGAAGAGGTGAAGAAGGGATCAAAGAAAACCACTACTCTTTCGAGTTCGGGATGGAAAACGGTCAAGCAAGCACTCAAAGAAAAATTCGATAAGGAATTTCAAGAATTTGACTCAAGAAACTGTGATTGGTTATGATTCTACAACAGGGAAAGTTGAAGCAGCTGATGAACACTGGAGGATGTTGTCCAAGGTGACATTCTATGTATGATTTTTATGTGAGATATTTGATTTGAGATGGTTATGGTAGTGAGTTTTAACTTGTATATCTTAACAATTTTAGGTGCATAGAATGGCAAAAAGATTCAAGAGGAAGGGTTGCAAAGAATACCTGGACTTGTATTTTGTCTTTGATGACGCAACTACTCCCGGTGCGCATGCACATTCATCTCCCGAATCGCCATCATCAGGGAAAGAGTGATAATATAGATTTCTTATCCAAGGAAAATGAAGATGTCTCAGAGAATGTGTCTGAGTCTGAACCTAGTGAATCTTCCAAGTCTGGCCACAAGAAAAGGGCTAGAAGGACCTGTGGCAGTATTTTAGAGAAAGCTTTGGTAACTATAGGGGAGCAATCAAAGAGAAACAATGATTTGCTTGGACACAGGTTAGCAACATCATCATCCACAAGGGTTAGTGGAGTTGGGGCAAATTCACTTACTAATAGTGAAGTTAATGCCATGAAAGAGTGTTTAAAGGCTTTGAATGCTTTGGGAATTACTGGTGCCCCATATGGGAAGGCTGTGAAGGCCCTTCATGACTCCACCTTGTATAGAGAGATTTTCCTGGACATGCCCGATGAGAGGAAGAAGGATTGGATATCGACTCTTTAACGAAGTTTTGTGCTAATTTCTAAGTATCGTTTAGTTTTCTTGAAGACTTTTTTTCTTTTTCTTGAAGAAAAACAAGGATGATTATTTTCGGTTTAATTCGGTTTTTATAAAAAAATAATAACCAAACTGAAAAGAATGGAATGGACGATTTTTTTTCTCTAATTTGTAATCATTTGTTCGTTGGACCAATATGAAGATCGTGCGCCCATCTTTAGCTTCATGCAAATACTAATTTTTTTGCACTTCACCAGTTGGTTATTTGATTGGATACCAGCAGTGTGGAACTTGATACTTCAAGAGATCCATGACAAATTTTTCAAGGAGAAGGAAGCTGTATTCTAGACCAGAAAAGGTATTTCTGTGTGGCTCCAAGTTTTGTCGACAAACTTTTTTCTGCCCAAAACTCGTATGTTAATACTAAGCTTTAGTTGAGTAGAATAAGTTTTCAGGGAATTGTTGTATGATTGTAGGAAAAAGTTGTTATTTGGCTGACACTACAAACCAAAATGGACTAGTTTTGTGATTAACCATGCCCATGCATGTTGCCAATGTCCTGTGTTTGTTTATGCACTTTTTATGTAAGATCCCTGTGATAAAAACAACAATCTCATGTAAACTGAAAAAACAACAATCTCATGTAAACTG
>Ga0307511_10007147_pt1 | contig 11252 bp, 9 predicted proteins | sample 13_EM_MG_FD_200266 | JGI IMG/M metagenome (GOLD analysis project Ga0307511, IMG submission 200266) | Populus trichocarpa ectomycorrhiza microbial communities from riparian zone in the Pacific Northwest, United States - 13_EM | ecosystem: Host-associated > Plants > Roots > Unclassified | place...
AAACGATCATAATTAATACCAGAAGTGCTTGATTTGATGGCAGTCTGATGTTGACTCCAAGGAAGTATGGAACCCCTGCTCTTGTAGCTGTCTTTTGAGAGCATCACAGAAAATTTCTTAAACCTGTAGCGATGCATTTCAAGAAGTCAAGGCAATGATCAAATTTTAGTGGCCGTATATTTACACCCCCGGCGGGTAATTTCAAAGAGCCTAGATGCTGATGAGAGCCTTTCGTCACTGGAAAACAAGGTGTCAGCAGGCCTGCAATGCCATGCACAACATTCGGCCCAGATATATATCTAACAAAAGAGTGAAAAAGTCCTGCGGTTACATGCAAATCTTCCGAGGGATAGAAAACGAACAGTTTTCTGAAATTAAATAATACCAATAGAAAACGAGTGAGTACGATTGGTGTTTAAAACATTTTTATTACTACGAACAAACAAACAATTTTGACATCTAAAACATTTTTATTACATAGAGGTGAGGATCCATTCTAACAATTCGATTTGGATTAAAAAACTCAACCAACTAATTTTTTTTAGAAAATTTTGAAATGAACCAAGCCGGTTTAATCTTATGTTTACTCGTGAACATTTTAGTTGAGCTATTTTTGATTGATTTAATGAGTTTTTAGTTTATAATGAATATTTAGTTTTTGGTGAGTTTTTCATTTAGATTTAGATTTCTAAAATTGAAATGGAACCAAACCATTTATTTTTAAAAAACAAGATTATTCAGAAAAACCATTTAGTTTAATTAATTCCATGAATTTTCTAGATAATTCAATTAATTTTCTCAGCCTTATTATCATTCAATAAATACTCCAAAATGCTTCGTGGACCAACGCAGGTTAGAAATATTTGTTGAGAGAGAGTTTTTTTCACGGGTAAAACAAGAAAACTAAGGGGGACAAATATATGAAAAATTAAAATATATAAGGACTAAAGTGGAACACTCACCATTACAGGTAAATCTTGCCCAAGAGGACGAGGGATGGGCCATTGCCACATTATTCGTTAGCATGCTAGAGCCTGGAGGTGTTTCCGAGCTCTATATTTTTTTCGATCACAGCAAACTCGACAAGTGACACTCGATGTTAAGCCAACATGATTAACTAAAAAACCTAAAACTTGAACTTGAAGGGATCACAATCCAAACTACTAATAAGTATAAACGACAAACTCTACAGCATGTTTCTGGTAAAAAAAAACAACAATCTCTGTCACAGGTTTCTGATCCAGGAAAGTTTACCTTCTTTATACATCCTCGACCCATTCTGGTTTGCCAGCACTCCTGTCTGCAACCTATCTTAGAGCCTGTTTGGCTGTACATTTCAACCTGCGTTTCGTTAAATTTTGAATTTTTTTTTTTGCTAAAATTGAGTGCGGTTTGTATTTTTTGAATCGTTTTGATGTGTTGATGTTAAAAATAATTTTTAAAAAATAAAAAAACATCATTAACATGTATTTCGGCATAAAAAACTATTAGTGAGCCATGCGAAACTAACTTGCACACTTCATTGCGCAACTGCTCCCCTGCGCCATCCGAGGTGGAATCCTGAATTGAAAGATTGGGGTTTTTTTCTTGCATGAACTTGCAAGCAACCATCATTCACCAGATCATTGTCACACTTTACTTTTACTTATCCCTTGAAAAATCTGAAAGAACAGTGTCTCTGTCTAAAGTATAACTTACACATTGAATTCTTGATAGAGAAAAAAAGAAGAAGGAACGAGCACAATTTTTAACTTGTAGATTACCTCTTTTATAACTTTATGTAATTTTAGATGAAATTGATTTATACTAGTTCAATTAATATTAATATTTTTCATTTTTTAAGAGATTTTGAGTTTAAATTTAGAAAGTGTGTGGTTAGTATCTAAAAAAAAAACAACAGGGACAAAACTTATTCGGATGAAAAAATAAGAACAACAGCCTAAATTAAATATACCCGTACAATAGTAGTTTTTAAGAGATTTTTTTATAATTATAAAAAAAAACATATAAAGACATATCTTCTCTGTTTTTATTTTTTCTATTTTTTACGTCGCAGGATATTCACTAATTTCAAGATAATAAATTATAAGATGCATCATAGTAACTCTGTGAATGTTTTTATCCTTATAAATCCAGCCTTTATTAAATTTTTCAAAATTTTGTTACACTAATGTTTTTACCATAGTGGAATAAAACTTCACTTACTCCTACAAATATAAACACGTGTGTGATTCACTCTCATTAAAAGAAAGTCCTTTGCCTCTGTGAGTGTCACTTGGAGGCTCTATCGGTAGGGAGTGGGTTTCTTTCTTTTGCTCCTTCCCTTCTTAGTCTCACTTCGGTTGTTGTTGTTGTTGAGAGATCAGAGAGTGAGAAATGAAAACGTTGTCAGGTTTAAGTCATCTCTTCATTACAATATTTCTGCATAATTTCTCAGCAGTTATGGTAATCCCTGCCATCACTGATGTTACAATGTCTGCCTTATGCCCCGGAAGAGATGAGTGTTCACTGGCCATTTACCTAACAGGATTCCAACAAGCGGTATGTTCTGTTACACCATCTTTCGGTTTTCTCCCAGCATTCCACATGCATTCATCGTTTCTCTGCAGTTCAAGGTCACCATGCATGATTCTGTTCTTTGTTACATATGCAACAGGATTAAGTGACCCTGGGCTCTTAGAAAACAATATCTTATTTGTTTGCCCATCAATCACTTGCAGGCATAACTAGTACTTTGTTCAAGTTAAGACCTTGAAATTGTGGTTGAGGTGTCAAGCATATATTATTCTTCTTGAATCCAAAATCCAGTATCACGAGGCCACAGTAGAGTATAGACCTTTAACAGGCAGAGGACTGGCTGTCCTCTGTCCCCCCAATCCTATAGGAAATTTCCTTTCAGTTTCAGCAGATAAGCATTTTGGATGTAATTGCTACAATATGTGGAGAAACTGCCAACCGCTACTTGCACCCCACTTTTTCACTCTCTCTGTTAATTTGGGTTGATACAGTCAACTTTAGTGTTACCATCTTAACTTAAGATGACCAGAAGCCCAAGCAAAAATCTTGCTGGACTGAACCATCAGCAACTAAATCTAAAATGGGCTCACTCAAAACTCCCATGTCTAGAAAAATCTTAAGGTGTACCAAATTAACAGCCTCTTAAAAAGTTGTAAGGCATGATGAAGTCTTTAGACTGCCACTGGTCATCACTCTTCAGTTATGGCAAAATCAAGACAAGAAGAGGTAGAAATAATGGAGCCTTTAAAGTGCTGCTGATTTCTTTGAACTAATTATTTCTGGAATGTTGATGGTTTTGCTGTCAAGTGCTGGTGTTTACAGCAGTGAATTTGACACCCGCTACCTCCCAAACGGTTAATTAGCTACGAGAGTGAGCTTTAAATGCCAGATCCCTAAAGCCTAAACACAAGACACCTTTTTTTCCAGGTTATATACATGTAGGCGTTATATTGGCCGTGCTTTAAGAGCATGCTTTTTATAGGTTTTGTCACGAAGCTTTTGCTTTAGGTAGTTCTTTCTTTATGTTTTGAGAGCAAAGAAGAGAGAGATGGAAAGACTGTCGGCATTGAATCATCTGTTCTTGACTCACTTTCTCTACTCCTTCTCACATCCATGGTGACCCCCAGCCGTTAATGTACATTTGGGTGTCGAGAGAATATTATGAAAAAGTTTCAGGCTTCGGTCCGCATCGTCTATGACATAAACTAAATTCCACCAACCTCTTGAAACGAAACTTCCTTTGGGTGTCACTATGAAATGCCTTTTGAGCTCTTTCAAGATTGTAAGTGTTGTCGTTATCGAAAAAAAAAGTTACAGGTGTCTTCTTATCCACAAATATCACCGCCGACGACACGGTCACACTCTAGTCAAAGTGGACTATAGTTTTTATAATAAATTTTATATTTTATAAGACCCTGCAAATATCTTCATATTTAATAAATTTTTTTGTAAAGATTCTATATCTGTGGACTATAAATACCCTTCTTCGTTTTTTTTTTAAATCTTATCTTAACTTTGTAAAATTGAAACATTTTTCCTTTTTTATATAGATTTATAAAATCTAAACTTGAAACTTCATAGTAAAATTCTACTCTTAACAACTAGACCCTGTTCTTGAGAAGAGTCAACAGAGACGCATGTCTACATACAAAAACTCACTTCTTTTTATTTACAACTCCTCCTTGTCTGCTTTTTTTACACTATCATACCATACGATCTTAGGTGGCCACTTTGGCCCACTAAAGATCATCGTGGTTATGACAGCACATCTCTTTTATCTTTTCGAAGAAAGAAGCAAGATTGGGTGCTCGGAATGTTTGTTTGATGAACTATAAAGAGAAAAACATGCATTCAGAGTGGAAGTAAAGAATCTGTCGTAATCAATAAAGAAGGTTTGTTTTATGCAGATCATAGGGCTTGGAACGTTGGTGATGATGCCTTTAATAGGGAATATGTCGGACAAGTATGGCCGGAAAGCTTTGCTTACCGTTCCATTGAGTCTTGTAATAGTTCCCTCAGGTAAGCATGTCCTGCTCTGTTTTTCTTCCCCCATCAACCAGAAAGATGAAGGGGTTTATCTACTGTCAAATTTCAATAAGTAAACTTAGTCCCTGTAGTAACTTTCAGCTCTGTTTACTTGTGCCCTTTTTAAATTGTTTTTTTGTGAAGATATATTAAAATATATATTTTTTATTTTTTTAAAATTATTTTTATATCCGCACGTTAAAACAGTATAAAAATATATAAAAAATATTTTTTAAAAAAACACCGGTTTGTAACACAATTATAAACTTCCCTCAATAATTCTCGTAGAAAATATTGCAGGAATTGTACTTCACCAGATATTAAAATATTTATTGCAGCCATATTGGCCTACAGCAGAACGAGGAACTTCTTTTACGCGTACTATGTCGTCAAGACTCTCATTGCCATGGTCTGCGAGGGAAGCGTCCCATGCCTTGCCCTCGCCTATGTGGTAAATACCCTTTCTTTTCTTTCCTGTGATAACAACAATTCGAAATATTTATACTTTTTATTTTTTATATTTGAGCATTTATATTTTTGCTCAAATATAAAAAATAGAAAGTATAAATATTTTTGCTCAATTTGCCATGGTGTTTTCATTTCAAGGCTCAATGTTACAAGGCAAAAGGGCTCCGATTATTTGCTACGGCAGTGCTGCTATTTGTCGGAATCAGTCATAGACACTGGCTAACAAATGGTTGATCCTATACGGAAAACTTGAGATGGATGGCATTAGTTTATCTGCTGGTATGATCAGCACCGGATACTGTCTTAACGAGACTTATCTTAAACTACAGGCAGACAATGTTCCTGAGGGCCGGCGAGCATCCGCGTTTGGGATTCTTTCAGGCATTGCGTCCTCCGCTTTCGTATGCGGAAACCTTTCCACTCGTTTCCTCTCCACCGCCTCCACCTTCCAGGTATATGGAACGTGCAACCTCTCTCCCTCCTCGCCTCCGTTTTCGTTTCTTAACATTCTTTTATCACCAATCCAATTTTTTTTATCAGGTTTCTGCCTCGGTAGCAATCGCATCTCTAGTGTACATGAGATTTTTTCTCCAGGATTCCATCATTGATGAACAACTAACGGCTCCAATATTAACTTCTAAGGGGAAACCAAAAGGAAAAGGAAAAGATTATGCTACAAATGAGATTCCAAGTAAAAATGTGCAGATTTTTAAATCAGCGCCTTCCTTGGAGGATATGCTCTGCTTGCTTAAAAGCAGGTTAGTGGTTCCTTCCCTCTGAGTCGAAATTTTGTCTACTGATACTTCAATTCTGTGATGAATATGGCTTTCTATTTGTAACAAGTGCTTAACTTTACCTACAACAGACATTTTTTTCTGAGCTGCTATTGTCGCAGATATTAATATGTATAGTGCTTACTTGCAGCGTGACGCTTTCGCAAGCTGCCGTTGTCGCATTTTTCTACAGTCTCGCGGAAGTTGGTCTTCATGCTTCGTTACTGGTACCTTCCTAAACACACGAATTAGGCTTACCGTGTTTGTTTTGCTCTTCGTTAGTGGTGACTTTTTCTTTGCAGTATTATTTGAAGGCACGATTTCACTTTAACAAGGACCAATTTGCTGACTTGATGGTAATTACTGGAATTGCAGGGACTCTTTCACAGGTATTTCTTACATTATTTAGTTTCAGTTTTTATGACATTCTCTGTCATTTGTTTCGCGTAGGGCGTATGTATATATTGATATCTTTTCTGTTGATCTGAAAAGTCATTGCTCAACAACTTGCAGTTGGTTCTTATGCCTATACTGGCTCCTGCTCTAGGAGAAGCAAGGCTGCTTGCAGTAGGGCTCTTTTTTACATGTGTACATGTAAGCACCTTCCATTCTATATAATTTAACTTCAGCCCAACTGTTATTTGGACCGGAAGAATGTCCTTAACTAGTTGTTCAGTCTATTAGTCACAGCAACCTTTAAGCCAGGTCGTGTTACTGATTCACTTATGGCATTGGATGCAGGTGTTTCTTTACAGCATTGCGTGGACCTTCTGGGTACTTTTTTTTGAAACTTAACTAGCAAGAGCAAGCTTCTTTCCTTTTGTTTTCGGATGCTTTTTATTTTTACGATTCAGTAGGCTTTTCAATATCATTCATTGTTTCTGGCATATGCTTTATCTAATGCTTGTCACATGTCTTGACATTGCTAACTTCTTAGCCGATTCTTAATTTCTTATAGGTACCTTACGTTGCTGCCATGTTCTCCGTTCTGATTGTCTTTTCACAACCATGTGTAAGTTCTAGCTTTGTTTGTTTTTATGAAGTTTGTCATCGTTTAATTAACAGAATTCTCTAAATAATGTTTCAAAATCGAATTGCAGATGCGGAGCATTGTGTCTAAGCAAGTTGGATCCTGTGAGCAGGTACCATTCTTACTGGTCTTTCAAGATATTAGTTGGTAGGCTATGCCTTGACAGGAGAGAAAGCGAGTTAAGCAACAAATGGAGTCGTCTTGCAGTTCATATTAGACACCCTTCAGTTCATGACACGTCAAGTGTCCTCTTATTAGCATATAGATTCTGTTTGCAAGGTCGCCTCACTTGTCTGGAGTGCCTCTGATGCTGATCATCGTCCTTTTCTTTTTAGGGGAAGGCTCAAGGGTGCATTTCTGGTATAAGCTCCTTTGCTAATGTCATTTCTCCCTTGCTTTTCTCTCCTTTAACAGGTGAGTGGGATTTCATTTTCTTAAGAAATTATTACCAGGCCTACAAGTAAATCGAAACTAATAAAGTCAAATTGTTTTCCAGCTTTATTTCTCTCTGAAAGGGCACCATTCCACTTCCCTGGTTTCAGTATTATGTGCGTCGGATTTGCATCGGTAAGCGCTTTTACATTGTTTTCAACTGCTGATACATTTCAGTAAGAGGATTATATGCAATTCAGAACCCGTTTGGGAATGTGGACAACCGCGCAGTTGGCCCCAGCATTCCCAAAACGAAGCATCCTCGCCGGACCCTGTTAGCTTTGTATCTTTGCTATTAAACAAAATCTTAATTATTTGCTGACAATTTCCATGCTTCTTGACAATTTTATGTAGATGATAGCCTTCATCCAGAGTCTCATGATAAGGATCGCTCCTCCCATTGCAAATGAGAAGGTCTGTAATTCCAACTACGTGGATGCCTAGACATGAAAATGGTTACTCAAAAGACAGCCATGGCTTTTCTGGTTTTAAGCTGAGCCCTAGTATTATTTATTTTTATCTACAAAACCTCCCATGCTTGCTGGGAATTAAGCACTAGAAACCGAGATTAGAAGTTCTGGAACCCTGAGTCTAGTCTAGCTACATTGGCCCAGTGACCAAATGTATGCTCTAAACCACTTCTTCTCTAGACAAGAACCTTCACAAGAGAAGACAGCACGATGCCGGAGCTTACATCCTGGAAGTCATTGGTGACAGGTGATGACAGTGTAGTGTGTATCACGATCTATATGTTGGTGACCCAAAAATTAACAAACCGACGGCATGTAATGTATTACTACTACTATTATTATTATAATGACGAAAAAGTAAGGGAGACGTGTAAACCAGATACTATTAAGTTAAGCTAAATAGAAAGCTGGTTTTGTTCCCTGTAAGCGATTGTTGGCCATCTTTGTTAAAAGCTGGATTTTTCATTTTTTTATAACAAATATATTTTTTTAACGTATACAACCTCAGATAGAAATATAATACAAAACAATTAAGCTTGGAAATATAATAATTATTATTTTTTAAAATTTTTTATAACTTTAATATATGTACACAATTAAAAAAATCAACCCAAACGGTCACCTCCACTCCCTGCTTCCCTTGGCGTCCCCACATCATTTATTTATCACCCCCACTACTGCATGCTTCAAGTAAAATCTATCTTCGGCACTTGATGTTGTCTGGTGGAAGAAACTTGTTTTCTTTTCCTGCATTGGGTTCAAGTTTTATTGTACATGTCTTCATTTTTACGGTGCTTTATATATTTATTGGGTTACAGGATGTTTAGTGAATTTAAAAATTAGTTGTAATATACGTAAACTAACCCAGATAACTCGAGTTAAAAAAACCCATTCATGTAGATATTGTTTTAAAAAATATAAAATAAAACACTGAAAATATCAATTATACCCCATCAATATATTTATAAAAAAGATTCTCTTTAGATTAAAATTAAAAGATATTTATTATTAAATTTATAATTTAAGAACGCATCATCCACCTCCGATTCAATTATATCTAATGACAACAGGAAATGATGAATCACTAATTTTTTAGCAAACCGAATTCAATTTTTCCTTTAGCCGTATGCATTAGACATCAGGCTGGTATAAATAAAAGGGCTATAATGGTATTTTAATAGAATGATTAAAAAATATAAAATAAAATTATTTTTAAAATAAATCTTTATTATTTAAGATAAAAAAAATTAGAAATATATTTTCTTTATCTTGATTGCTTCCGTCTTCGGATAACATTCAACACCAACTTTATAGAACTCAATCATGACATGACACCATTTAATTAACTTTCTACTGCAAGCTAGATTATTATTTAAAGAGTTTAACACAAACACGGCGATTAATATCATCCACGTGTCACAATCTGCTAAGGCAACTGACCCTGCTCCCAAATTTTCTCCTCCGTTTCTTTCTGCACTCTACAAGCCATCAGTTTAAGCCCTGTTTGGCTTCGCCGGAGAAACCGAGGAATATTCCACGATAACACGGTTACTATAGTTACATTTACTTTAGTGCCCAACATTCCTCGGGAAGGTTTTTCAGTTCTTTCAGAATGGAAGCAGCAGACGATAATCCGAAGACAGCAACATCGATTCTCCATGGAGACCTTGATTTAAGAATAATCGAAGCTCGAAGGTTACCAAACATGGATTTAGTATCAGACCGTCTTCGTCGATGTTTTACTGTATTTGACTCGTGTCGGGATCCATGCTCCAAAGAGAGAAAAGAACAGCAACACCGCCGCCACAAGATCATTACAAGTGACCCATACGTTATGGTTGGGGTATCGGGCGCAAGAGTCGCCCGCACGCGCGTGATTTCGAACAATCAAAATCCGATATGGAACGAACACTTCAAGATTCCTTTGGCTCACCCGGCTGAAAAGATTGAATTTTACGTGAAAGATGATGACATGTTCGGTGCTGAGTTTATAGGGATAGCAAGTGTTGAAGTAGAGAAGATCTTGTCAGGTGAAACGATCAAGGATTGGTTTCCCATAATCGGATTGTACGGAAAACCGCCAAAAACTGGATGTGCCCTTCACGTCGAGATGAAATTTACGAAATGTGAGCAGATTGATAATAAACTCGGGGTTGAAAATTGTTATTTTCCGGTGAGGCATGGAGGGAATGTTACCCTTTATCAGGACGCGCATGTGCCGGATTCGAGCTTGCCGGAGATTGAATTAGAGAATGGGAATTTGTTCAGGCATGAGAAATGCTGGGAGGATATATGTCATGCTATAGTAGAAGCACATCATTTGGTTTATATAGTTGGTTGGTCGATTTATCATAAGGTAAGATTGGTGAGGGAGCCTTCAAAACCATTGCCGAGAGGTGGGGATTTGAATTTGGGAGAATTGCTCAAGTATAAATCACAAGAAGGTGTGAGAGTTCTGTTGCTGGTTTGGGATGATAAGACTTCTCATAACAAGTTTTTTATTCGCACGGTATGTGTTCATTCTTGGATTTGGGTTTTTAATTGACTGTTTAATTTATTTATTTTAATGAGAAAAATGTGTTCTTGGATTCTCGTTTTAATTGATGTTTATGATGAGGTCCTGATGGGAAAAGACAGAAATAATTGGTGATAGTGATACTTGGTACTGGGATTTGAATACTACTAGAATCTTGCTAAATTTGGAATTTGATACGTGTTCTGGCATTCTTGAGTTTGGATTTCTTTTTGTCTGTTCATAGTTGGTGTTTGATGGGAAAAAGGTTTGAAGTTTTATACTCTTTGATTCTGGTTTGTAATTGATTGTTTTATAATAGGGCTGTTGATGGGAAGTAAATTATCAGTTTGCTGTACTCTTTGTGCCTACTGGATTCTTGCTTAAATTGGACACATGATGTATACTTGACATTAATTGCTTGTAGTTCAACTGGCTTTTCATGTTTATTTAGGGGGTGTGGTGGACTTTGTTTCTCTTTTTGGATGAATAGTGGATTTGTCATATAATCCTGGTTTGGTAAATTTTATTAAGTGCATTGCTGAAGTTTTGGTTAAAGTGATTCTATAATTCAGTTATCGTTGGTTCAATTGAGATTTGAGATTCTTAATCTAATGTTGAAAGGGTGTTGCTTGCAGACTGGAGTGATGCAAACTCATGATGAAGAGACGCGGAAGTTTTTCAAGCATTCTTCAGTGAATTGTGTACTGTCGCCGCGTTATCCAGGCAGTAAGCTCAGCTTTTTCAAGCAGCAGGCATGCTTAGTGTTCCACTTACTGTTCCATCATTTTGTTCTTCAATGAATAATTATAAACACTGTGATTGTTTTGATTGCTAGAACTACTTACTCATCTCTGTGTGGTGGTTTGCTGTGTTTCTGGGCTTAGACGGGAATATTTCTAGCCACATCTTTGATCATGCTATTTTCTCTTGTTTCTTAATTTTTTTTAAGGGCCCAAAGGAAAATAGGTTTACCAGAGATGGAAAACTTACTTGAGCATACCTGTTTTTTTTTTCATTGTGCA
>Ga0307511_10007148_pt1 | contig 11250 bp, 8 predicted proteins | sample 13_EM_MG_FD_200266 | JGI IMG/M metagenome (GOLD analysis project Ga0307511, IMG submission 200266) | Populus trichocarpa ectomycorrhiza microbial communities from riparian zone in the Pacific Northwest, United States - 13_EM | ecosystem: Host-associated > Plants > Roots > Unclassified | place...
GAAACTTAAGGACCACATTGAAATTTGTCGTTCCCAACCTGAAACGACGCAATTTCAAAGGCACTGTTCCTTCCATAGTTTTGAAACCCGGCCCGGCGGGTCGACCCGGGACCCGGCCGACTCGAGCCTGGAACCGGGCCGGGTTCAAGAAAAAATAGGGGAAGAAAAAACCCGATGTGACCTGGTTGATCAGGTCAAAAACCTGGTTGCAGCCAGTTGACTTTTGTTTTTTTTACTAAAACGATGTCGTATTGATTTAAAAAAAAAATAACCAGGATGACCCGGTGATCCGGTCAAAACCTGATGACCCGGTCAAAATCTGGAACCCGAGTATTGGACAGGGCCGGGTCTGAAAACCATGGTTACTTCTTCTTCTTCCTCTGGAAGCTGGGGACGCCACCTGCAAAAGGGAAATTCTGCCACACAACCCCAACAAGGCAATGACATGAAGACCAAAGGTCGGACCCCGTTTCAGCCGACGTCCCTCCCCAGCCACTAGATCGCTAGCAGGCCGAGGAAACCGCCACCAACAGTCCGGCATGGGCACGACTGTTGGTGCCCCAATCCGACCGAAGCACAATGTCCCTAGGCCTTATCATGGTCCAGGGGATATAAGCAGCAGGGAAGCCTATAAAAGGCAGAGGAAAAGGCAGGAAAACAAAGGGGGAGGGATTTTTTCTGACGAGAAACAGAACGAAAAAGAGAGAAAATAAAGGGCAGAGAACAGGGGGAAGACACAGAGAAGATAGAGAGACCGAGAGAGAGAGAAACCAAAAAAAAAAAAAAAAGAGACAAGAAAGGAAACAAGAGGTCACAGAGAAGAGGAACGAGGGGAAGAGCAGAAGGAAAGCTCTCCAACGCTACGCCACCATCTTCAAGCTGCGGCATCCGGTTGCAGAGGTAAGTGCTTTGGTTTCCCTCTCTTCACAATTTAATTAACCAACGACTGTAGCAGGCGTGTGTGATTAAGTTCACACACGCCAGCGGGAAAGTCAGCCCAACCGGTTACTGGTCTGAACCAGTAACCGGGCCGGGCTGGCTGGATTAGGCCCAACCCCCCAAAAAAACGAGTGGGCCTGACTCATCTTGCCCAGACTATGTTTATCATGAGTGTATTTGGCAAAACACATTTTTATGTTTTTTTCATGTGTTTTATTTCATATTTATTTTAATATCTGGTCAAACAAACCCTATTTTATATCAGAAAATTCCTGAAAATATTTGGGGACCTGTGTTGATTTTTTTGTGAGCCATTCACATTTTTATTTTTTTTTGTGTTTTGTTTTTTTCTACTATATACTTAATTTGCTGACTATTTCTGTTAAATGTAAATATGTTAAGGAATGCTTCTTTTTCTTTTTTAAAAAAGAGCAAATAATAAAAAGGGTAAAAAAGAAGAAGAAAAAAGACATAGAAAAGTTGTTTTTTTCTTCATTAAAAATCCAATTTTTGTGAACTTATTCATTGACGTTAAAGTCATGAATATCACATTTTCTGGGTTGTATAATATTTACCAGCGCCAAAATTAAAAATATTTGTGATAAATGTTCACGACGTTAAAGTCGGGAATATTATATGAAGAATAAAAAAAAATATTTTTTTAGCGATTTTAGACAAGACTGGCAATGCAGTCTGCTTCAGGTAGTACGTTTAAGGGGTGATAACATCTTTCGTTTTACATAATCAGTCTCATACTATATAATCTCTGTTGATCAGTTAAGGTTTATAGTAATCATAATACTAGCTGGTGACTTCTTAAACTATATATTTATTCCTAAAAAACGAGATGTCAGATAATATATTCTTTTCTAATTAATTTTTTTTAATTGGAAGCTACGATGTCCCGGGTGTGACAATTGATTTTACTAAAATTGCTTGTCTGTATATATTTTCATCTTATATAGTTTTCTAAACTAGAGAATCACTTTCATAAAAAAAACATGCAAACGTATTATATGGAATTAACAAGTAACAGATTATTTAATATAAATAAAATATTTTTAGTATATTATAGTATTTATTGGTCGTTTAATATCTCAAAAGCACTACAAGATAACCTAACTAAATAATATGTAGTTGTTTTAAACATTTATAAATACATGATGATTTTTTTCCGTTCCATATGAAAGCATCTAATAACATAATGATGCATTAAAAAGAAAGCTAAAATACATGGGAAAAACATTGTACAAATAACTTTATTTGATGTGGATTGTAATGGTGAATTAACAATTTTTCTCTTGAAAAAACTCACAATAAATTGTTTCTTTAAAGGGTAAAATGATCTTTTAAATTGATTCATTTGTCATTTTAAAATGGTTAAGGGGCATTTAGGTATTTTCATCATTTTTTTGATTTGTCATGACATGATTTTTATGTTTTTTTACTACATTTCAACGCATGAGCATCATTTTTACACAACAAAAATAGTTTGGTCTCGGAAATGCGAATACCAAGTCTAGTTTGTAATTAAAAAAAGGAATCAATAAAAGAAAATAAAAAGATGAACAAGTAATCATAAAGAATACTTTCACAGCCTTGGTAATAGATTTTGACAACTTTTACTCTTTTTGTGGGGTCTTCATCCTGTCTCACGAGAATGTGAACCAAACACATCCTACACCATGAGATGTAACCGGACCACTTCACCTGCCTCTCAATCCTCCAAAAAACACAAAATCTTCCCTTTCTCCACGTGCTTACCAACCCAGTGAGTGTGGGATTTGTAATGCTATCAAGTGATTTTATAAAAATGCTTTTTAATTTTTTTATATTATCAAATTAAAATAAAAAAACAAAAATCTCATTAATTTAATATTTTTTAAGCGAAAAATAATTTAAAAAGCACTTTAAATATTAAATCACAAAAACAAACATTACTTCACATTTACCAACAACTAAAACAATTAACACAAACACTAAATATTTGATATTATGGTAACTTCTACTTTTTGCATAATTATATAAAAAAAAATGGCTTCGTTAAGCCAAATAACTTCTGCTTTCTACAAGGATCTCATACATAATCATGTTTGAAACTTTGATTTTGTAAAAGTTAAAATAATATGTTTTTCATTTATAAATACTTGTTTTTTTAATTTATTTTACATACAAAAATTCATTTAATAGCAATTTTTTCAAAGCACATATTTTTTTAAATTCAATTTCTTAAACCACAACTAATATATAGCGTTTAGTTATAATTATGAGATAGAAAAGACAAAGATAGCGGAAACAAAATGTGTTTGGTTGAAGAAACAAAGACAAAGATAAAAAAAAAAACAAAACTGTCTCTAGGACAATTTTAGAGTCAATTTATGTACTTTCAAAATAGAAAGTATAAAGAGAACATGTATTCGGAGACAATATTTATTATTTTATAAAATATCATTATAAAAAAATCTTAAATTCAAAATTATTTAACTCAGACATGTAAAGATAAAAATGGTTATTATCATAGTTTTTAAACTCGATTTGGGGGTCAAATCGGGCCAAAGTCCAAGGCATGAGCGAGGTTGATCGTTGACCCCAGTCAATATAAAGACAAAAAATAGTTATTGTCATAATTTTAAAACTTGACTTGGAGGTTGACTCGGGGTAAAACCCGAGTCACATGTTAAAAGAGTCAACTTGAGTTGACTTGGGTTAATATAAAATAAAAGTAATTATTATCATAGTTTTTAAACTTGATTCAGGGTTCAACCCGAGGCAATGCCCGGATTACAGATTAAAAGATTCAATCGGGTTAATGTAAGAATAAAAATTGTTGCTATCATAGTTTTAAAAACTCGGCTTTAAGGTCAACTTGGACACGACTCAAGTCACGGGTCGAGAGAGTTAACATGAGTTGACCCAAGTCAATGTATGAATAAAAATGATTATTATCATAGTTTTAAAACTTATTTTGAGAGTCGACTCGAGACAAGGTTTAGGTCACAGGCCGGGAGGGTTAACTTGGCTAACCCACATTTTAAAAAAATAAAATTAAAACAACCTTGTTTTGACCAATTTTTTTTTTCAAAAAGTTTAAAGGTTTTTGGTTCGTGTTTTATTCTAGGTTGACTTGTGTTTTTAAATAGGTCAAGTCAAGTCAATGCTTTTTTTATTTTTTTTTTAAATTCAGATCAGTCTTGTTCTTAGGTCAACCCGTCGAGTCATTCTTAGTTTTGTAACATTATTATAATATTATTAATTTTAAAACTCGATATAAAATAAAATAAAGTAAATATATATATATATATATATATATATTTATAAAAATATACAAATTTAACAACAATATATATTAAAAATAAAATATTTTTTTTATATATTTTTATTATATATATCACTACCCAACAAAATTTTATTTTCTATCTTACAATTTTATTTTCTATCTCTTTTACTATCTTATCTTTACTGTCTCTATTTTTTATTTTGTTTCGGACTAACCACTCTCGACATAAAAGTTTTAACCTACATTAAAACAAAATCGCAAACGCAAACGAAACCAAGAAAAAACACAGTGATATAAATTGAAGTTAGAACCAAAAACCCGTCGTCACACACGTACGCCCCCACTCGCTCTAAGCTCGGGACCTCAGCTCTCTCACTTTTCTCAAGAGCCGTCATTCCAGAGAGAGATGCAGAGTCTGGCTATTCGTTAAATTAATAAAGCAAAATTAAGATCCGACCCGGCACCCGATTGATTGCCGGAGAATCCGAGATCTTTTTAATTCACAGAGTTGATTAATTAGGGTTCTCTTTTGGTGATTGAACGATGGCATCGGAGGATGTGAAGACGAGCGAATCGGCTGTGACTACCATTGTCAATTTGGCGGAGGAAGCTAAGCTTGCTAGAGAAGGAGTCAAAGCTCCTAGCCATGCAATTCTCAGTATCTGCAAGTCTCTCGTTGCCGGTGGTGTAGCTGGTGGAGTGTGAGTTTTCATTTCTTTTTTAGCCATTACTATTTAGTTAGTTTCATTGTTTTTTTTTTTTTTTTTGCAATAATGTGAATGTATTTAATATTATTTGAGTACTTGTAAAGGAATTGTTGCAGTAGGTAGAAGCTGGAAATTGGAGCTTCTTTCTTGTGCTAATTATTTATTGAAAACCATCCTTTTCAGTAATTTTTTTCAATTTTCAATTTTAGTGAAAATATTTGAGGAGAAATGGAAATGATAAAAAAAATGAAGTTTCTAAAAGAGATCAATCTATACGAAGCAGCAAGGACACAAAAAGCTGTGACACTGTCACGTGTTAGGATTTGAAAGTTTGGTTTTCAAGAATGTTAAGAAATTAGAAATATTACAAATTTGATGATTTTGTGTTTTGGTTAACGACAGACATCAAACCAGCATAAAACTTGCAATACTGTAGATGCACTAGTCTCTACCTTTTCTATGATATTTCTCGAGCAAGGATTTGTTCCTCTCTGTTCCACTTCAAATGCAGTGAATGTGGAAAATTAAGTCGTAATTAGAATACCTATTTCAAATCCATTATTTTTTTTTCAAGTTTTGTTTAGGACTTGTGTCGCACTTATATCTAATTTGTTTTGTTTTGCAAATAAATGACTGGTTTCTTTCACACTTGCAAGATGGTTTTTGTTTTTATCATGTATGGTGGTATAGATGTTGTGTAAGGTTTTGTTACCACAGGGTTACCCTTGAATGTGTGTGTGTGTGGACCAGCAGGGTTTGTGTGTGGATTACCATTGAATGCATGTGTGTGCACCATTTATGATTTTTGGTGTTTCTGGTGTTGCTACATTGAATTTTCTCCAACTGAAATGATTGCGTGTGTGTTCAGGTCTCGCACTGCTGTTGCTCCCCTGGAGAGGTTGAAAATATTGCTACAGGTTAGATCTCCCATTGTTTTTCATCCATTGAATATGATTTTATTCACATCCATTGGAGCACGTGCTCACAAGTAAATTTTGCATTGATTAATTCCTATGATTTGCAGGTTCAAAATCCACACAACATAAAATACAATGGAACAATTCAAGGGTTAAAATACATATGGAGAACTGAGGGTTTTCGTGGATTGTTCAAAGGAAACGGTACCAACTGTGCTCGTATAGTCCCAAATTCAGCAGTCAAGTTCTTCAGCTATGAGCAAGCTTCTAAGTATGATTCTTTGAAAATTTTAATTCTATTGGTCTTAAAAAATGTATAGATCTGTAATACATGGAAGGGCAACTTGCTGGTGTTCTTAATGATCCTCATTTTGCTTTGATCCATCAAAGCGAAAGAAATTATTATGTCTGTTCCACCGATGAATACATTGTGGATATGATTTTGACTGCTGGTAAACACATGAGCTGTGCAAATGGTTTAGAATTGATTGCACACTGGGAGAAAATGCATTTAGGCATTTTATTCTCCTTTTCATCAATATATTTACAGGAGACAGATTTTTTCTACTCATACACACTTATTACAGAGTAAGCCCATCATGCTTACTTCTGTTACTGTCGAGATTTGGGCTGACATGCTCTTGTGCATATTGTGCCTTTTGGCTTGGAGTGTGGTCGGGCTTCATTGTCAATTTCTGGACCATCTCCTCCAAAATGGCCTAAGCCATTTGGTGGTTGGTTCCTTAAGACATGTAGTGCTTTGCTTTCTTCATTTCTATTGGTGTGGGATTTTTAGTTTCCAACAGTTACACCATACTGCTTGTTTAACCTGCATCTCATTCTTCAAACATTTGAAATCACCTCCGTTCATGATTCTTAATTTATGCAAAATCCACCTGTGGAGTTTTTTTCTTATGCTGATGGGTCCTCTATACTCTATGACAGGGGAATATTGTCTCTCTATCAACAGCAAACTGGCAACGGTATGTTAATCTTTGTCATCCATCACTTTATTTTAGATATTCTTTGTGCATTTACATTACAGTCAACAGATATTTTCTAAAGTTTTATATCGGGCCAGAAATTTTTTATTCAGATTAGGCAGCCCTGCCAGGATTATGTTGTTCATTAATCGTTACTAATAAAATATAGTTCCTTTACATGTCCATCTAGTTTCAGATCAATGTAATGAAAAACAGAGTTTGGAGATTTGGTTTGCCTTATTAGTGATTTTGAATATAGAAGTCATCTTTCATCTCTGTTTTCTGTTGGTATTCTCACATATATGACACTCAATAGAGAAAACGTGAGCTATCTGAGACCTTCTCTTGTTGTTCCTGCAGAGGATGCTCAGCTCACTCCTCTTTTACGCCTTGGAGCTGGAGCATGTGCAGGAATTATAGCCATGTCTGCAACTTATCCCATGGATATGGTACGCGGCAGGCTAACTGTACAGGTATGATCACCGAGGTTCCATTGGAAAAGCCCTGGGGAAAGGATTTTTCCCTTTGTTGTATATGCTAAAAAATATTTTACTTTGATTTCAAGCCACAGGAATGCATTTTATATCTATGTAATAAGGCACGGAAATAAATTTATACCAATAAAATAATTTCTTGGAACAAATGAAAACTCATTTTTTTTAACGTGCCCTACTATTTTCTGTGACTATTTGGGGTTCTCTGCATCGGGTTTGCCACATAAGGTTTTATTTTTTCATTGGTCTCATCTTTGCAGACTGATAAATCTCCTTATCAATACAGAGGAATGTTTCACGCACTTTCAACCGTGCTCCGGCAAGAAGGCCCACGGGCTCTGTACAAGGGCTGGCTTCCTTCTGTCATTGGAGTTGTAAGTCATTAGTTGCCAAATAACACTGCATATTAACATTCTCAATCTGTGAGGATAGCATAGAGAGAGATAGAGGAAAGGCCATCCATTGGTTGTTTTGATAGATTATGTAATATTATCTTCCCAGTAGAATTTTTGTTCCCCTGGATAATTGTGTTACTTCTGGCTAGCAAGGAGATGTTATTTGAGATCTTTTTCTATAGTATGCAGCACCCTTTTCTTGGCTATCCTTTTTGACAGATCATTTCTATTATTCTATTGTAGAGTTTCTTTCTCTCTTATGTTGTCATTCCTCATAAAATGCTTGTTCTTTTGAGGTTTTATTTCTAAAAAGATACCCTTTTAAGGTATCTTTTTTATTGTATTTTGGCTCACATATATTTTAATTTCATGCAACTGATGATCTGGTATGTTCTTTTCTTTGTCTAAAGTTGGAAAGTAAAGACATTGCTTTGTCTATCATGATTTATACGCCTGCATATACCATAGATATTTGTATTTCACACTTAGATGGAAAGACCATTTTGAGTCTCTTGATTTGATGATTTAAGTATGCAATCTTCTTTATACTTGGTATTATTAGCACTAGATGAGAGAATGTGGGAGCTATGTGTTGCTAAGATCAAGTTTTACTTGTGCAACTATGATGTATGCTTTGGCTTCACTCTCCCCTTCTCTCTTTCATTTCTCTTATATTTTTCAAAGGATCTTTAGGGCTTAATCCTATGCATTTAGCATTGTGTTCTTATGTTGTTTGGTGATATGTGGGAAGACAGCCCCCATTCTCCCATTTCTTTGATATTAAATAAGTAATGTCATCTTTGCTGGTACTGTTATTATCACTCATCAGAACTCTTATGTGACCTGAGGATCAAATTGGTTTCTGTAACCCTTTACTTATGATGCTTGTTGGCAGGTTCCATATGTGGGTCTCAACTTTGCAGTGTATGAATCTCTAAAGGACTGGTTGGTTAAAGCTAGACCATTTGGACTAGTGGAAGATTCTGAATTGAGTGTGACTACAAGGCTAGCTTGTGGGGCTGCTGCGGGGACCATTGGCCAAACTGTTGCTTATCCTCTTGATGTTATTCGCCGACGGATGCAAATGGTGGGATGGAAAGATGCTGCTTCCATTGTCACTGGTGATGGGAGGAGCAAGGCCCCACTTGAGTATAATGGCATGATTGACACATTCAGGAAAACTGTTCGGCATGAGGGCTTTGGAGCATTATACAAGGGTTTGGTACCCAATTCAGTGAAGGTGAGTCATTCTATTTTCAGTGTTTCATTCGTATATAACTTTCAGGATTGCCTTAAATTCACCTGATCATCGTTTCCTAAAAGAAGGATTTAGCAAGGATGGGAAGACAGCCAATGTTGGCCGTTAGTTGCATAGGGCTTTCATGTTATCTTGGCATTTTCCCCTCTCACAAATCTTGGTATCTTGAGAATCAGTGTCAAGCATCTAAAATTCTTTTCATGCTCTACTATATGGAGTTGTTGTGGGGCTGCCGAATCATGAATCGCAACCCACCACATTTTTTTGTTTTGCCAAATAGGATTGGTTGGTTGGTTCTGGAGTAACTGATTTGCTTTGATCCTACTAAATAAGGATTTATGTCTGAATGCCTTGATAAACAGAATAATTCCCACCATAGTCATTAGTAGCATAAGTGACAATGATAACCATATCAATTTAATACCTCTGTTTTGCAAACATTTTACTGGAGTTCTTAATGACATGTTTACGCATTTAGTTAAGCTATTTAAATCAATCCTAGAACAGGCATAGTTTAGATTTTTTTAATCTTCTTTGAGTTCAATGCAGCTTTGTTCTGTGCATGTATTGCTATTTTTTTCTTGAAATTTTATAAGAGCTCGCATTTCATTTAATTTCTTCTTTCCTTTTCAGGTAGTCCCATCTATAGCAATTGCATTTGTGACATACGAGATGGTGAAAGACGTTTTAGGAGTTGAAATCAGAATATCAGACTAAAGTCTTGGGGTCCTGCCTGATATTTGTTGAACCAGCGTGGTATTTTTGTAGGCAAGGGCATACAGAGAAGGTAAACTAGGAATTTTTTTTCCAGCTCTCTTACAAACAAGCGAGTTTAGAAACATGTATGAACCTGTGTTTATGTATCATTTTCCCTCCTTTCCTTTCTTTGTTTCCTTGAGAACAAGCTTAGCCTTGAGCTTCTCATTCATATGATGTGTCAATAAAGCATGTTGATGGGACAACTCATGATTTTCAATTGTACGCCGCTTCATAAGAGCTGAAAGCATCTTCTGAGGCTTGCTCTGCACTCACTGGCTATTAATTGAACTCCCCCCTATCTTTTGTGTGCATGCATGGATGGATGGCAAAGATCCCCAAACAATGCTAAAATTGTACTTGCGTTATGTCTGGTGTTGCTAACAGCGTGCCTTAAGCTTTAGGTGCAAAAATCAAAGTGCTGTGGTATCTTAGGCAAAGCTCCTTCACCTACATGCACTCTAGCATGCGCCTTGTGCACCGAGGACTTACTCAAGAGAGGTGCTTTTTTGTGCCTAGTTGAAAATGTTTCTTCTATTATTATTAAATTTTCGTTAGATTTTATTTTTCTAATTTCGTTTTGTTGTGGACCATATAATCATATCAATAGGATTGATGATGTTTTGCGGATTATTAGATACATTATGATTTTAAAAAACTACCCGGTTCACATTGAATTTGGATGTGCAATCGTTGTGCAAAATCATAATTGTGCTGATTATGTTAAGCCAGGTGCCTAATAGCTCGTGATTATGTCTAAGCAGATGCCTTTCCTGTTAAAAAAACTTGTGCGCGTACGTATGCATGTCGCCTACACCTGCTAGGATAAGAATCCGGTATATTATTGATTTATGATAAGTTGACGGCTATTGAAGTAACGCTTGACAGCAATACCAGGAGAACTGTAACAATTGTATAGCGTGAAGAACTCAGGAGGATGTTTCTTTCATTGTTCCTGGCGGATTTTGTCACTCTTTGCTCCTGATAACTTTCTCCTCACATTCTTCTGCCATGCCTGCACATAAGAGGAATGTTTCATCTAGTAGTGAGCAAAAAAACCGAGTAAATCGAGAAAAAAAACAACCAAAAAAACCGAACCGAAAAAAAAACCGAGTAAACCGATTATTTTTTTTGTTAAAATTTTCGGTTCGGTTCGGTTTCGGTTTACGAAACCGGAAACCGGCAAAACCCCAACCGAACCGGTTCGGTTTAAGGGGTACTATAAATACGAAAAAAAAAACACTTTCTCATTTCTAAAACCTAATTAACCCTAGATTCTCTCCTCTCCAGCGACTCCTTGCAGCCGCTCCCTCAATCCTCACAGCCGCACCTCACAATCCACACTCTCACTCACTCTGTAACAAAATCAAGTAAATCCATCTTCGATTCTTCATCCATATCCCTCTCTGGCTCTCCCATACCATCTTCATCTTCAAAACAAACAACCTAGCCAGTCAGCCACATCCCTCTCCCACACGGCCACGAGTCGCACGACACACACACACACCACTCCAGAGTCCAAAT
>Ga0307511_10007149_pt1 | contig 11250 bp, 8 predicted proteins | sample 13_EM_MG_FD_200266 | JGI IMG/M metagenome (GOLD analysis project Ga0307511, IMG submission 200266) | Populus trichocarpa ectomycorrhiza microbial communities from riparian zone in the Pacific Northwest, United States - 13_EM | ecosystem: Host-associated > Plants > Roots > Unclassified | place...
CTCATTTAACAACTTAAACTATTGGGTTGAGATGAATCTTTGACATGGTATCAGAACCTTGATAACCAAGCAGTCACGAGTTTGAATCTCATTATCTCTATTTATTTAATAAAAATTAAGCACAAGGTAGTGTGAACTTGTGTAAAATTCAAGTTCAAAGAGCTTTCACTTGAGGGGATGTATTAAAAAATAATATAAATTATATTTTAAAATCTCATTTAATAATTTAAATTATTGAGTTAAATAGAATCTTTCACGTGATACTTTTATCTTTTATGCAGATAAAAAGGAAAGGGAACGAAAGTAGGAAAAATGCCTTCCTCATGGTTTACACATGAGATTCCTAGCAGCCCCCACTCCACCAAGCAAAATGGCCAACTTCAATACCTGACATTGAGAATATTCCATTTTATCCATGACGAGATCATGGTCTGCTATGTTTTAAACAAAAAGGGCAGATTGAGCTAACTATACTCGGTTCCAAGGTAAATTAGCACGGCTAGTCGGACAGCTTGTGAGATTTCCACCTGTATCATATGATAGGAATTGAAGGCCATTCATTTGGTGATTTAACACACTTGTTAAGGTGGCTAAATTAGTGTGAAAACACAAAACCCCACAAAATGTGCTCTTGTTAGACGGGCATGCTTTGCATTGGATTCCACCTATGTATTTGTGCTTTATTTGCCACTACTAAGTGCTCGTTCCATTACTGCAATAGCCTAGGCTCATATAAGAGCTAGAGGTTCAAGCCATGTGAAGATGTGTAGCTGTTGCAAAATGAATGGCCATCGCCGGAGAATTATTATTTCTAATCCGATTTGCCGAAGCCTATCGCGTTCCCTCCTACAATTTGCAACTTACTGACATTTCCAAGAAAATAAATGTGAAAGAAAAGAAGACTAAAAGAAGGCTAGAAATGCCTTAATCCAAATCTTCTGATTTGTGGAATGCGATTTGGACAAACAGCAAGGCCCTCCCTCCACTAATACCCAGTGAATAAAACTATAAAGAGGTTAAAAGCATGGTTTGAATGATCCCAACATGTTTTTTCTCCAGTTTCTTATTCATCGTGCATGTTCCCTGGTTTGTAAGGAAAAAAACAAAGCTTAAAGGGGTAAGAAATCTGGCAACTCCTTTTTTTCCAGGAGATGGGTGAATACATAAAATAACAAAAACTTGCTTTTCCAAGTAGTTTATTGATTCAGTGATTCAGAAGTGTAAAAATTCTTATGATCATTGCGCAGAAAGATCGAAAAGGCTACAAGAATGTCACATATCATTCTAATCATCAAGCCATTCGCAAATGTTACTTAAAAACAACCTTGAGAAATTTCAACACAGAATGCCAACAAAAAATTTAAAATAGAAGAATTGCAAGCTAAAAGGGGAATCAATTCTCATGACTGTTGATATAAACAAGCAATTTAGCAGTCCTCAAAGAGAAAAACAACCACTGAAGGGCATAATTCAAGTAGACAGTAGAATGCAGATGCTAGAAGACAATCTTAATAATGATGCCTCGGTCCCCTGCGATAAGAAGATAAGATAGATGCTAAGGATTCCATTTCTGGGATGAATATAGAAAGTTTCTGAGATGTTGCATTGTGGTGGAGTATCTTAGTGTTAGAATAATTAAAGATTTTACTTGCTATTTCAATTGAACATTTCTATTTTGTAGAGACTTGCGTAGGCTGGGAGAGGCTGTCTAACAGGTTAACAATGGATGGGCCGCGACAGAAAATGACCTCTGAATGTGCATCCATTGTCTAGTCTGCACTACATTTCATGCCAAAATATACAACCTACGAAATATGTCTGCTATTTTTTTTTTCCCTATCTCAAGGAATCTTACTGTGTTAGAATATAATAAGAAAAAAAACTGAAAGAGATGAAGAAATCATTATGCACACGTACTCTATATATACTGTGGACCAAATAGTATAATTACTATTTTGCTTTTCTAAATAAAGAAAAACTTATTTGACGCAGCCTTTAAGGTATAATTGTAATTATACAGGAATCAATCAGTCATTATCATTTTGATGAACAACATGTTGTCTATGGCTAAAGATGACGCATCGTTCAATTGACCTTCTTCCCTAAGTTTCCGATGACTAAAACTTGGAAATTGCTCGAGGGAATCTGGAAACTGTCATCAGATACTCAGGGGCATTGTTTTGGGTCTTTTGGCCATTGAAGCCATTTTTGTCCACAAACATCTTAGGATCATCCAAAAAAACGTTTAGAAAACATGCTCAAATCCATTATAAAAAAACCAAAAGATATCTAATCAAATTCAGAAGCCACATTTTATGTTCAAAATCGATCTCTTGGTTAACATATATATGGGTTACAAATTACGGAACCAGTCATAACTTTCAAATTAGGCGCTAACTGGATTCTATTTAGTATCTGTGCAACTTGATCTGTTCATATCTTATCATTTCAGTAGCACTCAAAGAGGATAGCTATGATCCGGTCCAGTTCCTATCACAATCAATGGTGAGTTAACATCATTAGGGCCCAGAGTTTACTTACAAACACCATGTCTAGCATAATGCAATCAGAGGAGAGTTAACATCACTATGGTCATCAGATACCATTCAACAAACCATGTGCAGCATCATGTCTTTCGAAATTGTATCAATTTTCAAACAATGCAATCAAGTTTTCGTGCTTTTGAGAGTATATCTCAGTCTATGAAAATTTCAATTTGGAGACAGATATGCTGTCCCTTGTGTGTTTTCTGTGGATTGGTCCTGCGTAGTAGTTCCTGTATCGGATTCTAATAAAGGCAAGCCTGTGTCTGCGTTACTGTCCAAAAGAAACGCAGGTCGTGAAGGTGATGGGAGACTCCAGGATTGGCTATTGAGCATAGGAACAACAGCAGCCATGGTGGGTCTACCTGACACATTCCCTTGAACACACAATAAACCTATGTGTAAGCATCTCATTACATCACTTACTGGACTGCCCCTCAATGTTTCGTCAATCAGGTTCGTAGCTGTTCCTTCTCTCCAATTTCTCCATACCTGCAGGGTGTGAAATGCTCTCGTTGAAACTAACTCATCTGACTGAAAAAGTTCAGTTCTTCCACACAAAAACCAGGTCAATCACACACGATAAACTGATTTTGATGCACGCACTTCTTAGGTATCCTTAACGGTTCCTGTCTACTCCAAGCATAAAGAAGCAAACACAAAGCTTGACTAAGATACGAGCACACTTACATGGATTAGAAGGAGCTCTAGTTCCTCCGAATTGCTCAGCCAGCTGTTTTTCTTACCAGTTACTATCTCTAGAACCAACACTCCAAAACTGAAGACATCAGATTTCACTGAGAATCGATTTTGCAAGGCATATTCTGGAGCCATGTAGCCACTAAACAACATCAATGACAGAAGGACAATCTCAATTTTCAAATGCTAACAGAGCTCTTTCGAAACTGACTTATTCCATCTCAGGTTTTATGCAACATAAAAGAGTTTTTTTTTTCCTAGTAGTTCTATGGAATTTCTAAAGAGTATAATCATTGAGTTGATTTAAATACTCACTAGGTCCCCGCAACTCTGCCGGTAATGCGTTGGGTTTGATCTGGTTGAAACAGCCTTGCCAAGCCAAAATCTGAAACTTTAGGATTCATCTCTTCATCTAACAAGACATTGCTAGCTTTCAGGTCACGATGAATGATCCTAAGACGAGAATCTTCATGAAGATAAAGAATTCCTCTAGCAATGCCGCTGATGATTCTGCACCTTGTTTCCCAATTCAGTTGGGTGCTCTTGATTGGATCTACAATTTCATTCAATATATTTACCAAATCCTACTTGTGGATTAAAAGAGAGCTACTTTAGATATGCTAAACAATTCCTTTAGTAAAAGGTAAAGCAGTAGTACCAAATATGAATTTATCAAGGCTGCCATTCCCCAAAAACTCATAAACAAGGATTCGTTCCTCTCCTTCGGAGCAAAAACCTACAACGCTAACAAGATTTCTGTGTTGGAGCTTAGCCAATAACAGAATCTCATTCTTGAATTCTATTTCACCTTGTGAAGAATAGCCGGATAGCCTTTTGACAGCAATTTCTTGTCCGTTTGGAAGCACTCCCTGAAGATTAACAGAGTAAATAAAGACAAGTGTTTCATTTTTTCTTATTCTTTTTGGTAATATCGGGGCCTAAGCCTAAAAGAAACAGAACCACAAACGAGTAGCAGCCCCGATCATGTCAGCATACAATAATGTAGACAGACCATTAACAGGATTATTAACATATGAACACCCAAGATATAATTATGACCAGGTTAGCCATGCAATCCGCACAGCGGTTGCCTTCTCGAAGAACACGAGTACGAACTACCCACTGCTTTGACAGTAGCCCATACAAGTGTTTCATGTTCGTTACATTAAAGCTTCTGGAACAGGAAAGTGTACAGGAAATCAGAATTTGATGTCCACTGATTTCTTTCCCTGATGTTTTCTATTTTATATTTCCTTTCCTCCTAACAATTGCTGTTCACTGATATATCTATGTTAATACGTCTAATACCAAGATGTTAACAAGCTGAGAAAAGATAATCTGCAACTAATTCAGCTTTACGGACATGAAAAAACCTGATGAAAGTGCGTTGTTATTACAAGAAGGTTACCTTGTAAACTGAACCAAATCCACCTTGTCCAAGCTTATTATCATTGCTGAATTCATCTGTTGCTATTTTCAAGGTACTGAAGTTGAATTCCAAGGATTCTAGCATTCTCATCTCATCATCATCTTCACAGAAGTAAAAAATCAAAATAAGCAAGCGGTGACATGATATTATCTAGTGAACTATATTTAAGCTAATGTTACTTCCTCTACTGAGAAAATGCTTGGAGGGGTTCCATAATCATTACTCTTTGTACAAACTCCATTCCTCGATTATCTTGCACATTGCAAAAGCTTTAGGCAGTTTTTTGGAGTCACTACTCCAATGTAAACGAAAATGAACTCACGTACTGCTTTTTAGGGCCAACATGTAGAAAACCTATTCATCTAAGGTGCAGAATAATGACAAGCAAACACTAAAAATGTATAGACTTACTCTCAACTTTCTGCTTCATCCTTCTCCATAGGAAAAGAGCACAAATGATTGTGATAAGGGTAACTAAGCTGGCTACAGCCGCAACAATGATAATAACAATCTTGTTTCCTGCATGGCACCGAGATAAGTTCAGATTAAACACAAGTTGAATGAACGTTTCTGAGCTAATTATATATCCTGCATTTGATAAATATCCAAACATAATTATTCATGAGCATGGAGTCATCACAGGAAACAAAAAACTTGCCTGCACTAGTACCTGTACCTTTAATTGCCATGAGCATGCAAGTAACAAAATGAGTCGATTTCACTTTTATCCAAATGGACTCTAATCAATTACCAAAATCTCTCAAGTACCCACAAGAGCTAAAAAAATAATACTCGTTTTAATACCATTCACGGTAGAATTCAAACTGCCTGTACACCCTAAAATTGATATCAACTTTCTACTTAAGCATGTAACACGCGTTTCTTACTTGTCTCGTTGAGAGGGGATACGTTAGCGGGACTTGGAGGAGATGGTGGCTGAGGAGGTAAGATAGCCGCGCCTGGAGGAAATTGTAGCGGAGAATCTACAGTACCAGCAGGGATATAAAAACGAAATACCTCAAACCAAACTATGCAACTTGGACTAAGAATTCTTCCTCCTTCGCGTCCACCAGCACAGCTTTCCATTTCTCCCATTCCCTTCTGTAGACAAATTCCGCAATCACGCTCTGATATATCAGGGGTACATTGCACCAGACCATATATCGGTTTTGTGAAGTTCACATCTCCTGTTGCAAACTTGGGACCCGAAGAAGCCTGAGTTATAAGTTTCTCCATCAAATCATGTAGTGTCTCGTTGAATTTAGCAAAATCTCCAGAGAAATCATTCGGATTGGATATGCAGAAGGGAGGTATTTCCTCCATCTTGGCGAAAATATCACGGTTCGCATACCTTACCAGGCAATTAGAACCCGTCCACACGAGTGCTTCTTTTTGATTAGGACACTGCTGTTTAATGCCTTGGCTAGTAGTGTTAACGCAACTGTAGCATTTTTCTGAGGGAAGATCTTCTCTACAAAGGGCCAGAGCATAGACTTTGTCAGGGCCTTGGCCTACTGTGGCTTTGTAGAAGATACCATTCTCTGCTATGCTTGAAGGGAGAGAAGAGAGTAGTAGATTGAGATTATAGCTGTAGGTACTATTTACAGAATAGGTTCCCTTGTTGGAACAAAATTGTTGCGGTTGTGCAATTCCAAAACAAAGGGTAATGAGAATACGAGAAAAGAGGGAAACCAAACTTGGACGGTCCATTGCAGTCGATGGATAAACTGTCAAGAAATTACTAAATATGTTTTGAGCTCATCGAGAAGCAAAACCTTGGTAATGGCGGGTACAAGGGAGAGGGCAAAAGCACTGGCGACCAGTGCTGACACGTCAAGAATTAGCAATTGATCTTCGCCATGAAAAGACTTTTAAAGTCTTTCAGTGGAAACAAATGGCTGGTAAGACTGACTTTGTTGTAAATCCATTTAATTACTTGGCATAATTGATGGGATTTGAGTTGCAGATGGGTTGTAATCGGTGGAGTATGAGTGCAGGATAAGTTGGTATAATTGGTGGAGTATGAGTGGAGGATGAGTTGTTAGGTATATATTCCTCCTAAATTTATGATCATTATACCCTCAATCTTGCCTATAAATAAGCAATGCATTCAAGCCTATATGCACACCAAGATAGAAAAAAGAAGAGGAGAGTGAAGAGAGAGTAATCCTACAAAATTATGAGGTATTTGTGAGAGAGTAAGTGAGGTGTTTTCTCCTAATAATAGAGAGATTCTTAGTTGTTCTCCTATTATTTGAGAAAGGTTATAATTCTCACATTACTTAGTAAAATCCTTCTATACTTGTCTGGGGACGTAGCCCAATTGGGTGAACCACGTAAATTCTTGTGTGTCTCATTTCTCATTTTATCTTATTTCTTGTCTTTTGTCTTGTCGGGTTTGCATGCCAGTATCCTAACAGTGGTATCAGAGCCTTCTTGGTTGGTGTTGTTAATACACAAAAGTTATTCGTGTATACGGTTACTATTCACGTCTACGGCACTATTCACCTATACGGCACTATTCATCCATACGGTACTATTCACATATGTTACTGTTGGCGTATATAGAAAGTCAGTGCGGTGATTAAATACAGTCTACGAAGTTCTGTCTAAGGAGATTGGGTTTTAAGCGGGACCGTTTGTGACCCCTCCAATATTTCCTGGGAACTTACTTAGTGAAGTATTATTCACACGATACTATTTCTGTATACGTTACAGATCTGTGAAACGGTGATAGCTGAATAGATCACGGTGAATAAAATGGCAGCAAAGTACGAGATTGAAAGGTTCAATGGGAGCAGTTTCTCACTATGAAAAATGAGAATCAAGACAATCTTAAGGAAAGACAATTGCTTGGCAGCAATTGGGGATCAGCCCACGGAGATCACTGATAATGCAAAATGGAATGAGATGGATGGCAATGCTATTGCTAACATACATTTAGCATTAGCCGATGAAGTATTATCAAGTGTGGCGGAGAAGAAAATAGCTAAGGAGATATGGGAGACTCTAAAAAAGCTATATGAGTCCAAGTCTTTGCACAATAAGATTTTTTTAAAGCGGAGACTTTATACCCTTCGAATGGCAAAAACCACGGCGGTGACTGACCACATCAACACAATAAGGACTCTATTTTCACAACTCACTACGTTGGGTCAACAAATAGAGGAAAGTGAACGTGCAGAGCTTCTACTTCAAAGTCTTCCATATTCGTATGATCAGCTCATTATCAACTTGACCAATAATATCCTCACAGACTATTTAGTCTTTGATGATGTTGCAGCCGCCATCTTGGAATAAGAAAATAGGCGCAAAAATAAAGGAGACAGAAATAGTTCAAACCAAGCAGAGGCATTATTGGTGTCAAGAGGGAGATCAACGAAGCGTGGCTCCAGTGGGAGTCAAAGGCAAGGGAGGTCCAAATCAAGAAGTAAGAAAACTGTGAAATGCTATAATTGTGGCAGAAAATGGCATTTCAAAAAGGATTGTTGGTTTAAAAAGGGTATAAAGAATACTGCAGAGTCATCAAAACCTCAAGGATGTGTTGCAAGCACCTCAGAAGATGGAGAGGTTTTATATAATGAAGCAGCGACAATCTCTACAAATAGAGAAGAGCTCACTGAGGTCTGGCTAATGGATTCAGAAGCAACATGGCATATGACTCCTAATCGAGATTGGTTCCATACATATGAACTCATCTCTGAAGGCTCAGTGTTTATGGGTGATAATCATGCTTTAGAGATTGCTGGCATTGGCACCATCAAATTGAAGATGTATGATGGCTTAATTCGTACTATTTCAGGAGTGCGGCATGTGAAAGATTTAAAGAAGAATCTTTTGTCCATAGGACAATTTGATAGTCTTGGCTGTAAGATTCGAACAGACAATGAAATAATGAAAATTATCAAAGGAGCGCTGGTGGTTTTAAAGGTAAAAAAGTCAGTTGCAAACATGTTTGTATTAATGGGAGAAACACATCATGGGGCAGAAGCGTCAATCGCATCATGGAAACAAATGGCTGGAAAGACTGACTTTGTCAACTACCGTTTCCATTTCAAAACTACTTTAAAAAAAAAATATTTTTTAATTTTATTTTATTTTAAATTAATTTTTTATATATATTATAACATCATTTTAATATAATAATTTTAAAAAATAAAAAAATATATTATTTTAATATATTTTCAAATAAAAAAATTAAAAAAAAAACATTATTACTACTCCCTTAAATATCTCCAAATTATTATAAAAAAGAAAAAGGAGTTTTAATAGTGGGTTTGTTGAATTAATTTTAAAATAATATTATTTTATTTGCAGTAAAACTCATTGTTTTCGATAAAAACTAAAAAAAAAAAACAATTAGAATTGTTGTTTGATGAAATCAATTTTCAAACTAATCCTGAATAAAATATAAGTAACACTTTAAATTATTATCGTTCAACTCATCAAATCATACCGAGTTTACCAGCCGGTGGAAAGAAAGCAGTAACCAATACGTCCAGTCCAAATCCACCGAACTTAATAAGGTCCAATAACTTTTACCAGCTCGGAACCTATCCTTAAACCCAACCCCTTAGAAGAATGTAAACCCTAAATCGGACGGTCTAAAATCTTCCGTAAGAACTAAATATATAACAAGACAAACAAACCCTAACCCCTTGTCATTTCTGCGTCTTCCTTAGCTGTCCGCCTCCACCCTTGCTTTCACGGTGACGCACACCTCAAGAACCCAGCATGGTTAGCTACTTCTCTCCTTCTCCTTCTCCTTCTCTCGACAACTCACTTATACCACTCTTAATCCAACATCATTTTGTTCTTGTATGTGATATGGTCTTGTAGCCTTTCAAGAGATACGTGGAGATCGGGAGGGTAGGTCTCGTCAACTATGGAAAAGAATACGGCAGGATCGTTGTTATCGTTGATGTCATCGACCAGAACCGCGTATGCTTCTGTCTCTTGTTTATTTTTCTTACCATATGCTTACTGCTTCTTTTGTTTCTGTTTTTTTTTTTTTGTCATAAAAAACAGAAAGTCATGTTTTTTTAGAGGCTAATCAATCAAACTTGCTAGTGAAGAATACCGATTAAAAAATAGAGTTTGTGCTCCTTAGATCACTTAAATGTGAGCAATTTCTTTGCTTACTAAAATTTTACCTCACTTCCTGGGTGATGCATACACATATTGGACTAGTTTGTGTTATGTAGCCTGTTGGCTTTTATGTGCGAAATTGTTCTGTTTCTTGTAAGCATTAGCCTTTGAATGTTTATTGAGCTTAGGGTGTTTAAGATTAACGTCTCTGCTCTGAGGAAATCAGTGTTGATGTGTTTTTGTATACCGAAGTCTGTAAGGTTGTTTAGTGCTCATGAACTTGTTCAGGATATGTTATTTTCAAATATCTTTTGATTCTATGATTTTTTGGTCATCCGTGGAATTGGTCAGCTTACATTGAATGCTATTTGTGACTTGTCTTTTACAGGCTCTGGTTGATGCCCCAGATATGGTGAGGAGCCAAATGAACTTCAAGAGAATCTCACTCACCGATATCAAGATTGATATCAACCGGGTTCCAAAGAAGAAGGCTTTGATTGAAGCCATGGAGAAGGCTGGTAAGGGGTAGTTCTTACTGAAAGTTGTGTCATTTGTGCTCTAAATACCTCCTCCCTCTATTGAGATGTATTGTTTCCCGATGATAGATGTTAAGAACAAGTGGGAGAATAGCTCTTGGGGCAGAAGGCTGATTGTTCAGAAGAGAAGGGCAGCTCTCAATGACTTCGATCGGTTCAAGTTGATGTTGGCTAAGATCAAGGTTGGTTATAGTGCTTTATAAAAGATTGGCTCTTGAAATGTTTTTATAATTTACTTTCAAATTTAATTCCACTGACTTATTTTACTAGGTTTGGATTTTGAACTTCTATTTCTACTGTTAGATATTTATTTATGGCTTTCTAGGATTCCATGTTTATTTTTCATGATTTTGTAATTTTGATACTTTCTTTCTCAATCTAATATACATCTTGTTTACACGCACTTGTAGAGGGGTGGATTGATCAGGCAAGAACTTGCGAAGTTGAAGAAAGAAAGTGTTGCTTAAGAGTAATCTGTACAAGGACGTCCAATTTTGTTATCAACATGAAGCAAGTTGTTTTGGGATGTTTTTTCAGTTGGTTTTCTATGGACTCCCAGATTATGAGAAGTTTAAGAAGATTTTCCATATATTTAAGATTTCGAGGTCAATCTTCCTGTGCTACGTGCACTAGTTACTTTTTATGGAGTGGAAATTTGTGTGTTTCTCATATATAGAATTCGCTTATGCTGCTACCCTTCAGGGAAAAAAAACGTCCGTTTCCTACAATGTGTTGTTAAATATGAGAGACGACGCAACAACCAAGTGCATTGATAATTCGCCCCTTGCTTTACTAATTCCTGGAAGCTTTATTTTCGCGTTAGATTTACCAGTTCCGTAATTATCAAAGATTAAATAAAATAAGAAACTGTGTTCTTCCCATCGAAGCAAACTCGGTCGAATGCCTATTTCATCCTGGAGAAAAGTGTCGGAGAAATGTTCCCGTCGAAGAAGAA
>Ga0307511_10007150_pt1 | contig 11247 bp, 7 predicted proteins | sample 13_EM_MG_FD_200266 | JGI IMG/M metagenome (GOLD analysis project Ga0307511, IMG submission 200266) | Populus trichocarpa ectomycorrhiza microbial communities from riparian zone in the Pacific Northwest, United States - 13_EM | ecosystem: Host-associated > Plants > Roots > Unclassified | place...
CGTTACAAACAAAGCTGGAGGTGGATTGTTAGGTTGCCCACAATGAAAAAGAACTCGAGGTTGTTGATGGAAGAAGATTGATTTGTGAGTGTGATGATTGAAATGACAGTGGGTAAAAGGAAAAACATGTGAGTGTTGGTTAAAATATGATGGAACAAAGGTCGTGGATAATGATGATTTTTGGTAGAGATTAGTGGGAGGGCTGAAGAAATTGAATGGTAGACTGTCTATTTTTATTGGCTAACTAGCTGTTTTTAGGTATAATGGGGGCTATTGAGTATGTTGGTTGTGGTCATTGGCCAAGAGAGTAATGGTTGCACATTATTTTTTTCTCTTTAATGATATGTGTAACCATCTATTTATAAGTGAAAAGTTTCTTTGGCTTGAAAGCAAAGTAAACCAAGATCAACAATTGGATTTCAAAAATAAATCTCAACCATTCATTTGCTAACTTGGAGACAAAGCAAAGGAAAATAGATCATTGAATTAAGAGAATGATTGTAGACCATTTGATTAAAAAGATGGGTTTCTTGGTGAGAGGGTTTTCAATTTTCAAATTGGTCCTCTCCTTTCCACAATTACAATTATATCATTAAAAAATTAAATGTATTTTTTAAAATTTTAAATTATTTGAAAAAGACGCTGTAAACGATGCAAATATATCAAAAATATATTTTTGAGTTTTTTGTTGTTTTTTTTTGCTATTTTTAATTTTTTTTAAAAAAATTTATAAAAAATTAAATAGAAACAAAACTTGTAAAAGATAAAGCAAACAAAACATTAGGGTTGGTCCTCTTTTTCAAATGACAATAATTACTAGCTAAGAATAATTTAACTTGTCCTTTCTGTTGTAGTTTTAATCCTACATTTGCCTTTAATTAATTAGAGAAAGAAAAAAAGAGAGGGAAGGTAATGATTTTCTTAAGGTTTAATTACTACAGTAAATTAAAAAAAAAGTGTGACTAGTCCTGCCAAATTCATAGAAGAAAAAAGGGGAAAAAATGTAAACAAAACTGTATAGCTAATGCTTGGGGAGCTCGTATGATATTGTGATAGTAATTATTTTTTAAAATATTTTTTATTTGGAAATATATCGAAATAATATTTTTTTATTTTCTAAAATTTATTTTTGATATTAGCACATTATAATGATTTAAAAACACCAAAAAATTAATCTAAAGAAAAAATTTAAATTTTTACAAAAACACTTTGCAACTGTATAAACAAACAAGTCCTAAGTGTTAAGAGAAATATAAATCATATCTTGTGGCTTCCCCCAAGACCTTGAAGTTAACGACCATGTAAGTCTCTAGTAGCCCTGAGGTTTGTGGCACTCGAACTGGTGATCTTTGAAGAGCAAATTCAGAATCTGATCAGTTGAACTACACCGCTCAATGTTCAACAGTCCTTCTCTTTATTATTTTTATTGTGTCCTGAGACTTCAGAATGCATTTTATCATATTCACCAAAGTTGTTTTTAAAAAATAATATAATTCATATCTTGAAAATGCATTTAAAAATTAAAATTTTTGAGTTAAATTGATTTTTTGATATAATATTAGAACTTTGATAACCAAGTGGTCATGAGTTTAAATGTTTTCATTCATTTAATGAATTATATAAATTATATTTTGAGGTTTCATTAATCAATTTCAGTTTTTGGATTGATATATTTGTTTTTGAGACTAAAGCACATTCACTTAGTGTCACATAATATGATATGAATAATCTTATGATCCAAATAATAGTGTCAACATCCTACATCTATCTTATACATATCCCACATAAGCTCTGCATCACGTCCTGTAGTCGAGCACAAACTGTATTAAAAATATAAAGGTTAATCAAATTATATGCCATTAATTGCAATATGTTTGTGGGGCTAGACAGGATTTTGTTCTGGGAAAATTAACAGGCAGAAAATAGACTTCAATAGACTACAAAAGTATACCGTACGCTGCTGTGACGAGTTTCAGGTTCACCAATTTCAGGCCCCTACCACCAAACCAAAGATCAGCTATTCCAGCCCACAGATATGCATGCCTGTTTACACGTGCCACAAGCAAAAGGTCACACTACGGTATAAATAACTTTTTGACAATGTGTCATGGACGACTCCTTTCAGAGTTTCAGTTCTCTTTTTCAGGTCCCATAATTCTGGTTGGTAGGGTACCGACTGAAACACCTTTCCAGATGGCTTCTGAAGGTTTTACCGCAGATATTAAACTCAATCTGGTCGGTGAATCAATTCGGACATTATTGATATAGTAGTTAGATCAATCTACATAATGTAAAAAACCAACAAAAATAAAAAAATAATCAAACCCGGTTAATCTAGTGAGTCAATCCATAACCTAAACAACACGAGTAAATCTTTTTTATATATATATATATATATATATATATTAACTTTAGCAAAAGAAAAGTTAGACAATCAATTTTTTTTATAGCTAATTAATATAATTTATTGTCAATTAAACCAAAATCAACATAATCCTAAATTAACAACAAAAAAAAACTCTAACCCTAACCCCTAACATAATCACAAATTAGGAAAAAAAAACATCAAATTAATAGAAGATAAAAATGAATTATACCTGAAATTATTGAAATAAAGGTGTTGTGAGTGGTGGAGGTGGTAATGATATCTATTACCGTGAAGAGAGGGAGGGAAGGAGAGAGAGAGAGGATTTATATCACCGTAGAAAAAGAGAGAGTTGTTGTGTGATAGAGAGAAAGATCGAGAGAGGGAGGGTGGTGTGGGGGAGTGGAAGGAGGAAAGGAGAAATATAGGATAAAAGGAAAGAAAGGGTTCCTAACAATTTGTTTTTATTAACATAAGTGTTTGGGCCAGCTTGTACGCACCTCGACTAATCTCATAGGTTCTGAAGTTAACGATCATGTAAATCTCTAGTAGCCTTGAGGTTTGTGGGACTGGAACTGGTGACCTCTAGAAAGCAAACTTAGAATCTGATCAGATGAGCTACACCGTTCAGAGTTGGTTCTGACAATTTTTTTTTTTAGTTTAACGTGGGTGTCCGGGCCAGCTTACGCGCACCTCGACTAATCCCACGGGCCCTGAAGTTAACGACCATGTAAGCCTCCAGTGGCCATCATATGAGCAACCACAGGACTCGAACCTGAGACCACAGAGAGAGCAAACTTCTTGATCCCAAGCTCTTACCGCTGGGCCACCACCTAGATGGTTCTGACAATTTTAATTTGATTGGAAGAGTAGGTCGCACTTGCGTGTCTAGAAGGGTTGTGCATATGTGACTTGCACATCTTAGGGTCGCACAGGTGAGACTTGCGCATATCAATTAACTATATTATTTTTATAAATAAGTTTTTAATGGTGCTATTTTGTTAAAAATAAATTAGCCAGTATGCTATTTTTCAAAAACAACTCAGCTTTTACTTCACTCACACAAAAAGGCTTCCCTTCAACCGGAAAAGAAAAGCAAATTGGCTACTCACGGTTGGTTCTTCTTTTTCTTGTTTTATGGATGAGGCTCCTCACGGTTACACTGGCTCTGCATTTAAGAACATAAGTCGGGTTTACTCTACATCTGCCTTCAAGTTCTACACAGCTTTCTACTTAAATATGGTCTCAGCATTTGGAAGCTACCACACTGCATTTAGTAGTGATTGATGGCCTGGTGTTTTTTTTTTTTTTTTTTTATTATTATTATTATTGAATGGGTCATATGTGTACTTCATTGCACTGTCTAACATATGTACTCCAAGTTATAGTGCAAGATCTTCCCTAATATTCATCAGCATAACTTGAGAGACAAAGTTGGAATTGTCGAGCAAGAAAAAGGTGAAAAAATATTGGTATTTGTCTCTTTCGTGGATGAAAAAGATATTTGTCTCTGACGCCTTGTTCCCGTGAATGGATTGATGCTTGCCCTTGCCATTTCTATCAGCTAGATCCCCATTTTTTAATTGCACAAGAATATGCATTAAATTGAAGGCTTGCCATTAAAGAGTATTCTTTACTTTTATATGGCTCAATTCACATATTCATGTTTTTCATCGCATCACATTAATTTACCCTTCCCCAATTACCATTTCTCTTTGGTTCCCTCTCTCTAGATTCATGTATATATTTGTTTTTCCTTTTGGAGCTTCAAGCACTGATTTTTTTTTTTCTTTTTTTGTGCTGGAACGTATTTTGGGTGTGTTTTAAACATGTATTTAGTTTGAAAATACATTAAATTACATGTTTCAAACATATAATTTTAATATATATTTAAGTGAAAAACACTTAAAAATCATTATGTACTGTAATACTAACACACTTCACGGGTGTTCATTCTCTACCTTTTCTTTTCTTTTTGTTCTTTTTAACATGGAAATCTATATACCTCAAGAAACTCTCACTACTGGGCCTTCACTTGTGCATGTATTTCTTCACTGTCCTAAGCTGCCTGCATATACAACAATCATGCCTTCTCTTTCTTCTTCTTCTTCCACTTGCACTTTCTTGCTTAGTTTCTTATGTGCTCTAACCGCCTCAAATTGTGCAGCCAAAGAAATCAGCAGTACTAGCAGCCCACGCCAATTATCTGTTGATTACTATGCAAAAACATGCCCTCAACTAGAGCTACTTGTTGGTTCAGTCACTTCCCAGCAGTTCAAAGAAGCACCAGTTTCTGGGCCAGCCACCATTCGCCTATTCTTCCATGACTGCTTTGTACAAGTAAACTTAATTCCATTTTCTGCATTATCCTTACCATGCATGCTATATGTTTTAGCTTATTATTTCGGCACATTTTTTGTAGCATGCACTGCCACCCATCGTGCGTTTTAGCTGATTATAATATTTATTGATTGATAAATTACCTTCTTACTTAAACCTGATGTGTGGTTATATTGAAGGGCTGTGATGCATCAATATTGATATCAACAACGCCTGGAAGTAAAGTGTTGGCAGAGAAGGATGCAGAGGACAATCAGGACTTAAGGGTAGAGGGATTTCAGACTATAAGCAAGGCCAAGGCCTTGGTGGAGAGCAAGTGCCCTGGTGTTGTTTCTAGTGCAGATATTCTTGCGATTGCAGCCAGAGATTATGTCCACCTTGTATGTCCCTCATTTTCCTTCTTGAATATCATACTAATTATGCCCTTCCATTTCGGTTTATGTTCTTAATTGAATTTCTCCATACCAAAAATATCTCTATGTTAAGGGTTGAGTTCTGATGTTCTCTGCTGAAATTGCAAGGTGCTGTAGTGTTATTCCATAGTCTGCTTAGAAATTTAGAAGACAAATTAATTTCCCTCTTTTCCGTTGGTGGAAATACATCTCCTGCATAATGATTACAGAGTAAAAAGGTGGAGACAAAAAAGCAGTTAGCTCATTTTTTCCCGTTTGGTATTGGTATTGCGTTCCAGACAAGAATTAAGCAAAATTTGAAAATTTTATTGTTTAAAATTAATTTTTTTATTTATTTTTAGATTGGTTTAATGTAATGATATTCAAAAAATTAAAAATTAAAAATATTATTTAAATATATTTTTAAATAAAAAACATTTTAAAATACAATTATTACGGAATTCCAGACACTCCACAATGCACAAGTAAACTTAACAGACTGTTCATATATCTACTTCCCCCTTTTCGTCTTTTTCATCACAGGTTTGCTTTGAAAAGCTAAAGCCACTATGCATGTAATTCGTCCTGACCAAAACAACACTGGAATTTCCAGTCTTCAGGGTTGGTTAGATCAGGTCTCGATTAGGGACAAGATCAATCATCATTACATCATGAGATTCAAGTAATACATTATTAAAACATCATGGTCAGTATCGATTGATGATGCTATTTTGTCCAGCAATCAAGGGTGTGCCCTGATTTCATCTGTCATGTTTATGTGGCTCAGGCAGGAGGTCCTTATTACCAAGTAAAGAAAGGAAGGTGGGATGGAAATATATCAATGGCGTCAAGAGTACCTTACAACATTCCTAGGGCAAATTTCACAGTTGATCAACAACTAAAACTCTTCAACTCCAAAGGACTGACACTTGAGGACCTCGTTGTTCTTTCTGGTGCTCATACATTTGGATTTGCACACTGTAAGCAATTTGTTAGCCGACTCTACAACTACCGTGGCTCTATGCAGCCTGATCCTGACATGGATCCAAGGCTACTAAAGGCTCTCAGAATGTCCTGCCCACAATTCGGTGGGAATTCAGACACTGTTGCTCCTTTCGATGTGACCACTCCATTCTTGTTTGATCACGCTTATTATGGGAATTTGGAGGCTAAATTGGGCTTGTTGGCCTCAGACCAAGCTCTATTTTTGGACCCAAGAACCAAGCCCTTGGTTCTACAACTAGGAGCGGATAAGCATAAATTCTTCCAAGCATTTGCAGCAGCCATGGAAAAGATGGGTTCAATAGGAGTGGAAAGGGGAACATGACAGGGAGAGACTAGGAGAGAATGTAATATACATACATGATTCGATTTATTTCTTCTTCTTCTTCTTCTTTTCTTTTTGGGGTAGATTTGGATAAAATTCATAACTTATCAAAAGTGATAGCAGTATATCCACCTTAAATTTTTTTCTTCTAGTTATATTTTTTATTTTTTAAAATTAAGTAATAAGAAGTAACTAATAGGATGAACTCAGAAAATAATTAATAAAATAGCAATGCGGGGTATAGGGGAAATAAATGTAAATAATAAAAATAATTCTCAAATTAAACCCCAAACTATAGTTTATGTCTAGATTGAGTTCCTAAAATGTAATTCTTAATTAGATTTCCAAAGCATTTTCACTACTCTCCAAAACTACATCCATTGATGCATTTCACCATATAAACTGCATGTTTTATGCCATAAAAATTATACTATTTTGTATGAACTTTGATTATTTTATTTTATTTTTGTTTAAATTCATGATGATATAAGCATAGTTATAAATTTCTGAAACTTTTCCGGTTAAAGACTAAACTGAATTTTCTCAAAAATAAATAATCAAGATATTTTAGTATTCATTGTTGTTTCTTTCAAAAGCCTGTGAAGTTGAAGTGGTCCAATGCTGCGAGACAAGTTGGTCTATGCCAAGTCTGGCCCATATTAGCTTCGACTGTTGAGGAAGAAAAGAAAAATGCACTGCCTCCACCACTCCCTCTCTACCCTTCCATCCTTCGCCAAGTCCGCCGACAAAACTGCCAAGAAGTCCACCTTTGCCAGCTGCAAAACTCTCCAAATCAGAGCCATGAGAGCCGTAGTCCAGCGAGTCACCTCTGCCAGTGTGGAGGTCACTTTTCCACTCTCCCTCTCCTTCACATCTCTGCAGCATTTTAACAATTGTACCGATTACAGGTTGATGGCCACATGGTATCGGAGATTGGACCAGGCCTTCTTGTTCTTGTTGGGCTCCACGAGTCTGATACTGACTCCAATGCTGATTACATGTAATCTAAAACAAACCCTTTTGTTTTTTTGTGTGTTTAATCATGCTATTGATAACGGTGTGAGTGATTGAGTTTTAATTTCTGAGTAGATGCCGTAAGGTGTTGAACATGAGGTTGTTTACAAACGAGAGTACTGGCAGAGGATGGGACCAGAATGTAATTACTCACCTCTTTCTCTCTGTTATGTAGACAATTGTTTTTTTTAATATGTGTTGTGTGCATATGTGCAGGTTATGCAGAGAAATTACGAAGTTCTGTTAGGTATTCGTTTTACACACCACCATCTTGTTGAGCCAAGAGAGAAAAAACAAAAAGAAAATTATAACAACTTGCAGTTTCGAATTAAAGGGATGATTTTCTTAGTAATGTTGTAAAGCTATTGGGATTTTGTTTTGTTTTTGAGTTTGTGTTCAAGTGCATATAGTTATAATGCCAGTTGCCTGTGTTTTGATAGTGAGCCAGTTTACATTGTATGGAGTGTTGAAGGGAAACAAGCCGGATTTTCATGTAGCAATGCCACCCCAGAAGGCAAAACCTTTCTATGAATCTTTGGTTGATAAATTTCGGAAAGCTTACAGACCGGATGCAATAAAAGGTACTCTTATTTGCTTGCTTCTGTTTGTTTTTGTTTTTGGTTGGTTATGGTATCATGTTTTCATTTCATTCACACAGTTAGTAAGATTTTTCGTGTAAAGAAACGAAAAATGCTAACAAAGGTCTTTTTTAGATTCTGTTGTTTTATATTATGATAATGATTATTTTTTTAAGTATTTTTTAATTTAAAAATACATCAAAATAATATTTTTTTTAATTTTTAAATTAAACTATGAAATGAGGTACGATTAACGTTATGAGTGAATTACTTAATTCTTTCTACATTCTTCATCCTATAATTGCTTCAGAAATGATCGTGTGATCTATTCCTTCCTGAATTTTCCAATTGCTTTTTGTTTTTTCGTTTTTTGTTTAGATGGTGTGTTCGGAGCAATGATGAAGGTACACTACCTTTGCCCTTTCTCTTCAGTGTCGCAATTTTTTCCTTGAGGTCAATTCCCTAACTTTGATGCTTTGGATGGTTTGAAGGTTAATATAGTGAATGATGGACCGGTCACAATGCAACTGGACTCTTCACAATCATCCAAGTGAGTACCACCAGTTCGGTGGAAGTTGTTTATTGTCATGTTTAATGTCAACATTTAGGGTGAGTTCAATAACTAAAATCTGTGGCGCCATTTCAGGAGCACTAATGAGGAAACAGGAAAAACCATTAATTGATCGGTTCATGTGGGGGGTGAAGTTCTGTTGTTGATCTAATCTCTCCTGGTGAGACAGAAGTCAACAACATTTAGCGTCTACTAGTGGATGTAAAACAATTTATGATTAAGCAGGGGGGTCTTTTTACCTGACAAGTTGGATGGTGATTGAGGCTTCCATGCCAGCTCTTGTGAGCTGCACAATTAGCCGACAGGCCTGCCCACTCTAAGCCCCTTTATCTGTCTCCACTGGTATATGCTTCCAGCTGAATAAGTGATCATGCAATTGGACAGGGTTACCCTTGTTAATCACATTATTCAACAGATGTTACTCAAAATTACTGTACTCGTATATTCTTGAAGAGAAATTGCATGTTATACGCCACTCTTTTCTAATTCTGCGAGCAGGTCTGATGTCCACTCTCATTATTCAGGTGTATAACTCTGCTAAAGTAAATCACTATCCTTCTTTGTAGGTATAATGAATCACTTAATAGATGATTACGATTTGTTTGGTGTTACTTCCGAATACTGTTGTGGCTGCAGCTACTGCGGCAACAGCACCCTCATTCTCGAAAACCTAATATTCATTGCTTTCTTTAGAAATGCTGTTGAATCTCATTCGCGTGTTAACCATGGCAAATGGTAGGGAGGAATTCAAGAGAGCCAGAAGAAACTAGTATGATATTTAAGTGAAATGATCAATTTAGCTACAAAAGATATGAATAGCTTACAGAGATATTCTTTACAAGCACTTCAGAGGGGCATGTCCACATGGTAACAATATGTTCAGATTACCTGCACCCTTTATTATACATGAGCTCCTGTCTCTGTTGAGAGGATTGTTGCTGCAGTAAACAGCGCCTCCTTTCCAATTGGCAAAATCTCCATCTTCCTGTACCGTGATCAAATTTTGCCAAGATCTTGTTATTATGATGATGTACCTTCCATTGAATAAAAATGATGATGATGATGTAGGATACTGAATTTGATTTCCATTCAGAATGATACCAAGGTTATCACTCTCTGTCACCTTCAGCGAAGCAGCATTGCAGCATGCACCTCCGCCAACTAATTTGTGGGCATTATTTGCACATAAAGCCTAATCTTATGCGTAGATTTTTATCATCATAAAACATAAATTGAGGCAATAAAAACTAAATATAGATTCTTACGCATCTGTTCTTCTCAAATTACTAAATGCAGAGATTATATTCTCGCATATTTCAACTAGAGAGCTGCTCCTTCCTTCATCCTTCGAAGCAGAGATGCTATCAGCATCTTGTTGAGATGACGATGACAAATGTGCCTGAAAAGAGTCCAAAATTCGATCAAATCAAAACAAGAATCGTACTGGACAAACAGGGCCCAGATCTTTCACTTTTCACTAAACCTATTTACAGAAGAATATTGTCACTAAACCTTATAATTGAAAAAACAAAAAAAACCAATTTTTTACTTAGAAACAAATTTTGAATTTCTTAAATGATAGTGCCCCTGCCATTGAGATTTAGGAATTGTCTCATCTACAACATGAACAATCACAGATGAACAAATCCCTGATAAATTTCCAACGATTTTTCTTTATCTTCTTCACATATTGATTTGAAAATTGACTAGAGTGGGGATATGTTAAATTGCCTGGAAAAATAGGCAGCAAAACCCTATCGCTTCTAAATTTCTAAAATCCATAATGAACCCCAACCACATCACGGATTCTTGGTAGGAAGGCCACTGTATGACGGTAGGAAATACCCCCAAATGGTGTTCAAAACTTTTAGCTATTTATTTCAGAACATAAGAAACACAAACTCCCAACAACTATACATTGCAAATGAAATTGTGCTCATAGAAATAGCATGATGTATATAAGCAATCACCGAGGCCATAATATGAAATTTCAGGGCATGAAGGCAATGTGAAAGTAGTCTGTATATGCAATAGAACAAATTTGTAAGCAAAAGTACTAGCACCGCCCCAAATTTAGGTACTTGCATTGTTGAGTATTGTATAACTAGTTGAAAGCAAGAATAATCACCTGAAAAGCATGTGCTAAAAGCACCTGAACTACATCTGATTTTATCTTTTTGGTAATGCTTCGTGTGCTGGTGATATTGGAAAAGCAGTTTAAGACTCCACTGAATGTTGTTGCATCCTCAGTAGGACCATTTGATCTCCGAGTGCGAGTGGACAGCTACAGAATAAAATATATCCCCGTAAACAAGTAATCAGAGTTATAGATGCTTTTAACCACCTACATGTTTACCAAAAAAGCTTTGGGGAAAATGCACATTATTTTAAATGACAACAATATTGACAGCTCACTTACTCTAGTGGTGTATTTTGAAAAATACTGCAAGATGATTTCGAGCTTCCACTTAGGCTCATTAAATACCTGCAAATCATTCTGATCATGAGAAGAAGAATATCTTCACTTGCTTGATTAAACAACTTCAACAGTTATATTAAACAACAGCATATAAATTAGATAACAGGAATCTAAGTGGGAGACTGCTTACAATTCTAAATGCAACACCTAATCATGCAAAAAATAGTTTGAAAATATCAGA
>Ga0307511_10007151_pt1 | contig 11246 bp, 9 predicted proteins | sample 13_EM_MG_FD_200266 | JGI IMG/M metagenome (GOLD analysis project Ga0307511, IMG submission 200266) | Populus trichocarpa ectomycorrhiza microbial communities from riparian zone in the Pacific Northwest, United States - 13_EM | ecosystem: Host-associated > Plants > Roots > Unclassified | place...
TGTTAGACTTTCATGCTATATTTCAAGAAGGCCACATGATAATAATTTCAATAAAGTACAAACTTGTAGAATAAATAAGATTTAATTAATACACTAATCATGTTGAGATAAAAAAAAAAAAAAAAACCCCGATAATATGTGGAAACTTATTGCCAGTAAAGAAAAGAAAACAATAATAAATATTGCCAAAAAAAAAAAACAGAAAGAGAATTAATTGGCCATTAATCAAGCAAAACCGAAATGGCAGTGTTAACGCATAACAGTGCTTGGTAATTATATACATGCATGCATTTGCTTGTTTGTAGTAATTTGCTCAAGAAGAGATCAATGGTTCTCTAGCTCTCTTCACCATGCTGAAGGGGATAAATTAATGAAAGAAAAACGTTTATTGTGCCAAGGCAATGGGTTCCCTCCACGTCAAAGCAATTTTCCTTCTCCTGGCAATAGCCATAACTCCCTCTACTGCCTGGACTGTACGTATTGTCAATCGACTGAGCAACAAGAAGGTGTTGTTTGCGCACTGCAAGTCTGGGGATGACGATCTTGGCCCCCAATATATCAAGACCAGGGATGAATTCAAGTTTAGTTTCAGGGTAAACTTCTTCAGGACCACATTATTCTGGTGCAATATGTCCAAGGACAAGAAATCCCATGCTTCTTTGGATGTGTTCTGGTCGTTCTCGAATGCCGGGAAGCATGGTGGCTTTGATCTGTCCACCTGGGCGGTGAACGAGGAAGCCCTTTGGATAGTAAGAGATGATGGGATTTATTTATGGATGAAAGCCCCCGGGTGGCCGGAGGATGAACCCTACGTTATTGAAACTCTGTTTCGTAGATGGGATCCAAAACGGTAACCATGCAACTCGTAATTATGGAGTTGATTTCCAAAATAAAGTATTTTAAATCTTATTTCATAATTATGAGACTCTGTTTCGTAGATGGGGTTCTTTACTAGTATTTTGGTAGGTTAAAATATGGGATAAATTAATAAAAATATTTTGATTTCATTAATTTTACCATTAAGAACTGCAAAGTTATTTGAAATAAACTACCGTCTTATCTTTTGTTATTATTACTATTAATACGTGATCAAGTACATTAACAAGAAAAATAAGCACTACCAGGAGGGATTTTTATTACAAAATATCTATACAAAAAAAAAAAAATAGCGATCATTCACCAATAGTCAGATCATAATATTGAAAAACCAATACATAACATATAAAAAAATAAATAATCAGTGCTTTTCAACAATTTTTTTAATAAAAATTATTGACAAAAATCCAATAAATACATCACCATAATACAACTAAAAAAAATTGCAATTCGTCACTTCAAAGAAAATTTGACAAAACTTTTTGTGATTACAAAACTTTTTAATTTTTTTTTAAAGGTTTTTTATTTAACTAGTATTAATCTATCCAATCTGCGTGTATAATAAAGAAGAATCAAGAAAAAACCCAAAAAAAAAAAGGCAAAGACATTGTGAGACTGGAGTTGACAATTCTCAGACAGCAAGTACGGCAACAGACCAAACACTCTCCGCTCAGACCATAAACATGGCTCTTGTCCCTACTGTCCCACTATCAGAAAGCCCACTTTTTGCAGAGGTAGACATGGATTCCGACTCTTCAGCACCGACTGTCCGTGCCTCTGTTGTTCAAGCCACCACTGTCTTCTATGATACTCCTGCCACTCTAGGTACTTGAATTCTTTATGCCCCAGAAGAAAAGGAAACTTTCTTTTGTTTGTAATCGTGTTCTAGTTTCTGATTCTTGTGTGTAAAGATAAGGCTGAGAGATTGCTGGCTGAGGCAGCCGGTTTTGGGACTTAATTGGTTGTGTTTCCTGAAGCATTTATTGGTGGTTATCCTAGAGGATCAAGTTTTGGTGCTGCTATTGGTAGGCGTACAGCTAAAGGCAGAGAGGATTTCAGGAAGTATCATGCTTCAGCCATTGCTGTTCCTGATAAGAAAGACTGCGCCTAAGACTTTTTCTTTTTGTGAAAGTTATGCCAACGGCGGTGGAGCGTATAGTGTGGGGATTTGGAGATGGATCAACGATTCCGGTTTTTGAGACTCCGGTTGGGAAAATTGGTGCTGCTATTTGTTGGGAAAATAGAATGCCACTCCCAAGGACAGCAATGTTTGGTGAAGGTGAGTTATTTTGGCAAAATTGTATTTCCGAAATCACCATAGCAGTCTTGAAATAGCCATCATAACCCCTATACTGCTTGGAATGACAATTTAGCTTGACATTAGGGAGTAGGTGTTTGTTTGCGTGTGTTCCTGTGTCATTGAGTTGTGCTCTGTTCCAACTTTTATTTGAGCTATGAGTTTTTCTCAACACGCACTTTGCTAGATCAGCTCAATTAAAGGAGCTAATTCAGAGTTGTAGTTCTTGAATCTCTAAAATTACTCTAAAGTTAGACATCATTAGTAACAGAAGCTAAGCATTTTTAATCTGTAGTTCTTGAATCTCTAAAATTACTCTAATCTAGCTGGTTTTACCAGCTTGAGATTGCAGAAGAGTTATTCTCTTCAATAATTCTACTTTGGTTTGAATTCCATCTTATTGTTCATTGGGACCCGTTGTTCATCCTTCTAAAATTATAATTTTCCAATATTGATTTGTGATACACCCATATTTAAATGGATTAGAAATAAAAGGAAAGAAAATGATAGAAAAATATATTAACTCTTTTATTTATTTATTTTACATGGAAACAAAGGAAAGGTTATATTCATTAAAAAAAAAAAAGATAAGGACATAGTTGTTTCTAGAAATTAAATCCGAGACTTGATGTCTAACTTGGATTCAGTTCTTAGTTATATCAGACAACATATTATATCTTAATCCATATCACCTAGTTTATTCAGTTGAGTTTTAAGAGACCAATTTCAAATCCAGTTATATAAATTTATATCAAGAATTTTTAAATAATTAAAAAATAAAACGATAGCGGTTTAATAAAAATATTGAACCTGTTATCTAAAAAATGATTCGGTGATCTATGTAGTTTTCTGGATCTGACAAGAGTGTAAAACTAAAGAAGATCCAATGTTTCGTGAATCAGGCGCAGCCGAGTTGATAAGTTTCATGATGTTGCCTATTGATGACCGAATTTATTGGTTTGATAATTTGCCAAGCAACTTCTCTTCCCTTTAGTATTCTCACTGCTGGTTGGTAAACAAGTCCCAAGTAGACTTCAATGCATCAGTGTCAGTTCCAATCCAAGAACTCAATTTGGGTCTGTCTGTGTGTGTGTGTGTTGACAATACTTTGTGGCTTGAATAGATGTACATGTGAATTGATAAGTAGGAGAAATCAGACATCAAGTACAAAAACAAAGAAACAATTTTACAGTTTCAATAAACTTCTCTTCCCTTTAGTGCCTACTTCTCCTTGATCCCTCTTCGAGGACTTGGTTCAAGTCCTTGTGTAAATCCAAACAAAACAATGCAGCAAACAGAACCTGTAAGGGAGTAGAACTTTCCTGATGATGAGGATGGTAGCGCCTCGCTGCCAACATCTCACCAAGCAAAGAAGGTATAAGCTCGAGCAAATTGGTCAGAATTGTCAGTCCTCTTGACACCGGGTTCAGCCATAATTTAACCATAGACAAGAAGATAAAGTTGAAACTTTGGTAGTGATGGAAATATATAGAAAAATAAATAAGGAGTATGAGTTTTCTTAAATGGAGGAATAGTTTTCTGGGTTGTGGGGATGGGAAAATTGTGAGAGATGAAGTTTAGGCAATGCCCTTTTGTTGTTCGAACCCCACACATTCATCTTGTGGTTCATCTCAAGGATTCAAGTCATGGAAGGGTGATGGAGCATCATGAAACTTGGAATACCCTTCCTGGTTTTTCTTTCTTATTTAGTCAAGTCTTTGTTCAATCCATGAAATGCATGTGGACAGGGGATTTGGAAATTAATCTCATGTAACCGAGTGAATGATATATGGCAAGAGATTAGAAATTTTTTCCAGCCTCATCTTCTTTGCTGCCTATAGACCATATTTCCTGCATCAATACAAGGGCCTAACTTGAAAGAGTTAATTTGCATGTGGTGGTAACTATGCTGGAGGGGAGCCAGAACAGTGACTTGACGGTGTCAGAAAATTTACCAAACATGTTACAAGTATTTATGGTCCCTGAAACTGACTTCATCTCAAACATCATGAAGATCAATAATAATTATACTCAAAGTTTGGCTGTCTCCATCATGTTAGTATGACGTTCAGGTAGATGTCATTATTCAACCAAAAAGGCAAATGACTTTTAAAGTATCTAAGCATCTCACATGGCTGCATTTTAATAGAAAATTATAGTGGCAGATAAGGAAATACCAACGCATTCTCTTCCTGAATATATCTGCTATGTCAACTTCTCTTCCCTTGAATTCCCCATCAGACTTCATAGATTAAAAAAAAATGTTCAAAGCAGACTTCTGTTTGTTCTATTTTCATGGACTGATCTTCTGAGCAATTGCTGCAATTGCTTTACTTACAAAATATAATTTGATTGTTCCACACTGGCAAAATAAGGATACATACTGCAAAACTTAAGTATTGGTTGACAAGTAATCTCAGATCCATATAGCTTGTAAATGATTTGTATTTACATTTTCGCTTTTAGAAGTTGACTGATGCAAATGAATTTGACAGTGGGAAGGCTTGAATATTTAGAAGAAAGTGCAAGCATTGCTTTTCTGCAGGGAAAAGAAAAAAGAAAACATAATTTAGAACTAGTTTAATGTCTGGAGCTTGTTGAAATTCAACGATCACCTCTCATTCATGCTATCCTGGGCTTCAAATTATCCTCTTGTATCACAGGTGAACTATCATCTGAAACTACACTGCCAGCCTCCTGAAGAGGCAAGGATTTCCACCACACGGGAGTCGGACTGGAAAAGTTCTGTGTCGATGATCTTTTAGAACCAGATAATACATGGTCTTTAAGAGTCTTGACATATTTTATATTTCTTGATTTCATCTTCATGATCTTGTACTGGATAATGGAAGCTAAGATCAGATAACCTTTCCCTATAGAGCGTATTCAGACTTCCCTGATTTTCATTGATTAAGTCACAATCAGGACCATCAATACCATTGGAATTTCTTGTTTGCAAACAGATGTTTCCCCATTGAATATTATCGGAGATCGACTTCCTTCCCTTGAAATCTTTACCTCCTGAAAACCACTTTGGATTGTCTGGAGCATCACCTTCAGAAACATAACACCATTTGTAGCTCCTGCTGTTATTGTCCATGTTTAATTCAATGGAATGAAGATCACTGTCAGCTGAATCATCTCCATCATGAACTTCTCCGTTTCCTATTGCACCCCCTTCATTCTCTTCCCTCTCATCCTGCTGACATGATCCAAATTGGATTTCCTTTAAATAAGCCTCAAGCTCTTTAATCCTTTCATAATTTGGAGAACCATCACCGTTTTCTGCACCTGCCTTTTCTTTCAAGTAGGTCTCAAGTTCATTTCTTAACCTCTCCACAGCTGCATTTTTCTCCTCAAAATGATACTTAGCCTCACAGAGCTTCATCTGGACTCTTTCTTCACGCAATACATCAGCAAGCTGAAGCATTTCCCTTTCTTTCTCCACCTCCTCCCTCACCTTTGCAGATTCTTTTTTCATTTCTTCCACCGCAGCTCTGTCTTCTCCAATACCTCTAGCCAACTCATCACAAACTTGCTCCAATATTTCTTTCGCCCTCTTCTCACTCTCAAGCTCTTTCACTGCTTTTGACAGAGATACCTTTGTATCTGCCAATTCTTTCCCAAGCTTCTTATTCAATCTCTCTGTTTGCCTTCGTAGTTTCCTCTCAACTTCAAGCTCTTCTGCAATGCATGCTATTGCATTGCGAATCCTATCCCGCTCTTTGCTCTTCCAAGCTGCTTTCTCTTCCTCAAAATGCTTAATAAGGTACTCAATCTCATTGTGGTTTGATCGATGTTCTTTGATCAATTGATTGACCAAAATGCAGGCTCGATTAAGCTCAATCCGAAGGGCGGAGACAAGAGATAAGCCTGATGGGTGCTTCTCGTCAAGGCCGCAAACATGATTCAGAACTTTCAAAAGTTCTTTGGAGGTGGTTATCCCATCACTAACATCCTTCAAACAGGTTTTAAATCCAATTGTGCGAGATTTGCCTTTTGGATGACTTTCAATCTGCATTTTGAGAGATTGGATCAGTTGTTTCTCTCATATAAATTGGAAAATGTTTGGTCCAGGATTTGAAATGCAATTCTGTAAATCCAAAATCTTTAAAAGATTTTTTTTTCTGGATGAATAAATCTCAAAAATTGCATAATTAGTAGACTTCTAAAATAAATATCCTTAATGGTTGTCATTATCATAATTATTATTACTATTCCCCACAAAGATAATAATGCTGAAAGCTACCTTTTTGTTTTCTTTATAAGAATAATGCTGAAAGCTGCACTGAATTTGGTGTTTGTAGTGTCAATTCAGTGACATTTTTTCAAGTACCAATATATTAAAATATATACCAGGACCATTTATACTGTTCCATTCTAATCATGTTATATGCTTTTGAGACATGGAAAATTATTTGAAAATGACCTCAAACACTAACGAAAGTTTTCACATACCGCCTCCATCAAACTGTCACTGCTAGCAGAATCCAAACCTCCAAGATGATAATCAGTAAGCTGAAGTCTTTTTGTAACAGCTGATGTTCTTGCCCTATGACTATGGCCTCTAGATTTCTCCATCCTCTGCATAACCCCCCAAAAAATCATATTTTTTAGTAAATTTCACATGAAAACATGGAAGTCCAAAAAAGAAAAAAGAAAATTATGAATATCTCACCTCTGAAAAAGGAGTATAAGATGGATCTGATAAATGTGGCAACCTAGCAACTTTTTCTCTGCTTCTAAACTCTTTCTTGTCTTCCAGATTCTTCTTAACTCTTGGAGAAGGCATTCCATTGATTTCCCACAAAGTGGCAGCTAATTTTCTTGCAGAAACTGAGACTTCTTTTGCTTTGCTTCCATTTTGAGGTGGTGTGCACTTGGTGGACTCAGCATTCAGCATTGCCAAGGTTGGAGATTTTGAGCTTGTCATCCAGGTTGGGACAGGAGTAGTAGACCCACCTCTTTTTCCAACAAGAATTGCTCTCTTGAATCTGTATTTTTGGACTAAAGAAGATGATGAAGATGATGAATTCCCTCTCTTTCTTACCTTACAGTGCTGTTGCTCTCTGCTTTTTGCCTCCATAAAATTATATCACAATCCCAACAGTTCAGCAAAATGCCTTTTAAAAATTATTACTAATAACCCTATAGTAGCATTCTCAAGATTGGAACAAGATAATCACTAGCATCAAAAAATGTTTTCCAGGGATTTTCAAAGATTTGAAAGATTTGGAGTTTCAATGAGAGATTCTAGCATATTTATGAGGCAAATACACACGATCATGTTTCTTGGCATTGATGTAACAAGCAAAAAGCAAGAATTATGGTTGCTTCAAGATTTTCAAGATTGTGAAGAAACAAAACAAGAAGAGAAAAATAAAAGGTGTTAAGATCTAGCTAGCTAAGTGGTGGCACAAAACTCAAGAATTATACTACTACTACTACAAGATTTCAAACTCTCAAAAAGATTTTAGAGATTTGAAGGTTAAAGTTGATACGAGTGACCCATCATCATCTCTTTGTTTACTGTTTTTGGCAAGTCCAAACTTACAACCACCTTGAATTCCTCAAAGAACACTCAAAAAAAGGAAGAAAAAGTGGGAAATCAAGGATTCAAGAACCCAAAAAGGAAGAAAGGAAAGTGGGGCGTGGACAAACTGTCAAGAAATGGAATGTTATTAGCTGTTAGAAGGAAATTTGGTGGAGGTTTGATTCATGGATCTTGAGAGGGAAACAAAAGGCAAAGACAGGTGTTAAACACTTGAACAATGTATCGTTAGTGTTGCGGTCTTGTCTTGGTGATAAAAGAGGACAAGAAGACGACGTGGAGTACACGTGAGCGTTTTTGTTTAGTGAATCAGGGACGTACATCTGTAAATGAACGGTCAGGATCTTGACTAGGTTCATTCGTATTTGTTTTTGTGCTGGAATGTTTTTTTTTTTTTAGATTGTTCTAAATTTTTTTAATATCCAATCATAAATTTAGATGAACTTAGGGCTCTAATCAAGCTGAATTGAATATCATGTTATAAAATTGATTTGACTAAATTAAATGTAGTTTGAAACAATTTGAAATTAAGATGAATTTTATGAAACTTTACTTTTAGATTTCACTTGAAAAATAATGTCTAAATAAGTTATGAGTCATTTTTCCTAATTAAAAATATATGTATATATAGATTTATTATGATCATAAATTTGGGACTCGAATCAATTCAAACTATATATATCATGATATTAAATTGATTTGACTAAATTAAATTTATGTTGAAACAATTTGAAAGATAAAATTATATTTTTATATTTCACTTGAAAGATATTGTGTGAATAGGTTATGAGTTATTTTTTTTAATTAAAACAGGTGTATAAATAGATTGATTACAACCCTGAAATATTGTGTGAATTAAATGGAGTCATGAAACAATTTGAAAATTAAATTTTATGATTTATTTTTTAAAATTTAACCTAAAAAGTATTGTGTACGTGAATAAAGCAGTGAGTTTGTAAATGTGTGGTTGATATTTTTAAAGATTGATAGCAAAGTAATGTCACTTTGCCACAAATCAAGGGCCTAATAATAACCAAATGAGGTTATTTCATCAAAGCCAAACCACTAATTGTTTAAGTTTTTCTTGATCAGATTATTTAAATCTTAACTCAAATTTTCTTTTTAGAAACTTAAATTTGAATTTGCTTTAGATTTGAAATTACTAACAATTTTAATTTTAATTTTAATTTTTTTTTGAAAGAATTGTGTATATTTCAATTTGAGGTGCGTATATAAAGTTTTTTAGTTTCCATACACCAAATATTAAATCTTTCTCTCCAATTAATATCATTAATTAAGCCTTAATTTCGGCTGCTAGATCCATTGTTCTCTTTGTTGTTAAAAGGAAGTTAAAGAACTTCTTCAGGCACGCACCTTTAGAAGGAACGCTTTAACCGCAAGACTACAAAAGAAATTATTTGTTCATTGGCCACTTGTGTTTGTATTTGTTTCAATAATATATGATTTGCATCGAGAAATGTTAGATTAATTTGTGCTTAAGTTAATTGAATGTGGCATGAAACTGGTTGATTGCTGCATCTCGTAATGAATTGAAATTGAAGTAGGGTTTATTAAATAAACCGAGATAGGTGTCCGTTTTGATTCAAGCATGTCGATCATCCGATGATTTAATTTGGACTGGGTTTTTTTAAAAAAAAATAAATAGTAATTAAACTCGTCAAAAACTAATTTAATTTAATTTAATAAATAAATAAATAAAAATAATATTATTTTAATTTCTTTTAAAATGATATTGTCCAAACCACATAGCAAGTAACATTTAATAGTTTTGATCGAGACAACAATTTCAATTTCAAGCAACAAATTAAATATTACATTAAGGGGCTAAGCACCTGATCTTAAGATCTTAGCAGTTGGCAAGAATATATAAGATTATCATGCCGAAAATCAATTCATTTTTTCCTTCGACATTTTCTTTGCAACTCTGGGAAAACACATGATCGGATACAACCTTGTCCTCCAATCCCACAACATAGCCCTAACATGTCACGTTGTATGGATAGAAATTAAAAAAAAAAAACTAAAAAAAACAAGGGCTTCTACACAAATATGACAGATGGGAAAATATTGTACAAGAGCAATAATTCCAGAGACCGTTTAATCGGCGCCAGTACCTCAATCAATGTAGTCGCTCGTATCCAAGAACAGCAAATTAAGAACTTAATGAAGGAGTACTGGGGTACTGAGGTAGCTAGGAGAATATATATTGCTCATTCGGACTAAAGTTTTTTGCCCTTAATTTTCCCGTTGTCTATACATATATTTGATCAACAACCACATGCATGCATATATGGTTCCATTTCGATGAAAGTACTGAGATGAAATTGTGAAAAAATCTTTAAGATAAAAGACATATCTTGCAATCAATGGAGGTTTTCTGCTTTTGCCTCCATGAAAGCTGCTACCTGACCACCATTTTTATTAGAAATCCATTTATATCCTCTCTGTTGAGGTAAATTAAGACAAATACTGATCATAAAAAGCGAGTACCATATATTGCCATCTGATCATGCGGTCAAGAAAAGCAAAGACTTAACCAGTGCGACGGAGGAAGGGAGGTGAGAGGGCCATGAACGTGATCAGGACCCACTAACGGCACTCAAGGTTTGGGACAAAAAGACACCCAGATCCTGTTGGACGGAGGGAGGGCCACCCCACCATTTGTCCCTTAGTAAAGGTATACCTAGCTAGTTTTACTGCCTGCCAAGGGCATTAAAATGACCCTATCTTTTTACCAAAGAAAATAAATCAGGTGGTTCAGGTATCCATTATAGTCATCAACACCAGCAGATGCATCGTTAGTTGATCTCTCATTCAATGGTTATGCATGGTGGCCCTCGAGATTCCTAATAACTTGTAAATTTGCAGTGTTATATATAATTACAGTCGAGCTCTTAACCTAATCATTTGGATGAAGTTTTAAGTTAAATTAAATCAAAGTTTACTTAGTTAAATTTTATCAATTCAGTATATTAAAATTCAGTTTTATTTTAAAAAAATATAAAAGAATATCATTTTTACTTCTTACGATATCAGAATTTGAATTCAACATCTTTTTTCATAAAATATTTCAAATCAAAACTAAAATTTGATTTTATACCATTAAAGCTTCTTATAAATGAGATAAAATTTGATTTAGGATCAATTAAAATAATTTTCATCGGATATTGTGGAATTAGATGAACATATAAAGGTTTGAAAAATATTTAACACGAACCCATTTCACATTAAATTATAAAAATTCTCTCTTGCACTAAGATACCCTTAATTAATGTTCTTACAATATCTAGAAAGGAAAGTTTAAAATATTAAAGGTGATTGAATTTGGATATATACAAAAGGGGGATTTTTAAAAAAAATTTAATGATCTCTATTTTTTTTAATTTTTGAATTATCTCTATATTCTTATTTATGATGTATATATCACATATATAAGGTTATTGTAATTTACCATAAATATTCCGAGGAAATATCATAATGGCTTTATTAAATTAATAACAC
>Ga0307511_10007152_pt1 | contig 11246 bp, 11 predicted proteins | sample 13_EM_MG_FD_200266 | JGI IMG/M metagenome (GOLD analysis project Ga0307511, IMG submission 200266) | Populus trichocarpa ectomycorrhiza microbial communities from riparian zone in the Pacific Northwest, United States - 13_EM | ecosystem: Host-associated > Plants > Roots > Unclassified | place...
GGTAAATGAAATGTTGAAGGGGTACCTGGAGGACATGAGCGTGCTGGTTGAGATGAATCTTGTGGTGTGTGGGAGCCTAAAGCCAGACCCAATCAAGTGGTGGAAGGTAATGAATTGTTCCCAGGGCGGAAGAGAGGTTGCCGGCGTCGTTCGCGAGTGTAGAGGGGAAGGAAGTGTCAGTGGCGAGGATCCAGTGGTTATGGCTGGAGACTATGGCAAGCTAAAAAAGAGTGAAGTGTCGTTAGTAGTCTGGTTGGATTCCGAAAGGGCAGGTACACTGTTTGGAGCCAGGTCGTGTTTGCTGGTTTCTGTGGAAATTGGATACATATCACAAAGTCCCAGGTGTTTGGGGGGGATTTTGGGGTCGGTCAGTTATTGATTCCGTACAGGGGTTCAAGCGGGTATTGGGATGCGTGAGTCAGACCGCCCTACGGAGGGATACCATCCATCCTCGGGAAGCGGATCACCACCGGGAAGTGGATCACCGTGGCGCTAACTATTATTTGCTCTATAACTATACCTATATCCGACTGATATTAACAGAGTAATTACGGAGCATATGATGTGCAGGAAACTTTCGGGGACCATAGGTATCATGGACGCCAGCAACCCGGATTCCGATGTATCATACGAATATACAGATGCACACAGCTTTTGTTCATGTGAGGAGCAGTTTCCTAGCTATTCCTCTTCCTTCGCACCTTGGTTAGCTACAACTCGTCGTAGCTATCGCCAGTGCACATGTGCGACTTCCCGAATCAGTAATGCCTATCACCGACCACCCCAGAAGAATAGTGCTTTCCAAGGTGGCAGTGGAGGCCAACGCCAACCTGTGCTTCCTCCTCAGAAACCATCACAGTCTCAGATGCTCCAATCCTCACCTGCCGTACCCTATCATGAGCAGACTATACCTGCAATTCCATTGGGCTACGTTTCAATACACGCGACGACACCGAGCAAGCTTCCAACGAAAAGTCTCAGCAACAGCCACAGTACCGCTATGTCGGACACTGCCCGTGCCCCTGCCCCGACCCCTACCTTGAACCCCACCACCATCCTCACCCAACCAGCACTACGAACAGCTCCCCTGGGTACTGGCCAGCGGATGGATTATGTGGGATATGGACGATGGTAATACAGCCAGTCTGGACTCGCATCGTGGAAATGTCCCTGGGGTGGTGTTTCAACAGAGTTTATCCTCAGGAACAATTGACGGACGTCAAGGAGCAGCGAGCATTGTGGGAGGAGCGATATAAACAGGAGGTTGCGAGAAGAGAGAGGGCGGAGATTGAGAAGAGTGTGGTTGAGGCGTTGCTGGGAGTGGAGCGATCAAAAAGGCAGAAGGCTGAGGAGCGATATACCACGGAGGTTGAGAGAGGAGACAGGATGAGGAATGCGAAGAGAGTGGTTGAGGGGTTGCTGGGAGCGGAGCGAGCCAAAAGGGAGCATGTAGAGAAAGGACTGGCTGCCGTTGATTGTGAGCGAGCATTGTGGAAGGACCGATATGAGCGTGCGGTCGGGGAGAGGGCCGAGGTGGAAGATGCGAATGCAGTGACTGCGGCACTGTTGGAGGTAGAGAGAAAGAGAGCGGTGGAGGCAGAAAAATCCCAAGTTCACTGGATGGGGTTGTGGAGGGCGCAAGATTTGCAGATGAAAGGGCGGATATGAGTGTGCATCAAAGAGTTGTTTGGGCAAAGTTATTTAAACGGGATGTTCGGGGACTGGAGGTTCATCAAAGAGGCATTAGGGAAAGGGTTTTCTGGGAGAGGAATGTTTAGCAAGAGATGTTTAGGAAAGGAATGCTTGAAGGGGGTGTTCCGCGAAGAGGTGTTCAGTAAAGGAATGATTAGGAAGGTCATATTTGAGAAAGAGATGTTCTAGTGGCAGATTTCACGGTAGAGCCTAGAAACCAGACATCCCCATATTGTGTGACGCATGTCTATCAGATTGCGAATTATTAGCCTTGCAAAAACCCATATGAAAAGTTCATTCCACCCATGCTCCCAACTATTCAACCGTAAAAAGCAGTCCAAGAAAGAAAAAAGAACCGAAAAAGTTGATAGGATATACCAAGAAAAAGAAAAAACCGCAAATAAATGCAAAGAAGGAACCGAGGGCAAGGATTCAAATCACCTGGGTGATATCATAATCATGAAATCCTAGAAGCTTAACGATATCGCCCACTACCACTGGTCACGCACCCCCAGACCCCAGCTCAACCACCTTTGTTTCGTGTACCACCCCGCAAATATCTCTTTGCGAAACAACCAAACATCGCGTTCCCAAACATCACCCTCCCGAAGAACTACTTCAAAAAGATCCCTTCCAGAAGAACATCTCTTTCATCAACCTCTCTTTCCGGCACTGTGGGGAAATCGCCCTGCAACGGATCATAGGGGTAGCACGGTTAGATGGACCCTCGGCTAGGTAGGGGATATGGCTCGGCTTAATGGGTATGGCGGGAGAAGGGCTGTGACGGATATATGGAATATTCCCATGTTATGTTCTTGTGTGATCCCCCCGCTTGTGTCCCGATTTTAGTATGAGGGTGGCAATCTCCCCGACATGGAGATATCTCAAAAAACCAATTCTTCAACTTCCTGCACAAGGCAGTCAGAGCCCACACTTCTTACACGAGCTCCCCTTTCATGACCACCTCTCCCTAACTTCTCTTTCCCGGACATTGTTGAACACTGTCCGTCCGAACATATCCCCCTCGAATATCGCTTTTCCGCCAATATCTGTTTCTTAAACATCACTCCCCGGAACACCCCCCCAAACATTATCTGCTGAGCACTACAAGCGATAATAGCTCATGCCTATACGCACTAAGGAGATATAGGTATCATGCCTGGAGGAATACATTTAGGGACCAGGCGCCGGAGATCCTGTCTGTATTTACCTGGTGATTTTTCCTGGAGGTCGTTCGGTATACATAAGAAAGCTCATCCGATCAGTCTAACTACTTTCAGTGATCTTATCATATCTCCCCTCCTTCGACGCTAGCAATTACAGGGAGACATCCGCATGCATTATGACTGATCCCACACCGGAATGTCAGTCTTCTCAACCTGTTAGTCTTCTCACACTGGTTGTCAAGGTGTTCGTCGCTCTCATATTAATACTTTTGGTAATGATGCAGAGCTGTAGATATATACAGCTCCCACTCTACAGCGTCGCCCCGATAGCAACTTGGGTACCCTCGACCCTTCATATGAACCCACCGATCTCTCTTGTTAGTGTCCGAGGCGTTCTCGATATAAGAACTGTTGCAAAAAGTATTTTGGCGGCAGAGCTAATATCTCTCTCGCGCTTAGCTGACATGGTGTCATTGTGACAAGTATAGGTAAGAGAATTCCGAGACCATTATGGTGGCATACCTGACATATCTATCGGCATTCAGTAGATGGTTACCGACCCTCGTCCGAGCCTCTCCCCTCGCATACAACGTTGCAACTTTGCAGCGATCACGTCGACAAGATCGGATACAAAACGGCTGCAGCGTATCCCTCAAAGGAGAGCTAGGCTAGTTAAGCGACCTAATATTTATCTTTGTGTATGTCTAATCATCATTAGTTTAAGGTTACCGACTTCCGAGGCAGAGACACACTCGATCACCAACCTCACTGTGAACTGAATTGACTTCCAGAGTGGCCCAGTACCTCCTTTCAGGGATAATGTCTCTTTGCTACAGTTGGCCCAAGATAGTGACATTACCGTCTCTTGCTTGGGATCCCATCTTGCAAGTACGCTTGGGCATGATACAAGAGTTACGGGACGGGACGTCCCGCACATTTGTCGAGAAAGTCTCGACGCTGGTGATGAAAATGTTTCATTGAAAACCCACCGTATAGGCCTCCAAAGTTCGGTTAAATTTCATAATGAGGCAGCGAATAAGAGCCAATATACAGCCATCATCACTCTATTGCAATACATCTTAAGTATATACAGGGGGGTGAAGGAAAGCATTTAAGGTCACAACACGAGAAAGGTTGGCAGCATTATGGGACCATATTATTTATATGCATGGGATTGAATAGATCTTGAGCACAGTGGGTGGAATGTCGTTCTAACTACGAGAGCGTTTTTTTTTATTTTTTTTATTTTTTTTTACATACAACTACGAGAGCGTGATGGAAGGTAATTTAGCTCTTTTGCGTATGGGTTTGGATTCTCTTCAAGATCTTCGGGCCCGTTTTTGTTGTGCTACCCGCCATTGTCATGTTTGGGATTTCTCATCAGATGGGCCTGGTTCTCTCTCTCTGTCCGGGGATTTTCGCTAGATTAGGTAGAGTTTCCGCGCCTTTCCTCTCCCGGGATGCAAGAATGTTGATTGGGCCATTGCATTTGTCTGGCTAAGTGAGAATCTGGAAAACGGTTGTCTTCGGTTTCACAAGCCTTGTAGACTTTGTGTAACAGGATTTGCTTCCTTTTCCTCTCTGTATTTAGTATTATTTACCAAAAATAGGTTCATGATTAGAGCTTAGGTTGTGGGATTGCTGCATGACTCCATAATCCATCCTAATATAATATTCCACTGGCTACAATACTACGTCTCAAGCTAATGGTACCTCAAGTCACAGCGTCTAAGCTAGACTATTGCCATGAGCAGCGTTTGAATTACCTGTGTTATACGGGTGACAATGTCTACGAGAAAAGGGGCCGCTCGCGGTGAAGGGCAATAGAGTCAGCAGTGCATTGTCCTCTGCCCGCTGGGTGGAGGTAGCCCGATTTGTGACTCAATTTGTGGGCAGTAAGAGCATACCCCTGAGGTAGACTATAACCACACTATACTATGGTACTCTCTATTCTTATTTTGGATCCTCAAACGCTACCACGGCATCCTCTTTGATAGCAGGCAAGACGGATTCATGTCATTGCACCCACCAGAGGGCCTTTGCTCAACGTGACAGTGGTGCTGAACAAGATCTTGACGGCAAAATGGTCAATGGCCTGCGCCAGTCTGGGTACTGGTTCTGTTTGGCTCGTGGCTCCAAGCTGGCGCTCCATGGGGGGTATAAGGAAGAAATATCCAAGTAAGGGTGGCGCAGGGTGTGGTGTTTATCTTTCAGGTAAGTATAGTTACGCCCGGTTTGGTTGGTTAATTATTAAGAAATGCTAACGATATGGGGGTATTGTTCTGATGATTTACAAGATGCTGCGAATTTAGATCACCTTCATGAGGTATGCTGTTGGGATAAGCTTCTTGAGACGGATCTTTCTGGGCAGCTTAGGCGCCGACAATTGGTGCGATAGGTTCAACATGGCTACATTTAATGAGAATGGTGTAGCTGTCAGTGACCAGGTAAGCCACATGGTGGGACAGATCTGATGCCTTTTGCGTCATTATAATAATCAAGAAATGTATTTTTAGCTGGAGCGGTGTTCAGGAGAGCTGTTTGGGGGGCAGATATTTGGGAACCAAATGTGTAAGACATGGATGTGTAAGGTAGAGGTGTTCTGGACAGTTGTTCAGGAGAGAGATCTGTAAGAAGGAGACGTTATGCAAGGAGATGTTACCGGAAGTGCGGTGCAGGAAAGTAGTATTCGGGAAAGTAGATAGCAGTGATATTTTCGGCCGGTGGTGTCTGGGAAGGAGAGATGTAAGAATGCGATATTCAGGGGAGAGGGTTTCAGAATAGAGATACGGGGAGAGGATATGTTCGAGGCACATGAACTTGGGAGCTTTGGTGATCAGATATGTGATATGTATGATCCTTTTATTTGCAGATATGGAGAAATAAACCTACCCAAATATTACCTGGAACAACTACCGCACAGGCGACATCACAAGTGATATGCTAGGTTCACCATGATCCTTTTATCATTTCCCATAATTCCTTACGCATGCGGACCGTCACTCTAGTGTAAACCTGTCCTTGTCCAACATTTTGCAATACAATTTTGACCCAGTTATATGGCTATGGTACATTCTTTCCGAATAGTTTCGTAGTACAACTACCGGTATCACATGAGAAGTCTGGTGCTACGTTATTGCTTCTATCACTTTTCTCTTCGAAGATCCCCACGTCACATCCAATACCAACCCGGCACAGCTGAACATCATATTCTCCAACCCTGAATCAGAGGAATGCAGGTTCCGCAGCGATTGGGCTTTAACCTGATGGTGCTATAGTCAGGACCAACCAACCGGAGATTTCTAGCAAGGTCGATCTCCAGTTGGGATACTTTTATGTTGAAACTGTGAGGCCACTTCATTCCGGTTTGCCACCTTGGTCGGCCTCACTTCCCTCCATCGACATGATGATGCGGCTGGGTTTGTGGCAGTCAAATCCTGCCCTTGCAGTTTCATAGTTGGACAAGGCTTCTAAAACGCGAAACCTTTTTCGTTTGTTTTTTCGCTTGGTTTTTCGGAACTAGTCTAATATCAGGCATCAGTGATCAATATCCACAGAGGTTCTCGGTGGTAAATCTGGTCAATGGGACCGTATCAGGAGTGATGCATGTCCGAGGTCAACGTTCGATACAGCAGGCACCCAAGACTGCGCCTACACTCCCCCAGAGATATACGTGGGAGTAAGAAGGTATAAGCATAATGTATTGTATTGTGGCACATGGAAACTTACATTCTGGAAGGTTGACCAAAGGGCTGATGAGCTCCATGACCGTAGCGGCAACCCCAGGATAAGTTCTATACGTGTTTAGGCGGTTTTTTGGTCAGCCCTGGGGTAATGGCGTTCATGGGTATTGTTCTTGTAAATAACTTCAATATCTAGAGTCGGAGGAGCGGCAGGCATACTGCGTCGGAGGTGACTCTCTCTCTCGGATACCTACCATCTTGCCCTGCTTGTTGCTTCTTGTCAACTTCAGCGGGTGCTGTCACATAAGTCGGTGCGTATCTGCGTGTGGGGATCATGATACCTTTATGCTACTCCCGTCGCACTTGTATATCGTATACGCTGGAGAATTTCTCATCTCTGTTGGATAGTTACCGGATTCCTTTGCTTCTTGCGTGTTGTTTGGTGATGCCGTATAGGAGAGGCGCGTGTGCGGAGTATGGTGGCCGCCACGCTGTCATGGTGCTGTGTATTCCAGGAATGCAGAGAAGTTGGTGAATGATTCCAACGCCAAGCTTAATTGCGTGTCGCATTATTCCGCCTATCTTTCCCGATATCTGTTCCGGAGAATTCTTTCCCGAGCGTCTTTCCTAAATATATGGTTCCCGAACACACATTTCCCAAACGCATCTACCCCGAACACTTTCGCGATCCCTTCAAAAAACCCCTGCTCCTCCAATATCTTTTTCTTACGCCATGCACCTCTTTCCTAAAGACCTCGCCCCCGAATACCTCAACCTTTAACAGCCCCTCCCGAAAGCTCTCCTTCCCAATATTATTTTCCCGATCTTTCCCCTGAACACCCGAGCATACCTTTCGTAAACATCTCGTTCCGGAAAGTCTCCTCCATGAATACCACCAGCCCCGATCATCTTCTAGCACGTCCCTGGGAGATATTGGGTCACGGTCACTGACATGGAGGATGTACAGGTATCGTGGGCGTTGTTTACGAAGCCAATGTTTGGGGGTGCCTCACGAACGCCGACATAGTCGGGGGGGGGGGTCTTGGGGACGGAGGCGTTCATCAAAGAGGTGCTTGGGAGGACGATGTTCAAGAAAAGAGTGTTCGGGAAAGAGATATTCGGGGCAAAGGCCTTTGGGATGGTCACGTTTTGGGAGGCGATGCGCAACATCCAAGGATATATCCTCACCTAATCCCATATCAAGCCTCCATAGTTGGCCCTCCATCCACCATGATGCCCAAATCCTTCAGCCAAGATCTACTAGTGTATATACCGGGTATCTGCGAGTGATACTGAGGGTGCAACATATAATGCCGTTTCGAGAGCCCCTCAAATGGGGGCTGATAATCTCTGATATGGCATATCTCCACACAACTACCACCATCATTTCTACCAATCATATTAGCCAAATCGTGGCCCAAAGATGGGGGGAATAGTGCCAGAGCCGAAGCCGGAATGGGTTGGGCAGAGGGCAATAGACCTCGATAAACCTGATAGGACGGATCCCGCGACCGCACTGGGTGTACCATACTTTATGCGGGAGTGCGTGCCGAAACCAGATTGTGCATGCACATGCCAAGAGTTTAATCACGGCCTCGGTGCACCTTGTCAGGGTCGACAGTGTGTGTTGGTCCATGGTCAGTGGAGGGTATTGGTGTGGCTGCCAGTGAGTCTGCGTTGCAATAGGGGTCGGAGGTTATCCACACCGGGTGGATATCCTCACCTGGAGTGGGCGGATTTGATGCCCAGCTGTGAGGATTCCGGGTGTCATTGTCAGCTGTTGATTATTCAGTTGCTTCTGAATCCTTGTGACGGACGCCATCTTCCTTACTTCGTTAATACAATCCGGTTAACCGAGGAGTAGAAAAAGCTGGCCCCATCAGGAACGAAAGAGCTCTAGTATTTTTGGAACAAACGCTCATTATGTAGGTTCAGGGTAACTCCTCCATTAGAGCTCCGCAATTTGAGACCTAACAAAGAAAAGTGATAGACAGCAGATCCGCCGTTACTTCTTCATTTCTCATCAGAATGTAGCTTTTGACGTCCCATTATAAGAGACCACAATCAACTGCAATTACAATTATGGGTACTAGTCTAATACAAATGGAACATTCCATGTGGCCAGGGCCAGCAATGGGGGAAGAACAGAAGAAAGCGTGGGTGATGCATTGGAGAAGAAATCACCACAACCACAAAAGAAGAATGTCGCCGCAGGAGGACCCTCTATGTATTCCCCAAGCAAGGAACTTGGAGGCTAATATTGAAGTAACAAGGAAAGTAGTTACGGAACAGCAACGGGTCCCTCAACTGCACCAATAACGAATGACCCCAACATGAACAAGAATAGCATCAAGCACTTTCATCGCAGTGGCCAAACCTTGGGAATGCTATTTTTTCTGATACTTCTTCGGTGATAATGTCCTGGCAGTGTACCCAACTCAGGCTAGACTACAACAAAGCCCTAACCGTCAACCAACGGCGGGAGCTCCCCCTCAGGGAATACGATTCATATCCAATGTGTTCTAAATAAACCTAACAAATCAGTGCCAACCTTTATACATGCCACCACTATGATAACACGAAAAAACAACTTCTATAACGAGAAACCTCAAACTCGTGGATGTATCAAACCTCTGGGGGGTTATAAAGCGTAGGACCAGAATGAGTCTTTACCAGTTAGAAGCTTCGATTTCGGGAATCTATCCACATATGCACGACCTATGCGTATGGCGCACTTCATATAAAAGGGAACAAGGACGAAGGGGCCAAAAGAAGGTGGGAGAATATATGGGGTGGCTATTGCCGGGGCAGGATCAGATATGTTACTGCTGGAGATCATTGTCAGGTTCATGAGGTTTGAAGCGGAGTTAGCAAAACCAGAGTCAGCAGACGCAAACTCTCCGGGGGGCAAAAATCGACACTGTAAATAATGGCATTCTTAACGAACCCATTATTCAAATTTTTAATTTGTACGCAAAAGGGGACGTCGGGCCCAACCGATGAGGTGGGATGTATTGGTTGGGAAACCTTTGTTTGATTGAGTAACAGTGGAATTGAAGCAGATTAAAAACTAGACGCCGCAGAGCAATGGGGTGAACATTTGGAGGGTGTGGTCCACTCAATCAATATCAGTCTTTTGAGAGTCCATGGATTCAATCCATCTTAATTGTTCATTGGTTTACACTCCTACCTACGCCCAATGGAAGAAACTTTCTCCCGACATAGGTGGAAAGTTCAAGTGGAAGCTTTGCCGAATCAATGTTCTAGGCAGGACTCCTTGCAACTGCGATCTTCGGCTTACACAGCTTAAGAAAATGCGAGAATTCATCATATAAGGATTTCAAGAACAGAGGAACATCGCGTATCACCTGCAATTCCACTGTGCCCTGCACCAAGCAAGGGACATAGTTTGCAAGGGGGTAAAAGCTTTGGGATGAAGTTGTATGTGAAATGGAACAAGGTCTGTGGTCATTGGAGATTTCGAAGATGATCATAGGGTAACAGTTTCACGACTCAATGGAGCCACGGGTAGCTGGGTCACCACTCAGCTCATTGGATATGTCGCAAGAAGTCCTGTGCCCGATATATGGAGTTTCCCTATATTATTTCGTTGTGTCTAGATAGGTATGTAAGGTAGGCAGTCTCACCGACGCGGAGATGCCTTAAGCAATCAAGTCTTCATTTGCTCACCAGCCAGAGCATGAATAGATAGGCCATTGTGAGAAGAACACTTACTTCTTACAGAGAAGATTATTAGTAGATATTCCTTTGAATCGTTAACAGTCTTTGTACCCAGAACAGAAGTCGTCAGATATTTCGGTGCTCGTGAGTCCTTGGATTACGGGGGTTGAAGGTCTTGGGGGATTTACGGTTGAACTTTTTAATTATTAGACGGAAGACTAACTACACACTGTGTAACAGAAACTGAGGCACTAAACATTAAAGTAGACTTAATAGGGGCAGGCCCTCTCGTATAGCCTACATTTCCCCCCTCCACCAATCGAATGCACGGAGCTAAAGCCCTGTACACCCAAGTTACCCTGAACCCATCCATACCCGGAGCTTCTTCTAATGGATAGCTCATGGCCTGCACGATGAATTACTTTCGATTATGTATTCCATACAGACTGTCACCAGAATCATGTCATCTACTCAAGTCCTCCTCTATCTACTTCCTACTTGTTTTTGTTTCCATGCTGTTTAAGTTACTCCCCTGAACGATGGTTACCCTGAAACTTCCTATTTAGACTCTGGTTTTACTTTACTTTATGCTAATACAAGCAAGCCTTCACCGCACCGCCCACTTCTACAAGCTAGTGAACTATGCTTTATATTCTCTCTTACGTACCAGCGCACCCCATATACTTTATTGAATATCGGGAGATAATCCAACCTCAAATTATTATATATAAGCATTCCCAAACTTTCCCCAAACAAGCGTAGATGTTTAGTCATGGTGAGAATAGTTGCAATTCATGGAAGGACTCTTTGGTAACTGGGCTTTCTTTTCTACGCATGCCCAGAATCAAACATCTAGACATTGCGCAAAGAAAAAATTGAACAAGGCGGGCATCTTATCTGATCTTTCGATTGCGCTAAGCCAAAAACCTTTAGGCGCGACATTGGTTCTAGGCCCTGCAACCGATACGGTGATGCTAGGGGAAGCGTCAAAATGAACGAAGTGGGGTTCCTTCTGGTATATATA
>Ga0307511_10007153_pt1 | contig 11245 bp, 11 predicted proteins | sample 13_EM_MG_FD_200266 | JGI IMG/M metagenome (GOLD analysis project Ga0307511, IMG submission 200266) | Populus trichocarpa ectomycorrhiza microbial communities from riparian zone in the Pacific Northwest, United States - 13_EM | ecosystem: Host-associated > Plants > Roots > Unclassified | place...
GGTCTCAAAACCGAGCCCAAGAAGGAAGGAGAAAAGAAGATCTCAAAACCAAGCTTAATAATGCTGGAAAATGAGTTCAAATCCGAGCACATTGATCCCCTCATTTTCTGTGTGTTTCGGGCAATTTTTTTTCTTTTTATAGACATACCAAATGATGTCCAGGCATCTTTACGCCAGTGTTTGGAAATATAGTTATAGTTATTTTTTAAAATGTTTTTTATTCAGAAATGCATTAAAATAATATTTTTTTATTTTTTAAAAATTATTTTTAATATTAGCACATCAAAACGATCCAAAAACACTAAAATATTATTAATTTTAAACAAAAAAAAATTCAAAATTTTCCCAAATAGTCTCTTATACTTGTCTAGACATCTTGACACACAACTATCTAAAAATAACATTCTCTCGCATTTCATCATTTTTTTTTTCTATACATTGCATTCCTTCCATACTTCAATATCTCATATTGGAGGCTATTTTTGTAGGAGAACACAAACCACCCGCCAAGTTACTTCAATTTTTTTTTTTTTCCCAAAATCAATTAAACAGCCGTAAAAAGGCTCATAATCATTTGAATTTCTTTTTTGGATTTCATCACTAACATCCTATTTGTACGTTTTCATTTAGTTTTAGCTATTACTAATTAAATCCAATCCGGTCCTCTAGAGTTACATAGATCAACTTAATTAAGTTTGAGCCAGCTAGTTCTTAAAAATAAATAATTGCGCAACATTACCTGAAATTGCTTCATACTACTATACAAATCTCCTTAAAAAAAATGAATGATCATCGACGAAAAGAAATTGATAATTAATTATGCAGCTTCTCGTTTTTGTAATGTACTGATGTGATGAAAAGCCTAAACCATCTTCATTAAAAAAAAAAAAAAATACCCTTTTAAAAACGAACTCATTAACACCAACACAGGTTTTGGTTGTGGCTGGGTAAAATACTTGTTTTTGCTGTGGCTTGACAAAATCTTTCTCCTTCCTCTTTTTTTTCCAGCTACTTTCTCTATCATTTATTAACATTCAGAACTAAAAGGTGAGAAAAATTAAGTTTTATGGATGAAATGTTAAAAGATCAAATATAAAAAATAAAAATCCCATGGAATAAAGTTATTTTAAATTACACTATGATGCACAAAGTGTATATGTTTATAGTAGTGCTAGCTCTTTTTTTTTTTTTTTTTTTTTTTTTAGGGTAATGTTAGCTCTTTTAATTTATATGGTAATGTCTCTTAAATTGACTCTTAAAGTAAACAATTCTTTTGACCTTCGTTCAAATGAAAAGAAAAAGGCACTGCAGCCATTTCCCACGCGATGGTGAAGGAATCCAGCCACTATATCGTTAAAAACACCATTAAATGAAATATCCTTCGATAATGAATTTATAGATGTTTAAATTAGATCATTTCATTAACAAAATTAGGAGATATATAGATTTAGAAATTTCTTGTTAATGATGGGCCTGAAACTCATGCTGCTGCGCTCCTTGGATGGTGTTGGAGTGGAAATGAAAACTCATGGATATATTTGAACATATATGGGAAAAATTGGGGAATGGATGGCACATGAGTCATTGCAGTAAATGCAGTCCTTTGATATGTTTATTCCCATTATTACTCCTGTCTCTTGATACTTGCAATTTCACTCATGAATGTGTTTTTATCTCCCTGACCTGATGAATGTTTTTTGTTATTTGCTTGGCACGGGTTTTTAGTTAGTTTGCTTACAATATAGTTATTTAACCGTAAGTTAGGTTGACTTGGAAAACTGTGATCTAAAATTTAACCTAGATCAGGTTTCAATTTAAAATAGAAAAAACATTCTTCTAGTCAAACCCAACTAAACGAAATTATAATATAAATTATTATTTTTGTTTTAATAAAAATAATCATATGGTGACTTGTGAATTTACTTAACAACCCATCTTTCTTTTGATCCATAAGCAAAATGCTTTCTCTATTTAGAATGAATTGTGTTGTTCAGCCAAGTTCCACTGCTCAACATCCATTCCAATTTTAAAGAAAACCTAGCTTGAATCAGGTTTTAAGTTAATGGATCACCTGACAGTGCCAAGTTTTATTACTATGCTATTCTATATATGATACTAGTGAAATTGAAATGATCTTCAGAACAAATTCTAGCTGCCTAATAACTTCCACAAACTGGCGAAAAATTGGAAAGTGGAAAACAAACATAATCTGATGGTCAGCTGCTCATTGATTCATTGAACAAACTGTTTTCTCATTTTCCAACTATTACACCGGGGAAGCTATAACTTTCAAAGAAGAAAATGGTAAGTTGAAAAATGATTCCTTAATTCCATGAGGTATGATTGCTATTCGAAAAATACAGCACAGTAGAAATGGATAATACGAATCTCTCGATTCATTCCTCGTACACATGCTCGTTCATGCAAGAATACTTGCCAGCATACGTTGGATGTAACCCATCCCTGTTGAACATAGCCATGAATCATGATTTGATGGGTCGGGTGGCACATAACCACTGCCTTGGGGTCTCAAGATCATCATTTGTGGTTGTCGGAACATGCCAACTACCATTTTCTGACTCCTGCGTTCACAAAACCATCATACACCAAAATCTCTTGAAAGCTCCCATATAATGATGAAAAAGATTAGCATGAATGCAGAATCATGGTTGAACATCGCACCTGAATAACAATTGAGTAAGGGGGAGGCATCTGCAAAGCAATTCCAGATCGCGATACTGAGAGTCGAACCTGCAAATATTTCCAAGAAAGATGAGTCCCTATATAATACATGGCATTATCAATTTCTTCTAATACTGAATATAGTGGAATACATTTTTTATTTTTGAAATTCGATTAATCACATTCTTGGGTGAGTTTAAAATGGACACTCCAAGAAAACTTTGGCACATTCTGAAATGTCATTTCATGCAATGTAAGGCAACTATTAGATCATATGATATTCAGTAGCCCTTAAGCAATGTGAGGTAAAAATGCACTTAGGCAAAGAGTGTATAAGATCAATGAATTCAGAGAAAAACTTGGAAGCCCATAAATGTACAACATCATGGACGTATCACCAGAAAGTACATCGTTTAGAAAACGCTCAAGAAAAAGCAAAACAAGGAGGTTTCACCTACTTCTCAATCAGAGAAAAGCTTAGTTTTGTAAATCTGTGAACCAACACAACATAAAGCATATATATACACCACATGCATCTGAAAGAGTTGAAATACCTGATGCTTTTCCTTCCATCTTGGAAAAAAGGAAGTCCCTAGCAACTGGAACAAGTGGTCCCTCATTTCATCATTTGTCACCAACAAACACTTATAGCAAACAGCAGCATATAACCAGTACCTGTAAATAAACATGGCACAAATACAGCAAAGGAACTACAAAGGAGAAAGTGCCAAACAACAACCACGTAGATTGCTAGGATGCACCTTAGCATTTGGTTGTGACACTTAGCAAGTCCTATCATACAAGGCCATAACAATTGTTTAAAAAGATGATGGTTTGCAAAGATTCTAGCGTTTAGACTCAAATACCAAATAACTGAAATCGTAGCATACATCAGAGGTCGGTATCTTTCCTACTCCCAAAACCTATGGCATGCAGCAGAAACAGCAACTCCACTTGTTCCGACAGGCCCAAAGGTCACCTCTAGAACAATTTGAATTAATGCAAAAATTTGATCCTTTGGTAATCCAATCAATAAAAGTGATTAGCTTGCAGGGAATCCTAAATTAAAATATGATTTCTAATAACACTGGATAAAATTTCATTCATCTTGTATGCAATGTTGAAAGAATAATTCTCTTAGATCCTCACACATCAAGGCAATTTTCTTGCTTCTTTGTCCTGAAAACATTGAGCATTACTTTTCTTTTTCCAGCAACCAAATTGGACATCCAATGGTAATTCTAACACGTTGTTGGTTAGTTGAGAGTTTTGAAAGAGAAGAATTGCAAGAACTTCTGGTACTGTGCCATAAGTGTAGACCTTCAATATTTTTGGATGGAGAGTTATGCAAGACTTTTAACCAATCACATAGCACTGAGACATGTATTATGAGATAAAATATGATTTTGTTTTGCTTCACTTGGTGTAATTTTGTGGAAGCTTTTAGGAGCAATTACTTATACAGCGACAGGAGGGCACTTATTTTATGATTTTGGGATTTAGACTGTCTTCATTGTAAATTTCATAGCAAAGAACTTGCAAAACAGGGCAAGTTCGTATGAATACAACAGTCATATATTTCATGAAATGCACACTCACCAATCATCATTGGAACCAGCCGGAGTAACATAAAGAGCACCAGAATTTTTCCACCTCTCTAACAACTTCTTGTTATAAGGACTCTGAGCTGGACCCCCAGTTACACGACTTTTATGCAAAATAACGAGTGGCAATTTCTTGGATGGACTCATGTCGTGTAATCGATGTACAACAGAATTAAGCTACAATCCAAAAGAAGCATTCAGCGTCCCATCAGCATATCTTGCTATAAAGATATTAAGAGATGTAGTCTCATAAGAGTTACTCAACAGGCAACTTACCTGGGAGAAGCTGAAAGTCTGTTGATTGATAAGACTCAAATTAGCTCCATCTACAACTGCATCAAATGGACCATGCCGCTGAAGCCAATCCTGAATCAGTTCATTACGTAAGTCAGTTAATAGCTTATTGGCAATTATTTTATGTGTTATTAGCCTTAAGCATACAGACAAGGCGGTATCTACCATTGTTTATTCATTAAAAATTCAGTGACCAAAAAGTTATGGAGTATGTTGAGATTTGAGATTTTGATGGGAAGAAGAATACGATCATAAACAAACTAGTGATATACCAATGATCACATAGACCCATCCAACAAATTCTCATAATGTTGAGCGTATTTTGATTAAAGTTCTCATATGGAGACTCTTTTCCATGCTCAAGCAGTGGCGACAGAGAAACCAAGAGCTTTAAATTGATCAATTATTTAGTGACCCTTATGTTACAGAAGGAATTGTCTCGCACCTGGAACCGAATAAAATCAGCCTTAACCTCTCTTCCCAAAGCCAACTTAGATAATGAGATAGCAAAGTCCTCCGTCTCTCTTGGATCAATATCAATACAAGCAAGCCTCTCACCACAAGAACCACAAACACCCTCCTTGTCCATTTGAGTCCTGACCACTCTCCACTGCCCACATCCTAACCACCCTTGTCCATGCCAACCTCCTCCTCCTCTCGCAACTCCTTCCTTCACCTTTCTCACATCCCAATTCTCCTTCCCAGTTTTTGCAGCATGTTTGGACTTAAACCAATCTTCAATAATCCCTACAGTTGACTCTGTGGCCTGCCTTACAGAGGTTCGCAACCGATGCAGCAACTCATACACCTTGTCAGCATTGTTTACATCAGCACTAACTTTCAGAAGAGCAGAAAGCTCAGGTTCTTCAGCCACAACCCCATATTCAATCATATGTGCATCAACTTCATAAGCTTTATCAGCCATCCCTTTCTTACAAAACCCAAACAACGGCGGACCATAAGACCTCAACTTCGGCAGAATACCAAAACCCTTCATTTGCTTAACCAAATCAAAAGCCATTTCTGGATCTTCCATTGCAGAAGCCAACCTTGCTGCATTTGTAAACGTAGCCTCATTGGGAGGAACTTTATCGATAATCATCTGCTGAAATATCTCGAAACCCTGTTTTCTCAAATCACTTACATTTTCACCTCCATTTTGAGAGCACAGATAAAGCAACACATTATAATGGTGTTGATTAAGCTCAACCCCATTTTTCCTCGCCTCATCATACAACCTAAGCCCTTCAACAACATCACCACGCTTTGAACACGTATCTAGCTTAAACTTAAGCACTCCCTCCGGTGCCTCTCGTCGTGCTTTCTTTTTCTCCCTTAAAGACATTACATTACCACCAACAGCTTTCTCATTTCTCCGTGATGTCCCGGAGATTGCCAAGTTGCAAAATTTAGCTTTTTTATTCACAAACAAATCATGTGCACCAATAAAGTTTGAATCTTTTATGGGTTTTCCAAATAAATAACTGTGATTACAGCGAATTGGGCTGTTCTTAAACAATGAAAGAGCATGGGTTTTCTTAGTAAAGTAAGAAAAAAGATTTGGTGAGGTTTTTGCAATAAAAGAAGGAACAAAAATAGTGCTTCTTCTACAGAGCAGCATTACTAACAGATACTGATAATTCCTCTTTCAAATTATTTTCCTAACAAGCAATAATAATTATATACTAAATTAGAAATAAGAAAATACATGAAATTAACAAAAAAATTATATATAAAAAAATATTTTTAGCAGGCAAAGTTTCTCCCTTTTTTAGCAGAAAAAACATTAAAGTTTCAATTTTGATGCAATACAGAATCAGAAAGTAAGTGATTTGAGAGAAAGAGAAAACCTTGAGGTTTTGGGATTCTTTGAAATCCTTGACTTTGGAGGGACATAGCCAAAACCCTAAGAATTGGGGGTTTAGTGCAGGAGAAGAAGGCGGTAATTGGATGAATCCGGATCCGGGTGATAACCCAGAAGGGCAAACAATGTGGGTTTTGTGTGTTTTGGCCCATGTTTAATCCCTATGGGTTATGGGTTATGGAATGATGGGTTTATTCCTTTTCTTTTAATAATTTGACCCAAAAGGTTTTGTTTTTTTTTTCTGTAAATATATTATATGAATTTAATGGCAAATGTAATTTCTTGGGAAATCTTTTGCACAGAAAAAATAGTTCTTTTTTATTTTTTTGAACATTAAAATATACAGGAACTCAAATAGAAAAAATTAAAGTAGGGAAGCTATTTTTATAAAATATAGGTACTAAATTATAAGATATAGATAATATAAGAGTTCATTCTTTATGAGTTCTTTTTTAGTACTTTATACTCAGTCCATTGATCTCCCTTTTGAATATGGCCCCATGGACTTGGACATCATCCTATCCTCAAAATCGAAGTGGAACTCTCATCTAGAATCGGTATTTTGTTTCATGTGTTCTCTCACTAAATTAGTCACCCCTTCATTTTATGTCTGTGGAAACCATGCCTTTTTTTACTTTTATTTTGAGTTGCATGTTAGAATTGATGAATCCCCTGCACTATAGAGTCTAGAGAAGGATCTCGCACATTCAACGACTCTGAACCTTCTTCCAGTAGATTTCTATGGTGATTTTCGTGTACATGTTGCTGCTCTCTCTGCATGCAATTAGCAAAGAAAAATGGCATATGCTTCTTGTTGAAGAAGGGTGTTTCTGTCACAAAAATCAGTGTTCCCACTCAATGCACTGATTTGTAAAATAGGCATTACCATTCTTTTCTATACAGCCGAATAAAATTGGGTGATAAAAATCTCAGTTCATGCAAAAATACTTGCAAGCTTCGACAGTGGATGAATCCTATCAAACCCGTGACCAGAATCTTGGTCTGGTTTTAATAACTTTGCTGTCTGCCATGCCAGTCACTTTACCGGTTGATCTAGCTATCATCCTACTCTAGATTTCTTGGATGAATATCAACATCACAAACTAAACCCTTTAACCAAAATCATTGATCTGTATAATAGTTTCCGTTCTCTTCTTTTCATGGAAGAATCTTGGTCCGCCCCTATCTGAAAAATAGCCGAAGAAGATGCTGACTAATTCCTCGTTCCAATCATTGCAAAATTGAAGAGATGGTATACCATATATGCACAGCAAGAGGAGACAATATGGAAAGACAGATTCATAGAGACCAACTGCCTTAATGCTTGAAGGTAAATACAGTAAGTACTGCTTTATGATATTGTACAGAGGCCAAAACAAAGCTAGGTGGCTAAGGGATTCACAGTTCAAAGAAGAAAAAGAATATATGAGACCAGAAAGGTAATCCAGAGGATCAAAAAGGAAAATAAATAAGACAGACAGAACATGATGCGTACAAGAAAAGGAGGAAATAAAGATATAAACAGTTGAAGGTGGAAAAACCAAGTAACAAGATGAGAATCTAGAGAGCTGCAGATGGCAACTGCTTAAGCACCATTCCCCCTCTGATTCGAGTTCATCCAGCAACTGATGTTCTCAGAGTCCATGATCCTCAACTTGCTCAAAAAAGTTATATGTTCTAGTTAAGGGAAACTAAGGCTGTTCGATGAGGCTAACTACAGGCAAAGGCGGATTCTTTGCTCTTCCCTCTCTTCGCCGGTTATTGTTGAGGATTGACTGTCTCTTTCTGCAGTCCGTTTCTTATAAGGCACAAACCCTTTCGTGCACTTTTCATTGAATGCTTTTGATCCAGATGAGGCTGATTTCTTCTTTGGCTTAAGCTCCAAAAATGGAGATGGCTCTTTTTCCTCGTAAGAAAATTGGTGACTTTCAGTCTCAGCATCCATAATTTTATCAACATTTTCCCCTTCATTCACTGATCCGGAGTTGGAACCAGTCCAAGATACTTCCTTGTGAATCTCTTTATCTTGGACTTCATCTCCATTTGAATCTAAATTTTCCACCGCAGGCTCATGCTTGTGAAATGGTATGAAAGGAAATGGCATGCCTTCATAAGAACCCCACCAAGGCATTAGAGCAGCAGAGTCGTTTTCTGTGGGACTTGAGTTTTCCTTTTTAAATTGTATTTGATATAATGCTCCATGAGATCCATGAGGCAGCGGGCTCCAAGTGGATTCCTCATTCCTGGACTGCAATTTTGCAGCTGTGATGTTCAGTGTTAATGGTTGCACAAGTTTCTCTTCAGTGGCATCTGGCAGCGACAATTTAGAAGTCCCCATGTTTGGATAAGATGGTTTATGGCATTCTGTGACTAATAGTGTCCTTCCAAAGAGCTTGAGAGTAATGGGTTCTTCAGAAGAGACATTTTCTTTGGGAAATGAGTCAAGTTTCTGGACCTTAAAGAAAATAGAAAAAAACATTTAGGACAACCTGAGAACTTTTAGACATCATAAGCAGAGTAAAAACCTGATTTCCTTTGAAGGGGTTTGCCAATACCTTGGGAAATTGCTCGTCAGGAGCTGAGCTAGCAGTTGGTGGTGATGGAGATCCATTGTCTTCAGGTGACGAATCAACATGACGCACACCACCAGCAGATGAAACTGGTGATAAGCTATGGCTTGGCATGTCTGAGTCAGTGGAACCAAGGGCATCTGAACCAACCGCAGACAATACCGATGTAGGAGATTGGTTTTCTTGTTCTGAAATGGAAAAATTTGGAGATGAAGACCTTAGCGGATTCTCAAGAATTAGAAGATCTCTTTCCAGCGGATGTGCCAATTTGCGAGGGTAAGGATGCATAGGTTTTCTTTTTGGTCTGGGAGGAGGAATTTCAATTGGTTCCTCTGAGCTAGTGTTGCTGCCACCAGATTCACGCGCAACCTGCCTCAAATAAAAAGATAGTGTAAGAGAAACATTAAGCATGAAAAATGAACCCATCAAAGATCACTCGCACTCCGGGGGCTCGTTGAAAATCCAACTTACTTTAATTGAGGGTATTTATATATTATGGTAGTAGAGAGCAGAAGTTGGAATAAGAGCAGTAAACCTTAGAGAAGAATTTCTGAGCATGGCTTCGAATCTGAACTGCAGTCTTTGTGCCTAAATGCTCTGCCAAACAAAACACACAATTATTTAGATTCACAAGTCACGGAAGAAATAAACTTAATTAAGAAACTTGACAACAAATTATACCTTCAATCCGTCTCCAAGCACGGCCGTAAAGCTTTAGAGCATCAAGGAACTTCTTATGCTCTTCCTCTGTCCATCTCTCTCTTTGTTTCGTAATTGTGTAAGGTTTCCTCGCCTAATTAAAGTAAAAACAACAATAGAATGAGTATCGAGTAATATTTGTGAATGGAATAAGATCAATCATAATTCATATCCAACATGTTAAGAATAGAACCTTGGGAGAGTAATCACTCCCACAAGAGAACTGCTCCTTTAGTTGGTGGTCAGTTGCCTTCTGTAGTGTAGCACTCGGTAAAATTCCATTGCCTGCTGGGAGAACCAGATTTGATCGAGTCCCTCCACACTGATCCTGCATCAAATTGTGGGAAACAAAGTCATCAGAAAGATATTCCCGCTTCCACCACTACCAGCCCCATCACACTAATCTCCATTCACTAATTGAACTAAGTATACAATTCTTTTAACTTCCAAACAATTCAATATCCATTTAAATTCATTACTTAAGCAGATACAGTAAAATTCAACAAGAAGAATCAAATGATCATCATATTTCATAGAAATCTAAACTAAAATACAACTAAAGTAACAATTACAATGTGCTTATGCTGCTTTCTGTTGCGAGAAAATAAGGCAAGAACTGTATTCATAAATAATAACAGGCCAAATGTTCACCAAAGCAAAACCTACCTGAAACTTCCATATCACACTCCCCATAAAACTACACTCGTAAAGAAACTTGCTTGTGTAATTATATAGACCGACAAAAGACACATCAACATGAACCATAAATCTTGCCACTTGCCACAAATAGTCCCTTTCAGACCACACAAGTTCTTACAACATGAATCTTTTTACACTTTAGGTATCGAGACCAGAGCTTTAACACAAGTATTCATTACATGATCACACTTTAGATCCATCTTTCCTTAACTTCAGTAAATGAATTCTTGCAAACAGCCACAAAAACAAAAAAGCAAAAAAAAAAATCATTTTTTCTTCGCAACTCTTTTGAATTACAAGATTTTAAAAGCAACCCTCAAAATTTAGCAATTTCATGCACTGATCCAACAAAAATAAACAAGAAAGTTAAATAAACTTAATTTTCATACCTGAATAGCCATAGCTGAAAAAACCACTCAAAATACCCTTCTTAAAGAAACTCTTACAGTACCCTTCTTGATGATATCTTCCTCAAACTCATAAACTAACATAATAACACCAAAAAATATATCTCTCCACTTTCACTTATTCTCTGACACAAACAAAAAACGCAACCTGACCCTTCAAAGCAATGAAGTCAAAGCTTAATATTCTAACAAAAACCTAGAAAGATTGAAGCTTTTGGCTTCAACCAAGCTAAAAAAAGAAACCCAAAAGAACTAAACAAGCAACAAAGTTAGAGAAGTGAAGAAACAGGGAAAGAAACAGGGAGAGAGAGTGAGATAGAGAGAGAGAGAAAGGTGAGCGTCTGCCTGTCTATTTGGCTTGTGATGAAAAAAAAAACAAGAGAGAGAGAGAGAGAGAGAGAGGAAGGAAGGACGCCACGACAGAAG